>Ga0209489_103958_pt1 | contig 28100 bp, 10 predicted proteins | sample SiratrowhiteBW_FD_187527 | JGI IMG/M metagenome (GOLD analysis project Ga0209489, IMG submission 187527) | Root nodule microbial communities of legume samples collected from California, USA - Siratro white BW (SPAdes) (version 2) | ecosystem: Host-associated > Plants > Roots > Nodule | place... | reverse complement strand
ATATATATATATATATATATATAATTAAGAAAACTTGAAATACATAAACTTTTATTAGTAGAAGGGATTTTCTACTATTTTGCATGATAGATGAAGAAGAAGAATTTCATTTGAGAAACATGAAATCTCTTAACATATAAACTAAACTTTTGAAAACCTATCCAAAAATACACAAAACCACTATGAAAAAAACTAGTGCAAATAAACACCTAGCTTAGGTGTAGAAAATATTGCATAAAAGTGGAAAGAGATTACCTAAAGTGATAAATATTTTAAAAGGATTAAGAACAATTAAAAAATGCACTAATATCACCAAAGTGCCTTCAATCTATTTTTTTTTTTTTTGGAAAAAAGTTTGATTTCAATTCTTGGAGTGTTTCTTAAAACAAGAATATGTATATAATGTTTTAGAATAAATGTAATTTGATTTCTTTTGCGAGTGATAATTAATTATTAGACTTTGTTTTGAAAATAAAAAATAATCAATGATTACTAATGACCATCTATTAATTCACTTTATGATAATTAGTTATTTTATCAAAGTCCAAAAAAGTTATTTTATTTATTAAGTTTTCTAAAAAGATTTAAACAATACCAAAATAAACAAATAGAGTCCCATGTAAATTGTTCAACTAATATAATTATTTAATTTTTCATTTAACTTATTTGTTGACAACATAATTTTTTCTTATAAAAATGTATGAAACGATATATATATATATATATATATATATATATATATATATATATATTCTAAATTTATGTGTAGAAATCTTAAATCATACATGGATATTTGGAAGGAGCTAATAATATTTTGGAGGGTAACAAATTATATTATGTGAGGTTTTAAAAAATATAAGAAGCATGATATGCATGTTCCATAAAGTTGAAGGTGCCTAGTGGGAAGAAACAATCATTAAAGAGCAATTATTCCTATTCCCTTTAGTTTTCCAAAACATTTATGAACACTTATTTTATTTTTTAATGTGATGATCTGTTCTATGAATGATTGTTGCCATTTATATAAATGCAAAAACGACAAACATGACATCACAACAAAATTCAACTTAATTCCCTCAAATTGCTTTATGAATCTCACTCTCTTCTTAACTAACTCAAATCTTTGGTACCAACCAAACCCTAATTGTCCATTTCCCTTGTTCTGATCGGTGTTAGTTGTCATTTTTGTTTTCTTTTATGAATTGCTCTCAGAGTGATGGAGTGAATCCTTTTGAATTTGTGTTGCAGGTGATCTGATTGGTTGTGTGAGTATTGGGTTTGATTCAGAATTGGGAATTTGAATTGAGAAATTTGAGCACCTCTTTTTGCACCATTTTGGGGGGTTTTGATGAATCCATTGGCATTCCTGCGTTATTGGGGAAGGAGTGTGAGCTATTGTTTCAATGCTTTGAGGGATAGTGAGGGTTTCATAGAATCCTGTGTTATGTTATGATAGGTTGTGGTTTTTCTCTTTGCTTTCTGCTCTTGGAATTCTCGGTTGGTGGCATTTGGTGTGGGTTTTGAATCTGCTTGTGAAAGGAAGCTAAAGGATTTGGACATGAGAAGTTCGTGGTTCAATAAGTTATCCATAATTATTGGCCATAGATCCCCTGTGAACTGGTTATTCTTTTGCCTAATAAGCCTGCTCCTGCTGATTCTTGTTCTAGGTTCATCTTCTTCTAATATTGTTGATCTGGCACCTCATATTCCGGTGTCTCTCATATACACAAACTATAGGAGGGTTAAGGAACAAGCGGTGGTTGATTATTTAGAGTTAAGGTCTGTGGCAAGAGGTTTCTCTAGACAAAGAGAATTTGACCTCTGTGGCAAGGAAAGAGAGAATTTTGTGCCTTGTTACAATGTTTCAGCCAATTTGTTAGCAGGGTTTAAAGAAGGAGAAGAGTTTGATAGGCATTGTGAACTGTTAGTTGAAGCAGAAAGGTGTTTGGTTCGTCCTCCTAAGGGATATAAAATCCCCTTCCAATGGCCAACTGGCAGGGATGTTATATGGAGTGGAAATGTGAAGATAACCAAAAACCAATTTCTTTCATCCGGAAGTATGACCAAAAGGTACTTCTTTCTCTATGCCAATTACTAGAGTGAAATGGAACCTCTTTTGGCTAAAATACTGTTTAGACTATAACAATGAACTGCTGAATGAAAATATCTGCAACTTTTGCAAGGAGTTTGTTAATATATTATTATTAAGGTTTTTCTATTTCTATAATTTTGCAATAAATTATCCAGGTTAATGCTTCTAGAAGAGAACCAAATTGCTTTCCACTCGGAGGATGACCGTGTGAAAGATTACTCTCGCCAACTTGCAGGGATGATTGGCTTGGAAAGTGACAATGAGTTTCCTCAAGCTGGTGTAAGTCTTCCATTTATCCTCACTCACAAGTTCTACTCCTTTGGGGATCATAATGTTTGACAAAGCTGGTTTTGGGGGAAAATGGTTTAGTGTGTACTAAAGTCTCTATTTGATTCTCATTACGAATTTTTATGTCTTTGTTGCTTAATAAATATGGCTGCTCTATATTGATCACTTTATTGCAGGTTCGCACCATACTAGACATTAATTGTGGATTTGGCAGCTTTGCAGCTCATTTGGCATCACTGAATATAATGACAGTTTGCGTTGCTGCATATGAGGCAACAGGTAGCCAGGTTCAGTTGGCCCTTGAGAGGGGCCTTCCTGCTGTGATTGGCAACTTCGTTGCAAGACAACTTCCATTTCCTTCATTATCATATGACATAGTTCACTGTGCTCAATGTGGCGTCATTTGGGATGAAAAAGGTAATTCCATTATGTTATTGCTAATGTGAATTAGTGAGTTGTCTTTGCTTCCTGAGTATTAGACTTCTCTGTGGATTTTTGTTTTAAAATAAAGTTACTTCCCTATTAACATATCTAATAGCATTTAGCTTATCTATGAATTTCTATCTTTATTTTTGCTCTAACATTGACATGTTCAACAGATGGAATTTTCCTCATGGAAGTTGACCGTGTTCTTAAACCTGGAGGGTACTTTGTCTTAAACTCGACCCCAAGCAGATCACAGGGAAGGTCATCAAAGATGAAAAGGAGGAATATGTTGAAGCCAATGGAAGAACTGACCCAGCAACTCTGTTGGACTCTTCTAGCTCAGCTAGATGAGACATTCATCTGGAAGAAAACTGCTGACGTTAATTGCTATGCATCTCGGTAAAGATAGTTGATAATATTATCTATAGAATGTTTATTTAAGATTACTAATACCAACTACCATTAGCTCTGCTAAAGGCTTGCTCAATGGGTCTCTTGAAGTAGTCTGTTACCATTATTCTTTTTAGTGACATGTTCCCTTACACTGTAGAAAGAAGCATGCTATACCATTATGCAAAGAAAATGATGATGTTCAGTCATATTATCGGCCTCTTCAACCATGTATAAGTGGGACCTCTAGCAAGCGCTGGATTGCAATACAGAATAGATCCTCTGGATCTGATTTGAGTTCAGCGGAGCTTAAAATTAATGGAAAGTATTGTTTGTAAATGCTTTCAGATGATTTTCTTGCAACCTTTCTGTACTACTGCTTTGCCTTTTCATTGACATGTCTCTACTGTAGCAGGAGTTCAGTCTGAAGATTATTTTGAAGACTTAGAATTCTGGAGATCAACTCTGAAGAACTATTGGTCTTTGCTTACACCACTGATTTTCTCCGATCATCCAAAGAGACCTGGAGATGAAGATCCGTTACCTCCATTTAACATGATTCGTAATGTAATGGACATGAGTACTAAATATGGGGGGTTGAACACTGCCCTTCTGGAAGAGAAAAAATCAGTTTGGGTCATGAATGTTGTTCCTGCTACAGTTTCTAATTCACTTCCTCTTATACTAGATAAAGGTTTTGTTGGTGTTATGCATGACTGGTAAGTTGCTTTTTGTTCTTGGTCTTGGCAAGTTGTGGATTGTGGGGGTTTCTAGACTCAACTCAAACTTTTTGTTCTTGGTCTAGGCAAGTTGTGGATTGTGGGGGTTTCTAGACTCAACTCAAACTCCACTGAAATGTAATAAATAATATTTAAAAAACTATTAACTCTTAATACAACAATAGTTGAACATTTTAACTGTGTAATACAGAAAACAAGCAAGCACAATGATAAAGTGTGATAATACATCAGTACTAAATAAGATCAAACTACAACAAATCATATTTAAATTATGAAACGTAAGTTCTAAAGTGTGAACATTTTAAAATGAAGTTAATTTCTTGAGATCATCTGAGTCCTAGTAAAAAAACATTGTGTTACTGGTGGGGGGTTAAAAATTATTCTTGATTTCGCATCTTAACTTTCTTGTAAGAGTTTGAGTTAACTTGGGTTTGACAATAAGTGCTCTTGTGAAATAAATGATCTTTAGGTGTGAACCTTTCCCTACGTACCCTCGGACGTATGATATGCTTCACGCAAGTGGACTTCTTTCTCATCTCACTTCAGAGAGATGCAGCATGAGGAACCTATTCTTAGAGATGGACAGAATACTGCGTCCAGAGGTATCATTGTCTCCCTTATGTTTTTGGTCATAACTATTTTGTGCTGGAATGATCAATGTGGTAACTTGAGTTACTAGGAGCCCATAGGCACAATGTTTTACACAATCTTGAATTCTTTATTGACATGATATATTACATGGCTTGGTAGGGATGGGTGATTCTTTCTGATAACATGCGAACTATAGAGATGGCTCGCACACTGGCTGCACAAGTACGTTGGGAAGCAAGGGTAATTGACCTTCTGAATGGAAGTGACCAGCGGCTTCTTGTCTGCCAGAAACCATTTCTGAAAAAATGATTGGATTTGCCACATTATGCCTCACCGTTGTGGATGAACTCCATGTCTTGCTCTGGTAATTCTTCTTAACTTCTATTGCACTTAGTGATGGTGGCATTTGATTCTGCATAAAATTAAAAATCATCAGATGCTGTAAAACTCTAGTGTTGGTCATGTAGGACATGGAATCTGCATAGGGCTTCATTTGGATTCTTTTGTATTTCTCATACTAAGCTTTATTAATTGTGTGAAGAGTTGGAATCTAAACATCCATGATAATTGTTACTCTGCAAGAAGCACTGGCACACTAAAATGCAATTTTTTGTTGCTATTTCAATTTCAGGGAGTGAATTGTTCTGTAGGGCATGTTGTATATACTGCTTGGAGCCCTGACGGTTTTCTAGATTTTTGTGCAATTTGGTCGGGGAATTGTGGAAGAATTGGCAAGGTTCACATGGAAGTTGGCTCCAATTCATTGTTTTTGTCTAATGTGTTTGCACTAATTCATTCATTTATATCTTGTTAACCATTTTTTGCTTAATGATTTTTTTTTATCATTGGACGTGAATGCCTTCTTGTAAACAATCAGAATGATTTTTATAAGAATATGAATGGCCACGAAATTTAAAATGGAATTTGAGGTTGTAGCATATGCATTTTTTTTTTTTTCTGTTAACGGGATATACAGAGCAATTCTTAAGTATTTATCTTAAAGTACATAAATTATTATAAGCTGTGTTATACATACAACACAACTACTCATGCAACAGTTTGTATAAACATTTTTTGTTTGTTTCTCTCCATTACATCGCTATTTCTCTCTCTTAGTTGCTGCAACTGCTTAAGTAACATTTTTCAGTCATTATTTGACACTTGTGGAAACTGTATTAATGCAAAATAAACTCCCCTTAATTCTTAATAGTATAAACACCAATCACTTTACTTCTCTTTTTTATTTATTCATAACTGTTAACTTCTCTAAATCCAGTACTCAGCTTCTACCTTTTTAGAAATCATTTACTTTCATATTTAATGTTACTAAATGAGCCAAGAAATTTAAAATAAATAACTTTTTTCACGTAAATTAAGATTAACAGAAGATTGAGAAAATAACTAAAATGACTAATTTTAAAGACTATTTTAGATGTGGTTATCAGCAGAAACACTTACGCACATATTAAATGACAGTGAGTCCTTATGAAAAGTTTTTTTATCATTAAAAAGTTTGTATGAATTGAGTCTACAGAGCTCAATTCGATTGGGATATATATATTATACCATTTACATATTGTTCACCAGCAAAATCCGTACATCAGTAGTGAAATTTGAACTTACATTCTGGCGGAACATTTTAAGAAATGAAGTTTTTAAGTGTCACTAAACTGGTGCAGTTTTTGATTTGAATGGATGAAAATCGATAATTTTTTTAAAAAGTTACATAAATGGTATTTCGGAAGCACGAAAAAACAAATCGTACTTTAAAAAACTCTATACGTTTAGTTAAAAGTTGTAATTGGAATACATGAACATTTAGTTAAAAGTTGTAATTGGAATACATGAACGTTTAGTTAAAAGTTGTAATTGGAATAATACCTGATTTTTTTTTTCACCCCACTTTTAGGAAGTCCTACTTTACCTGGACGATTTCCATCTTACTAAATTCTTTTAATTTTTAAATTTATTCTTTTTTATATCCGTATTTTTATTTTGAAATAATTTTAACAATTTTATAATTAATTAAAATTTTAATATTAAAATATCTTTATATATTTTTTAAAATATTCAAGTACATAGTTTTAATAGATATTATTTAAATTTATATTTTTAATAATCAAATTATTTCAAAATAAATTTTTTATATAAAATTAAAAAAAAGCATAATAGATTTCAAAAAGTAAAAAAGTTTTAAAAAATTATTTTTAATTCATTAATCAATTATTAAAAAATATCTCAAAATAAAAAAAAATAATCATATAAAAATTTAAAAAAAAAAATCCATTAATCAAATTCCTAAAATGCAAATTAAAATAAAAATATGTTTATATAAAAATTTTGAAGAAAAAGAAAAATTAAAAAAATTGAAACAAGAAAGAAGAGGTGAGTATGAGGTGTGAAAACAAAAAAAAAAAAGATAATAAAAAAGTCATAAATTAAGAACTCGATTTCTAAAAGAATAAAAAATATAAAATATAAAATTAAATAAAGATAAATCATAAAAGAACAGAATATAAAATATAAAAATTAAATAAAGAGAAATTATATATTAAGAGCATAACTTATATACAAATATAATAATAACAGTAATAAAAAAAATTGAAGTCATAAATTTAAAACACAATTTTTTCATGGAAAAAAAAAATTTGAAACTCGTAATCTCAAAGCACCGGTTTCTTTTTCATAGTCTAAAGTAATATTTAAAAAGTATAATTTTTTTCGTTTTAAAATTGTGTTTCCTAACACGACTTAGCTATTTGTGTAATTATTTTAAAATTTATTTTTTTGTAAATTAAAAAAAAATATTCACCCTTTCGGTAAAAAACCTCAATAACCGATAAAAATTAATGTTACCTCCAAACCTTTGCCATTAAATTCCGTCATTCTAATCCATTCTAAAATAACATTTCATTAATGCATAAGCTTGCTATAACAAAAATAGTTCAAACTACGTGTTGTGTACATAGAAGTCCGCAATAAACAAAAGCAAATTGGGGTCTTAACTTTCTTCAGAAGGCTAACTTGGTTATCATCTATAATTTTATAAAGAAAAAGTAGACGTTTACAGCAAATTCAGTAAAGAAAATATCGATATATCAAAATTGAAAACAAGGTTTGATACAATCACTCTCAAGCATACATGAGCATATATGGGTCCATGCTTTCAAAAGCTTTTAGGATTTGTCCAATCCAAACTAAAGAACTTTGAAATGATTAATCAAATGTAATTTGAGAGGGTGGATTGCTAGAATCTTCCTTTCCCTTCCTTATTCTGGTCCTCAACATAACTCAAAACAGAAGATGATCTTCTAAGATTAGATCACCAAAGAGCAAGACATAACTTAGTAAACCCAGGAGAAGTGGGGTAAACAAAAGGACCTGTTACTAATCATTCTAAGTACAAAAATATAAAGCCAGCACAGTATATGTTGTCCAATCCTTAAAAATTAGTGAAGCATGGCTGACATAATCACAAAACAATAGACCTGCACTATTGCAGTGATCTTTTAAGGTTGGATTATCTTGGAAAAATAAATGTACTAGATTCCTTTCTACCCTTATTCTCTCTTTTTTTTTTTTTTTTTTTCAAAAACAAATAAATAAAATCATAACTCAAAAAAAATAACAACAAATGAAAGTATGCAATAATCCTCAGTAACAAGTAAATGGCACATGCTCATCCTAAACCATTATTTATAAATTATGTATTCATATCCACAAAACCGATGATATATAATGTTTAACAGCATGTATACCTGAATCATGTGCTCCTTGCAGGACAGATTTCTCCACGTTGCAAAGCTTAAAAATGTCGATATTTCATCACTCTCCTGCTTCATTTCCTATAAACTTCGGTCTTTTTACATAAATTTACAGTCCATAGATTTGCACAGCCTGATTATCAGTATCTGATATCAGTCCTTAGTATCTGCAGCAGTTGGACTTCTGTTTCTTCTCCTATCTCTAGTAGCCATCTTCTGCCCATAACTCTCAAGTATGTCTGCCAAATCAAACAGCCCCACCTCTCTCAACTTTTTGCTGACCTCCTCAAACATGGACACACCTTCCTCGTTTGAAAAGTAGTACAAAAACTTGTTATAATCAAATCTTGGCACCTCCATTCCTCTGTTAATAACCCTTTCCACATACTTAGTAGCTTCCCGTGACTTCCCTGCCTTCAGCATACCCCCAACAAAAATAGTGTCAAAATTAACAAGCGGATCAGGCCCCTTCCTCCCCCTCCTCCCCAAATGCCCTTGCAGCAGCATTATGTATGTGTGCATATTCGGCTCGCAACCTCTCCTTACCATCTCCCTAAACACATCCGTCGCCTCACTCGCCCTCCTCAGCCTCAACAGCCCCTTTATCAACCCATGATACACGCTCAAATCCGGCACCTCAATCCCCTCAACAACTTGATAAGCCTCTCTAACCCTCCGCCTACTCATAAGTCCATACACAACATGCCCCAGAGTGGAGTTATCAACTCGAACACCCCTCTCGCGCATTTCCTCAAACACCTCATGCGCCTGTTCCATCATCCCCTTCTTACACAACCACCTAATCACTAGCCCATAAGTTGAAACCCCAAGTTCATCCATCCTCTTGAATCTCATTGTCTCAAAGAGCCTCAGAGCCTCACCATACTGATTCACCTTAAAAAAGGCCTCCATCATTTTCTCAACAGCATCCACATCAGGCTCAAACCCCTCATCCTCCATCAAGTTCCAAATTTTGGAAGCCTCAACCAAATCACCCTTATCACAGTACCCTCCAATCAACCACTTGTAAGTCACCCCATCAGGCCTAACCAACTCCTTCAACTTGAAAACAACAAACTTTGCCTCCTCAACAAGCTTGCACTTACACATTGCCTCAATCACATTGTTCAAAGTCCCCAAGTTGTATTCACACCCATTGGAATTCATCAAGTGGAAAAACTCCACACACTTCTTCAGCTCCCTTGCACCCCCCAAAGTCCTCAACGCGATCACGAAGGTTTTGTCGTTAACGAAACGACGACGTGTCATGTCGTTGAGGAGTTCCCAGAAAAGGTCGATGTTGCGAGACTTGCCTACGACGTCGAGCATCTTGTTGAAGGAGACGGTGGTGTGCTTGAAGCAGGGCTTGGACTCTGTGTAGAGGAAGAATCGGTAAACGGGGCGCCATGAATAGGGGAATTTGTTGCATACTTGAAGGAAGAACTCGTGGGTGAGTTCGAACTGGCACGATGCGAGTTTGGAGGTGAGTCGTGACTCGGGCGAGTTCTGCTGCTGGTAGAGGACGGTGCAGACTCGGAGGAGGTGGTCCGGGTTCACCGGAGAAATGGGGTGGTGGTGGTGGCGGCGGAGGGGTTGGATGAAGCAGGGGTTTGAGAATGTTAGCACGGCGGTTCGCCGGAGAAGAAGCATTTGATTTTTGTGGTATGTGTGTGGGGCTTAACATTTATTTCACTTTTAATTATAATATATAAATACTCTTATGTTTCTAGATAAGTGTGTTTAAGGTTTAAGTGATTTCTTTTATTTTAAAAGAATTTATAAATTTATTCTTATTTCACTTTTTTACTTCTTTGTATCCACCAAATTAGTTTCATCCATTTCTTCTTCTACATTAAGTTTTTGTTTACAAGATATTGGGTCATTGGTAAGATATATAACATTTATAGCATCGTTTATGACTTACACAAAACATGTATATTGTACAGAACAATTTGAAAATTATTTTCTTTTATTAGTTTAGTTTCATTATCTTCATAAATAGGAAATATAAATTAATGTTATTTATATTTGGATTGAGTTTACAAAATTTTAGAAACTATATTTTTACAGGTGTTTTCTTTACCCTACAAATTGTTTGATCCACTAATCAAATTTTTAATATATTAAAAATGTCTGTACTATTTTTATTTTAAAATTTATCATTAAAATTGTTTGATCCGCTAATCAAATTTTTAATATATTAAAAATGTCTTTACTATTTTTATTTTATAATTTATCATTAAATAATTCTTTTTCTCTCACACAAAAAGAAACATGTTACACTTTAAAAGGTATGATATATTTTTATTGTTCTTAACCATAATAAAAATAATAGTTAATAGTTATTTTATTTTTAATTAATTTATTAAAATAAGATATTTGACTGTTAAGATATTACAACTTGAAATAAAACATGATTAATTTTAAAAATTCATTTTAACATATTATTTTTAAATATTTAATTTTATGATAATAAATTCAATGTTGATTGAAAAAAAAATATAGGTATTTTTTAATATTTATAAGATTGTTTTTTAATTGGAAAAGAATAGATTGAAAAAAAATATAGATATTTTTAATATTTATAAGATTGTTTTTTAATTGGAAAAGAAAAAATTATATTGTGAAAGAAGCAATTGTTTACATTTATTGTATAGAAAGCAATTGCAAAAAAAAAATGTATTATATCTTTTAAATTTATATATGAGGGAGAAAGAAAAATCTTACTAACTTTTTATAAGAACATTGTTAACATATTAATAATTTATTAAGTGCATCAAAGAATTTGTATCTTGTACGAAATAATTGTTCTATATTTTATAAAATCTTATTTAAGTTTCTCTTTTCAATATTTGTTTTCTTTTTCTTTTTTTTTAATTTTGTTTTAAATAGACATTGTCTCCATTTTCATGGAATGATATAATTGATAGTTTAAAGAAGTTTTTTCTCAATATTATGAAGTATTTATTCTTTATTTCTCTTTTGATGATTTTATTATTTTGATAATTATGTCACAATTAGTTCATCTTGATGACAAAAGTCTATTCGATAAAAATAAATAAATAAAATTAAGAGTTTTCACCACAATACAATTTTGAAAAGAAAATTGTTTAGGAAGTCAAATTTGGGTTTGATAATCCATTACAAGTAGATAGTTAATTGTGAATAGAGTAGAATCTTACCATCTTCATTTGATACAGTTATATTTAATTGGATATATAAAATTAACGTAATTTTAAAAATATTTATCTTTTTCCATAAATTACACAAAATTAAATATTTGTTAACTATTTATTTTTTCTAAAAGGGATATTTATGAAAATATTTATTTGGTCCACGAATGACATTATTTTTTTGTATTTCTATTTATAATGATTACATAATTCCTTTTATTCATAGAAGATGTTTATTTTAACTCATCAAGGTATTGATTTCGCTATTAATAGGGTTATATAATTATTTTAGTAGAAAAAATTATTTTATTGGTTAACTCTTCTAATCATTAGGACATTACATCTTAGATGTATTTTTTTAAATATATTTTAAGGTTAAAATTGTTTTAATTAGTACTTTTATATTAAAAATTTTAATTATCAAATAAATTTGAGACTCAATATTATAATTAATAATTTTAAAAATTTTATATGAATGAAAATTTTAATTATAAAATGAATTTAAGATTATAATTAATAATTTTAAAAATTATTATATGAAAAAAATTCTAATTATACTTAATGTATCTATCTAAAAATTCTATAACATTTGTCATTCAACTCTTATAGAAAAATAAAGTATAATTTCAAATCATAAAACATTTAATAAAAAATTAAAGAAAATGAGGAAAGAAGAAAAGAAGAAGAGAATAAAAGAAAGAAGAAAAAAAAAATTCTTTTAGCTTGAGTGAGAATCCCTCTCGTTTGAGCAAAAATTTTCTCGTTTGGGTGAAGATGGTCTAGAGAGCATTCTAGTTCTAGTGCTATTTTCTTGAGCGAAAGTACCCTCGTTTGAGCAAACATTTCTGCTTGCTTGGGCGAAAGGCTACTCGCTTGAGCGAAAGTGCTCTAGAGAACACTCTAGTTGTAGTGTTATTTTCGCTTGAGCGAAAGTACCCTCGCCTGAGCTTGAGCGAAAATGCTCCAGAGAACACCCTATTTTGTTACGAAGAGTTGCTCAGGCGAGTTGTATCTCGCTCGGGTGAGACTTGCAGAGTGAACTTTTCTACAAAATTCGCTTGAGCGAGATTCTCCCGCTTAAGCGAGACTATCAGAAAATGATTTCTCAACTAAACTAACTTTGTCTGCTACCAAATATTAACATACATTTAATGTTCAAAGTACTACATAAAGTGTTCAAATACATCAAACTTATGTACAAATATCTACATGACAAAAAAGGAAGATCATCTCAAGGTCATAAAGTCTTTAACTATATCAAAACGTATGTACAAGTATATACAAGACAAAAGGAATATCAATTTAAGGGCATATCATCTCTAAGGTGCTCCAAAACCTGCATTTGCACCTGCTCGTGTGCATAGTACAATCATCACAGTTTATACAATCACATGGAAAGTAAGGGTAAGCTAGTGAAATTAAAATTTTATAACATACTAAATACATGCAAAAACAACAAATTACATCAGTCATAAGAATTCTCTTAAAGTCTAGCATATCAAGTCTCAATACAAGTTTACCTTTTTCATTTCAAATACTCATGTCAAACATCATACATAAAGGCCTCACATGGACCACATCATACATACAGGTCACACCTGGGCCTATCGCCTTCCGGAAGACTCATTAAGTATGCCCCTACTAGAGACTAACATCTAATCCAGTACCCAAAGCTTAGATTCAGCAAATCTAAAAGAAAGGACTAATCCAATACCCAAGACTTAGATTACTAGTGAATCTAAGAGAAAGGACTAATCTAATACCCAAAACTTAGATTGTCACCGAATCTAAGAGAAAAGATCAAAGTAAATTTAAACATCCAATATCGAATGTCTGCCAGCAATCCCGGTGTGTATGAACTCCCTCATCAGCTTCTCACCACCAGATGTCTTAGTCCATTTGACTTAGATCATGCTTGAGGATCTCTGTTAAACATAGGTATGATATACTTAATGTACTCAAACAAGCATAACTCATACATTATCCCAAATGTATGACATCAACTTCATCATTCAATCATTCACATCAATACTCATTCAATCCACAAATAATAGTATGCAAGAATTTTTTTCACAATCATAACAACACTTAATGATTAAATCATCAAATATCATCCAAGGACTTCTTTAACATAATAACAACATACATCTACCAAATTCATCTAACTCATTTCCCAATCAAAAGAATTCACGTTCATGCCTACAACAATTCCTGCAAAGAAGCTTTGAAATTGGAGACCACATCACCCACACATTCAAATATTCTAACATAAAGTTCTATTTGAGGTAAAAACTAGTTTCCCTTACCTCAAACAACGATCCCCTATCAATTCCTCCAATCAAGCAACAACACTAGTCCAACTCTAGGGATCTAGAACAAGTTTTCTAAATAACACTAACTTTTAGTATAACCTTAATCAAGTTGAGAGGAATACTTTTCTCAATTGTTCCCACCAATATTTATGATAAAAACTTAACAAAAAACAGAAAACAAGGGATCTTTAGATCAAATATGAACTTACTCTGTTTGAGATTTTGATCGATTAGAAATGACCTAGGATCCTCAGCTACTGCGGGCTTGATCAGATTCTGAAATAAAGAAAGTATAGAAGGTGAAAATCAAGAGAAAAGGGAGAGAGAGATATGAATGATGGAAGGTGATAGAGAGAGAAACAAAAAGGTGGGTATTTTCTGTTCTTATCCCTCTTACAGGAGTGAGGGTTACACTTAACATGATCAATACTTATTTTCAAATATTATTATATGAGTGAATAATATTTTTAATAAAGGAAACGTATGCACACTGAATACAAATACTAGAAAAAGACATGACAAATTTTTTTATAAAAAAAATTCTAACGTATAATCAAATGATCAAAATAAAAAAATTATAGACAAATAAAAATAATAAATATCTAATTGAGAATAATATCTTTTACCTATCAATCTCATTTTTTTATGGAAAAATAAGATGATGTTTTTCTAATACAAAAATAAGCAAATAACTAAATAAATAAAGAAGAAATACAAAAAAAAATATTTATATGAATAGTTTCAAATTCTTAAAGAGACTATATCACAATGTGAAAACATTAATGTGGTAAGTAAGATGGTAAAGAAACTTAATTTGTCCACCATATCTTATACTTAACTATATCTATTGGAGTAGTAAACTGAAGATGGAGACATCTTTCTACGTAAACATATATTGTAAGTCTCTTTATAGACATACACAAGGATATGTATAGGTAGTTGAAGTAGTTTTCTCAAAGTTAAACACGTGCTTCATAAAAGATCATGTTAATACGAAAGAACAGTTGATTGGTGTGACTACACCAACAAATTTACCTTCCATATGAAGAAAAGAAATACTCTGTTTAATAACTCTTAGAGGGTTCATGAACACTAAGAAAAAAAAAAGCCCACAGACAAGATCTCCTTATAAAAATAAACAAAAATAAAGTTTGGCTCTACATAAATCGAAAAGAGGTTAATAAATGATAAATAACTATCATATGAGAATCATTAACGATTTTGGTTAGAGTATATTAAAGGATAATAAATAATTATTATGTGAGGATTATTAACAATTATGTTAGAGGAACTATTCTGTTATGATCCAGTCATGTACTTCATATATAGAGTATTCTCTTTCATCAAGAGAATGAGAAGAAATATATATTTTCACTCTTATATCTTTGTTCTTCTTCGTTAATTTCTGTTTATTTCTTTATTTTCATAACATGTGGTTAATATGATATCTTTGTTATGGTATCAGAGGTCTCTAACCGAGAGAGCTCCACTGTGCCAACTTTGATTTTGTTCCATTTGCAAGAATTCATTATCTGTAATGGCTTTAGAAGTTCTATTATTTTCAGTAGCAAATATGACTACTTCTTCGTTCAATAATCCACTGATAAATATTTTGAATGGTTCTTCTACTGTATATTATGGTTTATTCAATATAAATTCTCAGAATTCTCAAGCCAAGAGATGGATCAAGGATGACAAGCATTATAATAGTAAGAAAGGCACACATTATGGTAGAAGAGGTCACACAATTGATGAATGTCATCGCTTATATAGTTTTCCACCATACTACAAAAGGAGAAAATTATTTCTTAACAATGTCACTACAATTAAAAAGGTAAATGAGAGTGAGACACCTACAAACCAAAAGGAATCTCAGCAGTCTTCTAACTTTAATTTGACCAAAGAGCAATATAACTCTCTCCTGACTCTTCTTCAGCAATCTCAGTTAGTTGTAACCCCTAGCACTGAACATCATCACATTTCCAAGACATCCACAGGTATCATCTGCAACCTAAGATCACTACCAAAATCTGTCCTTTGGATCTTAGATTTAGGTGCCACTTATCATATTAGTTCATATCTAGAGAATTTTGTTGTATATAGAACTATTCCTTATGTTTTTATCAAGTTACCTAATGAAACTACAGTTTATCCAAACATTAAAGGCACTATCATATTTTCTACTACATTCATTATGCATAATGTACTATACATACCAGGATTTAACTTCAATCTCATTCCAGTATCTCAACTAGCCATAAAATCTTATTGTTCCATTAGGTTTACCGATCAAATCTGTGAAATACAGGACAATCACACTATGAGGATGATTGGTTTTGCTAAGATTCACTACGAACTCTATATTCTTGAAAATCCTAAGGGACTAGGAAAACATTTTGCCCCAAATTCAATTTCAATAAATTTTGTGTCTGTTAATAAGGTGAATGATTAACATTTTAGACTAGGTCACTTGTCTAAGGACAAACTATCTGTATTGTCAACAAAGTTTGATTACATTTCTAGCAAAACATATGATGATTTTTGTCAAATATGTCAACTTGCTAAACATAAAAGACTTCCATTTCCTGTAAGCACTTCTTCAAGCAATAAATTTTTGATTTGTTACATATGGATATTTGGGGACCATTAGCCATTACTTCCGTGGATGGACATAGATATTTTTTGACTATTATGGATGATTTTTCTAAGCATACTTAGATTTTTCTTTTGAAAACTAAATCAGAAGTACAAGGTTGCATTAAATCTTTCATTACTTTGGTTGAAACTCAATTTTCTACTACTGTCAAATGCATTAGGTATGATCAAGGACCTGAATTTAATTTGCATTAGTTTTACTCTCTCAAAGGCATAGAACATCAAATATCTTGTGTTGAGACTCCACAACAAAATGAAGTGAAGAGAAAATATCAACACATTTAAAATATTACTAGGGCTCTTATTTTTCAAAGTAACTTACCAAAATTGTTTTGGAACTTTGCAGTCTCTCATGTTGTTTTTTCTGTTTAATAAATTGCCTAGCAAGGTTTTACATAACAAAAGTACTTATGATATTTTATATGGCTCTTCCCTTGATTTAAATTTTATTAAGGTCTTTGGTTGTGAAGCTTTTGCATCAACTTTGGCTCATAATAGGACGAAACTTGATCCTTAGGCTAGACAGTGTGATTACTTAGGTCACAGACGAGGGATCAAGGGTTCACTTCTTTATGATTTACACACCAGAGAGGTTTATTTATCCATAAATGTTTATTTCAATGAAAATAGTTTTCCTTTTAAACATATTATCAATCATATAGATAGTGAAAGTTTTGTATGCCACATTTTCCTAATTATCAAGACACTGGTTTCTCTTTCCTTAGATCCTCCTCACCACTACAAAACCAACAAACACCATATATTGTCCCACAACAAAATTTTTCTTCTCCCATTATCACAACTCCTAATAACCTTATACCTCCTGTTATAAGAAAATCCACTAAAAGCACCAAACCTCCTACTTACCTCAAGGATTTTCATTGCAACATAGTTATGGGCATAGAGAGCAAAAATTCCTCTTTAGTTAAATATCTTATTTCTAGTTTTGTTAATTACTCAAAATTTTGTAAAAAACATAAGCATTTTGAATTTAGTATCTCTTCCATTGTAGAACCCAAAACTTATGCACAGGCAATGAAGCATGAGAAGTGGAGGAAAGCCATGGATGATGAGATTAATGCTTTAGTTCAAACTAGAACCTGGGAGTTTGCTGACCTTCCGATTGAAAAACAAACAATGGGATGCAAATGAGTGTATAAGACTAAACACAAGGTTGATGGCTCAATTGAGAGGTTCAAGGCTAGGCAAGTAGCTAAGGGATTTACACAACAAGAAGACATTGATTTCAGAGAAACTTTTTCTACAGTGGCTAAAATCTCTACTGTAAGGCTCTTACTGGCCATTGCAACCACTAAAAATTGGCTCCTTGGACAACTTGTTGTCAACAATGCTTTCTTGCATGGAGATCTTCATGAAGAAGTCTATATGGAGGTTCGTAAAGGTGTAGTTCCTCCAAAACCTGGTCAGGTCTGCAAGCTGAGAAAATCTATTTATGGTCTTAGACAAGCTAGTAGACAGTGGTATGAAAAGTTGTCTACAGTTCTTATATCTTTGGGTTATACCCAATCATAGTCTAGTTTTTCTTTATTCACTAAACGTGCTATTGGTACATCCAGAATCATCTTTGTCTATGTTGATGATATGATTTTGATAGAAAATGATGCTCAAGAGATTGCTTTGGTCAAGTCTCAACTTGATCACTGATTCAAAATTAAGGATCTTGGTCAACTGAATTTTTTTTTTTTTGGATTAGAAGTTGTTAGATCAAGAAAGGGTATTTTCCTTAACCAAAGGAAATACACTTTAGAGCTTCTAGATGTTGCAGGCTTGTTGGGATGCAAACCTTCTAACACTCATATGGATCCTTAAATAAAGCTCAATTTCAAAGAGAGTCCTCTTCTTGAAGACATTTTCATGTATCGATAGCTCATTGGACAACTCATCTACCTTACCAACAGTAGGCCCAACATTTGTTTTGTTGTCAATCATCTCTCATAATTCTTATCAGCTCCTACAATGACTCGTTACCAAGCAACACTCAGGGGTTCTTTGTTATCTCAAAGCTAATCCTAGCCTAGGGTTCTTCTTTCTTAGCAATTATCCTTTACAACTGAAAGATTTTTGTGACTCAGATTGGGCATCAGGCCCTAAAACTCGTCGCTCCATTATTGGCTTCTGCATTTTTTCTAAGAAGCAACACACAATTTCACGATCCTCCTTTGATGTTGAATATCGTGCTTTGGCATCAACAACCTGTGAAATTCAATGGTTGTCTTATTTGCTTCGTGACTTACATATCGTTTCTCAAGCCACTGTAGTTCTTTTTTGTGACAAAAAGTCTGCCTTACATTTAGCTGTCAATCTTGTGTTTCATGAGCGTAGCAAACACATTGAAATTGATTGTCATGTGGTTAGAGAAAAGGTTTGTGATGGTGTTCTTGGTTTGCTCCCTATCAATACTAAGTCAAAGGTTGCTAACATCTATACTAAACCTCTCATACCCAAGTTGTTCTTACATTTGTTCTCCAAAATGGGTTTAATTGATCTCTATGCTCCATCTTGAGGGGGGAATAAATAATAAATTATTATTATGTGAGAATCATTAGCGATTTTGGTTAAAGTATATTAACGGATAATAAATAATTATTATGTGAGGGTTATTAGCAATTATGTTAGAGTAACTATTTTGTTATGATCCTGTCATATACTTACTTCATATATAGAGTATTTTCTTTCATCAAGAGATTGAGAAGAAAGATATATTTTCACTCTCATATCTTTTGTTCTTTTTCGTTTATTTCTTTATTTTCATACATGTAGTTAGTATGATATCTCTGTTAGAGGTAACAAAGATAAATAAAGAAAATAAAAAAAATATCTAAAAAAATATGTTTGTCTTCTTGTATTTTTCCTTCAAATTAAAAATACAAGTATAAAATATTTCAATGAATATTTTGAAGGCTAACTTAAACAAGTCTCAACCTTAAAGAGACAAAAGATCTTCAAGACTTGACACATAGAAGAAACTCTTCATGAAATGTTACCAAACTCGAGGACAAACTTCTTTCAAGAAAGAGGATTATGTGACTCTAAAATAAGTGTTTTCAACAAATGAAGAGCTTGGAGAATGTTCCTTAAGAAAATAAATTAAAGAATATGAAAATTAAAAAAAATATATAAGAAGGGAGGGTTGAATTATGTTTTAAAATTTTCTTTGTTTTTTGTAAATATCATGTGATGTTTCACAATCAAACGAAAGATTCAGCTTGTAACAATCATGTGATCATAAGCCTCATTGTTTGTATTGTTTGTAAGGTTTATTAAGATTAAAATTTAAGGCTTACAAATAGTATAATCCATCTAGGGTTGCATTTGGGCTTCCTAAAGCCCAATGCAAACTCTAAAACGTCCAAGGTATGAAGTTGGAACACATGAGAGAAAACGATTTGAACATGGAAGAAAGCATGGAGAGTGTGACTAGCCACATGACACACTCTCATTGGCTCTTCTAGATATGGGTTTTATTTTGAATTTGAATATTTGAATTTTAGCTCTATTTCAGGTTGACCGTAGCACTATAAATAAGTGTACTAGCCTCTTGTAAATTTAACTTGGAATTAGTAGAGAAATTATGCCAAAATGATGTCTCTCTTGTTCTTAAGTTTACATCTAGGTTAGCACGTCTTGAGTGTCTAGCTTAGGCATTGTGACGTCTTAAATTAATTAATAAGGTGAAACAAAGGATTCTATTTCCTCAACCAATAATGGTTATATACCTAGCTTAAGATTTAGCGGAAGATAAATAAATATATAATAACCTTCAAATGATAAACGGAGAAAACGTTCAATAATTAAAAAATAAAATATTAATTTTTATATATATATATATATATATATATATATATATATATAAATAATAAATTATGAGCACCTTATATAATTATATATCTTTTCTTTTATCGAAGGTGTTGAGATGATTGGTCGAGACCGAGATGGCTGGGTGTCGAGTGACCAAGAGACCAAATTTTAAGAAACCAAAAAGTCGAGTGTCGAGTGGCTGAGAGGCCAAGTGACCGAATGGCCGAATTGCCAATTTACTTTTTTTTCTACAAATTTATATTTTATTTATAAAAGAAATGTAATAAAAATAATAACATTATATTTACAAATTTCATAATATTAGATGTTACATTCTAAGAGTGGTTTCGGAAAACTTAAAATTGGATTTAACAGTAAATATATTCTATAGATTTAAAATTAATTAAACTTATATATATTAGTTTAATTGTTTGTGTAAGAATATGACTTAGAATTGTCTACCACTATTAGGATAATGCTTTTAATGAGAATTAGAAATGTAAATCATAATATTAGTGTGTCAATGCATCCTACAATAAACATAAAATTTATATTACATCAAATTATATCTTACAATATATTTATAATACATTACTATAGTACTAAGTTAAACTATACATATTTCCTACTTAATTATACATTAAACTTTTAATAAAAAACTTCCTATACTATAGTACAAGAAAAAAAAGTAACCACTACTTAGACCATCCAATGTATATACACACACGTTTTAAATTAGCCTCTAAATGATATAGAGTTTTCCACTACATTGATACTCCGTCCAGTTGCGAAGAAATATGTAGAGATGTCAACAATGAAAATTAGGGGCATCCCTTGCTTTCTTAAATTAAAGAATCAAGATGAACAAAGGAAATAACAGGAAAGAGATATATATATATATATATATATATATATATATATATATATATATATATATATATATATATTTTAAAACAATAAAGAAATGATAAATGATAAATATTCAAGACAATTTAGGAACATCCATTTTTTTTAATAGACCATCATGAATAAAATTATAAGAAAAACATAAGAATAACAATAAGGATAAATGAGCAATCATAATATCATCCTTCAACCAAACAATATACAACTTTTACCTATTTAATCCTCAAGGATTTAATCCCCTAGTCACAGGTATTCAATAAGGCACAACATGATCATGTGTCCATTCATAAAGTGAAAATTAAAAATGGGAATCAGAGGAATGCAAAGAAATCAAAATTTAAAATTAGTATAAAGATTAGTAATGAATTTTAAAAGAAATAAATAAGAATGTTAAATAATTAGAAAAATTGTGAGACTTAGAGATATCTCACTGAAAGATTAGAAATAAATAACAATATACATATCTCCTTTCCCTTACCTCAAGGGTTGTAAAAACCGCGTAAGACTTCTTCTTACTTTCTCACTATTTTCTTTGTTCAGAGTTGTGAACCAAAATCACCTATTTATAGGATATGTTGTAATCATTACTATGGTTTCATTTCATTCATCGATTTGGAATTTAGTTAGATTCTAATGGTGATGGTGGCAGTGGTAAAGTAAAAAAGAAAAGATTGAAGTGACATGGTGAAATGATGAGAAATGACTCAAGTTTATTTAATCTTATCTAAGTATTAAATGTGAATAGATATCTAATCTTTACCGTCTTTATTATTATTATTATTATTACTTATGTTTTTAATTTTAGGATTACACCTTTGATTTGACTTAAATTTATTAAAACAAATTACAATTACATAGAAATTAGCTTACAACTGGTTCATATGGATAAATATTTTATGTATTCAAATTCTACTGTTTGGGTTAGAAAAATACCCAAACTATAAGAATTGGTCTTCAAAATCTAAACTCATAAAATCATTTTCAAAAATCTGAACCAAACACTCAAAACCGAATTGCTAATGTCTTTTCTTAAATTTGAATCGACTTTCTACCATCTGAACACCCAAAACCGAATTTTTAAGGTCAATTCCTAAAAGCCGACTTCGTAAAAAATCTAAACCGACTTCCTACCATCTGATCACCTAAAACCAAATTATTAAGATCATCTCCCAAAATTCAAGTTCACAAAATCCAAATTGACTTTCTACCATCCAAACATCTATCATCTTCCAAATTCTGACATTCTAAATATACCCGGTTCGAAAAGTTCGAATAAAAGTTCACACAAAAACAGGATACACATAGAATCAAAGTGAATACTAAGAAAAGAGGGACTACAGAAGGAAGAACCACACAGGATAAGTTTTGAGTGTTATACGCTATCTACCCGAACTTGGTATCATTATTATTTACATAGGAGTGAAATGTATGGACCCATGTTTTCAATATATATGGCAAACACATCACCACCACCAGCCTGAAAACACTCATCAATCTCTACGTTGATGCCAACCACATCGCCACCACCTCGAAACACTCATCATGCTCTACGCCAAGGTTCACCTCTGCTCCTACGATGTTTGAATAGATAACGTTTGTTGGAGTTTGTCTTTAAATATGTTCAATTTGCTGCAACATTTATGTATTTAAAAAATATATTTATTTAGTTTAGTGTTATTGCATGGATTCAGCTTGCTGCAGTGTTTTTTTTTTTTTTTCATTAAAAAGGGTTCAATTTTCAAGTGTAGTGAATGTAATTTAGTTTATATATATTGCAAGTTTTGTTAGAGATTTCACCTTACGAGAGATGAAACATTTTAATAATTTATAAGTGAGTGCAAACTTAACAGTATAAGTCAGTTTTGTGAAGTTGAATTAGAACTTAAACTTACTTTCTAAGATGATATGAGAACTTATTTTAAGAAGGTCGTTGGACATATCGGGTTACTCTCTATCGGACCATTATGAGATTATCTTTATATACAAGTTTCACGTTAGAATTAAGGAGTCTTAATATGATTAGAGTGTGTTGGAGATTTTATATCCACTAAAAATAAAATCTTTCAATAATTTATAAATAAATATAAAATTTATCTTTTAACCTCATTTTATAAAATTGAGTTAAACTTAAATTGAGATATTATGATCGATAAAGAGTAAGGAAGAAAGCGTCTCTTTTTTCCGTTTTGATGTGTAGGGTTCTTTCTTTTTGTAATGAAAACTTACTACAGGATTTTGTTTTTTATTCAACTGGAAACTACTTTCGAAAAAAAAACCTACCTACACCTGTTTTTTTTATATAATAATTAATTTAGGTATAAAGTGAATATATAGCATTGGTTGCGGTATTAAAGTATGAACTTTCTTTACTTAAAAGTGAGTACAGTTTCCAGGGCAGTGGGTGCATTGAGTGTGAAAGAAAGTGGGTATAAGGATAAAGATGTTTTGACATCAGTCTTCTCATTTGACATTCTTGTAACAACGGTAAATAATAATAATATATGAAATTAAGTTATTTAATTAAAATATAAATTAAATTATTAGTAATAAAATGGGAGTTGAAATATTTTATAGTATAAACAAATCTTGATCATTTAAATATGCAAGTGGGGCTACCATCTATTGACATGATGTTTTAATTTTTCTGATATTCTCTCCCCTCATTTACAGGGCCAGTTTTAGAATAGGTAAGGACACTATGTTTATTTTATCACTTGAATTTGGGTGGCATTTTGCAAATATTATTAAAGTGTGGTGTATTGTTTTTAAACTTGGGCTCTTTCTTAGGGTCCCGTTACTCCCATTACTTGTGATTTCGTTTTAATAGCTTCTGGGTTATATGCTAATGTACTTCTATAAGTTATTAAGGAGTATGGTTCTACATATTAAATTTTTAGCAACGGTTTTCTAATATAATTACATAGTCCAGATTATTGTTATATTAAAGAGTCGTTTATATTTAGTGTTTGTCTTTAAGTAAATTATTTTAAATAATTCTTAAACATTTATATAGCTGTACGTGTTATCCGTTTTAATAAAATTAAAATACAATTATATAGTGGATATAATTGTTTGAGGATATGTATGATTATCCATGTAAATTTTACACCATCTTTTAAACAAGATTCATGTAACAATATACATTGTTATTTTACACAATCTTCTTTCATTATATGATATATAATTTATTATATGATCTATAGTATTAAGCATAATCGTTCATTTTAATTTTTTACTCTTATTAGAGTAAATTGTAAAAAAATTTATAAAAAAATGTTAAAATATTTTTAGAAAGGATTAGTAAATTTTGATTTTTTATTATGAATGAAAATACATAAAAATAAGACATATCATTGTCGAATTCAAATAGAAAATTCAAACAAATTATCTTTTGTCTTTAAGTGTATTTTTGTTTATTTTGGTTGAAAAATAAACATTTTAAAAATTAAATTTACGTTAAACGTTTAATTAAAAGTTTTAGGATGTTGTAGGGTATAGCACTTTTTATATACACACAACCGATTTCAGGATCCAAATTTAATTTTGAGATTTTTTTTTTAGTTTGTTTTAGTTTTTTTTAATTTTCCATAATAAATTATAATGACAACTCTTTTATTTTTAAAAGTTTTTTTGGTTCGTTTTTGTTGTGATCATGACGAAACAAGTACAACTTAAAGATAATTTATTTCCTATGAAAGTAATCTCTTTTCTAACATCTTCTAACAAAAGGACTATTTTCGTTGGAAAAATTACAAAACGAAGAAGGAAACCATTAAAGATGATGTGAACAAAAATAAAAACCGCACAGACTAGAAAGCAAAAAGAAGGTGAAACTTTGAAGAAGGGGTATAGTTGAATAAAACCCTTCATAAATGCGTATGGGAAACAACCTTGAGTGACACTTGTCATATGACATAGTAGACCTCATATTAGAAAAAACTTTAACCCTTGACAAAGTAACACAACTTCCACCTATAAGATTTCACAATGCAACCAATAAAATAATTACTTAAATTGAGCTTCATAAATAAAGCTTGTTCATCCATATTTGCATCTTCTTCTTATAGATTTCGAGTTTTGGAAGCTTATGTACAACTCAATTCTAAAATATTAGAAGATAAACTATCCACTTTCAAATAACAAACTTGGTTATGACTGATCAAATAAAAAAGGCTTGATAACTTATTCATCTTAACCATATCTGGATACTAAAGCCTAGGCTCAATGCACTTAATCTCATAGAAAATACCCATTTAATCTTCTCTTTTATTATTGGTATTAATACTTTACAAACCTCTCCAATTCTTACTAACTTAAGTTTTTTTTATTGGTAAATTTTTACTTAATATTCAACCAGCTTAACAACCTTCCCTCCTCAAAAGACCAACGTAACAATTAATTTGATTTTCTCAAAACTTCCTCAAATCCAACTGGAATGGTTTTGGCTCACATCCCATTAAAAACAATAATAGTTCTGCCAAACAAGCTACAATTAAAATTTATACTTTTTAATGTTACTAATATTTTAAATATTAAAATTTTTTAAAAATATAACCAAAAATAACAATTTTTTTTTGACAAACATTCATCACATCCTAACTCTAATATTTTACCAACTCTAAAATGGATTTATAATTAAATCAATGACTATAGACTTTTAGAGATTAATTTGATTAGTCACTAATTTAAATGATTAAAATAATATAAATAACAATTAAAATAACCTAAATAACATCACTTTTGGGGTCATTAAATACAATTTTTTTTAAGTAACTTTCTTCAGTGAAATCTAATAAGATACTTTTTATCATTATAATTATGCATGATAGACATCATGAAAGAACAAATTTCCAAGTATAAAATCTCACATGTTGACAAGGAAATACCAAAAAGAGAAGGAAAATTACTCACATAATTAAAGTATAAAATAAAATTAGTGAAAGAAATTTTGAGTTACTTAAACAACAGAGGATACCTATCATGATTATGTTGTAGTCACGTTTCTATTAAAAGATTTCGTTACATTTTTTAACTAGAAAGTTTTAATTCCCTCCGTGTCCTTGCAGACAATAATTCTTAAGTAATGTCATTTTTCCTTATATATTATTACAATAAAATTAAGTGTGTGAAAAATAAAAATTATATGAACTCTTTTAAAGCGGATCAAGCCATTTGCTAACATACACTCCACCAAAAAAAAAATTAATTTGATTATATTAGTGTATAATTTAATATAAATTCTACATTTTGTAGTTTAAGCAAGTAAAAAAGTTAATTTAATATAATATTAGTTTAAGCAAGTAAAAACTGATAAAGAAAAATTTGCAAGTGATTCATAGAACTTTATTGTAGTCTCTTCATTTGCACAACACACCTTTTTATGCATTTTAACTTTTGTAAATTCTAAACTTTAACTAAAACAAACAAATTATTTTGGATATGATATTATTAATTAGAGACATCTTCTTAAAAGAAAAAAAAATGTTGTGCATTAACTATGTGTGTAAAAAAGAAACACCCGTTAACATTAGTTGAAAGATAATTTTGAGTCCAACATGCTTTGATCTCAGTTTAGTCGATAATATCTTGATTAAAGTTAAATTGACAATATATTTATTAAGGTACATCAAAGAAAGAATATATAAAGAAAATATATAAATTTGATATAATAGGAAACATTTCATATTCTTATTTTTTTTAATAAAATTTGAAATTATTTAATTTTTTAAGTGAAATTTAAAATTATTTAATTTTAAGTGATTAAATTACTTCCACCAATTTCTAAAATTTTTAGCAAACTAAATACTTTTTTTATAAAACATTTCAATTTTCTTTATAAAAATAAATTACTCTTTAAAAGTCTTTTTCACAAAGACAGCAACAAAATAACTACATATAATTAGAAGATATTAAAAAAATATGAAATAAATACTATGCATTCACTTATCCCCATTCAACACCAAAACAATTAACAAATATTAAATAATAAAGAAAGAATAATTTTAAATTTAAAAAAAATAAAAAAATAAAAAATAACTCTTCTTAAAGTAACAAAAATATTTGAACACTAGAATAATGCTAATATAACATACTATAATAGAAAAAACATGTGTTGATCTTTATGTAGCAATCTACAATCATTATGATTTAGCACGCATGCTTAAAAAGAATGTTCATGTAAAAGAAATGAAAGCCACTTCTTTTTTCTTAATTTTATGTATAGTGCGTCTTAACTTGAAACGTTATTATTGCGAAGTTAAGCACACAAAATAAAACAAAGTCTAATAACAAAGTCTAATTTGATTTTTCCTTCAGAAGAAAAGATACTACTTCTCAGTTCTTATAATTTGTAAGAAAAAATAGATTGATTATATACTAATATTACAATAATTTATGTTATTTAATATCCACTATTAAAGTCATGTGACTTTTAATTTTAAAGTAAATTTTAATTAATTAACATTGTAAAAGATATAATATCTATGTTTCCCCTTTTGTTATATTTAATATTTCCTATAAAAATAACTTCTTAAAAAAATGTTAACAACACTCTCTAAAATTTATATAATTTTGATGATCTCACTATTTCATTTAATGATTTTTTTTTTTTCTGATTTAGAAATGAAATGGACTAAAACTAGAATTCATACTAAAAACAGACTGTTAGTAAAAAAGTACATGAGAGAAAACTAATAACATCTGTCAAATAAACAAATTTATCACACGAATTCTTTTATTTATGTGTCATTATTAACATTTAGTAATTTAATTAATTTATACACAATGAAATTCGTTAATCATGGTGTAAGAAATGGAAAATAAAAATTGTGATACTATTTTATTACAACAAATAAATTTATTACATTCATGAATTTTTACATGAAAAGATTAAAAAGAGTGTGATGATATGAAATTGATCCAAAAAAAAAAAAAAAAAAAAAAAA
>Ga0209489_103956_pt1 | contig 28112 bp, 18 predicted proteins | sample SiratrowhiteBW_FD_187527 | JGI IMG/M metagenome (GOLD analysis project Ga0209489, IMG submission 187527) | Root nodule microbial communities of legume samples collected from California, USA - Siratro white BW (SPAdes) (version 2) | ecosystem: Host-associated > Plants > Roots > Nodule | place... | reverse complement strand
TTTTTTTTTTTTTTTTTTTTTTTTTTTTTTTTTTTTTTTTTTTTTTTGTTCTTTCAGACTCTTACATCTAATTAGTAAACATTCTGCATCCAGAAAGAATTTATATTACCTTTGTACATTAGAGGAGCGTACTCTTATTGGATAAAATTTATTGAAAATTACAAAATCACGAGTAAGGTTTGTTATATAAGAAGAGAGATTCACATTAGTGTCTTTTCCAACTAATTTCAACCAATAATTTAATGTAATAGAAAATCGTGTTAGTATATCTTTTGAACATTGTCTTTACATGATTCCCTTTGTAGCCATTTCTACAGTACGATTATGTTTGTTGCATGTTTCCTAATAAATGTAGCTTTTAAGTAGCATTTGATAAGAAGTCAGATTTCTAATTATTTGAAGAAGCTATTTTTAGTCGCATTTGAAAGAAAACAACTGTAATTATGACTACTTTTTTAAAATAAAGTGTTTTTTTTTTTTATAATTGTAATCCAAACAAATAATTTTTGGCTCTTTATAAAATTTCCGAAACACTCGTATTACTTTTTTCAAGAGATTAAACAAGTGGGCCTTAAATTGTGTTCTTCCCCGCCCGCCCCTTCCCCACTACTAACAAGTATGCTGTTCTTGTCTCTCCTTTTAAGTAGTTGCAACTTGCTAAAATTAAAATTATTATACGTTCAAATGTTACTGCCTTTTTTTAGATTATGATATCTTACGCATTGTCTTTCAGCTGCGAAGGTGGATGGATATAATGAGTTATTTTTGTGCATCAGGTCGGCTTTCGGGTGTTATGGATGACAGAGGGAAATTTATTTACATCTCCGAAGAAGAGATGAAGGCTGTTGCTGATTATATTAAGCGGCAAGGGAGGGTTAGCATTTCCCACTTAGCAAGTAAATCAAACCAGTTCATCGATTTAGAGCCCAAAGCTCAGTACACTGACGACATTAATATTGGGGAGGAGATAACTGTCAACTGAGTTTTTTTTTTTTTTTTTTTTTTTTTTTTTTTTTTTTTTTTCCACATAAGAGGTGGGGGGAAACTGGTGATGTACATAAAACAAAAACAGCAATGATATGGTTAACCTAGAGCTTGGTACATGACTTTGAACAGCTTAGTACAACAGCAATTTCAGATTTTTTTTAGTGGAGAAAGTAAACCATATAGAAAGATCGTATTTCAAGAGGCAGATCAACTTGTCTGAAGATGAAATTCTCCCCAACACACTTTTTTGGAAATTGTACTACATTTTGTTTGCCTTTGTAACAATTTTAGCATTCCTTGCAGATCGGCGCCAGTTCTCCTGATGGCGAAATTTGAAACTTGATATATCCTAGATGACATTAGATAAATAAGGTGAGGGCAAGATACTATAACTTTCCGACATTTTTACCTCTAAAATAGTGGTTTCAGACTTTAGATTCTTCGTGAGAAAGTTCTGAGGGTAGTCAATAACACTATTGTTGTTTGATACTATTTAACATTAATATATATTATTATTTTATTTATATATAATATTTTATTTATATATTAGTTTATTTATATATAATATTTTATTAATAAAATACCAAGTCAAATAGAAGTATAATATAAATAGTGGTGTCAATTATTTTTTTAGTTTAAATAACGTGCCTATTTTTTATAATGGATCCTTTTAAGTCTATTTAAACTAAAAAAGTAATAAATCAATATAATCAACTGTTAATATATTAAAAAGAAGAATGAAGAAGAATAAAGATGTCCTCGAATGAAAACTCTATAATTGTATTGATTTATCCTCAGAGAGAGGGATTCAAGAGATACATTCCTTTCTACGCTCTCTCATGAAAAGTTATATTCTATCATTTTCCTTCCATCCATAATCATTCAACCAAAAATTGGTCATTTTGGGCTTTGAGTTGGAGTTGATTGTTGTGTCATGAGATCCCTGTTAGCTGTATTTTCAATTTTCTCGTCCACCCTTTGTTGATTTATGTTTATAACATTTCTATCCCGCTAAAACCAATCTAGCCCAAGACTAAGATAAGAAAAAGTTGATTCTATGGCTGTGTGCTCTTTTCAAGTAGCTTTAGATACATCCATTCCTTCCTATTGCACTAGGTATTCTTAAATGTGTTGTGTTCCTCTTAAAATAACTCTGCAGCATTATTGCTAATTGAATACTAGGTTGAAAGTCATTGGAAGTAATTGGTAGGGGAACATAAGATTGAGAATGATTTCCGCGATAGAGTTTCAATTGGGATGAATTTGGTAGGATAAGGAAGAAACAATTTAAAAGCGATCTATCCAACTTTTTTTTTCACAATACCTAAAGCTCAATTCCTGATTTTGTCTCAGAGCAATAAAATGTTGTTTGTAAAATTGTAACCTCACTAGCGCTTTATAATCCACCTTAAAGTCAACATGGACTCTGTTCTTATTTACATTTTTCTCTATTATCTGCTTAGCCCAATTAAGGTTATGCTTTAATTTGAACAAAACAGAATTTTGTTCATAAATAATAACCACATCCTGATGATCATAATTATACTTTACAATTTGGGGGGATCCCGACCATACCAATGCTGGTTTAGTAGGAAGTGTTATACCAAATTTCTGCCATATAGAAACTTAACCCATATTTTTGGATTATCAAAGGTAAATGTAGAAACTTAACCCACACCTTTAGATTACCAAAGGTAAAAACATTTCAAATACAGCTCCTAAGCGTTTGTTCAAAGCCTCTGACTATTCATTTGATTGTTAATGGTAAGCAGTGAACAGTGCAACTTAATTTGAATAGGTGTTGCCGAAAATGACTAGTAAAAATCTTGTCTCTATAAAAAACAATGGTTTTAGGAAACCATTTAGCTTGACATCCATATTCACAAAGCAGTCAACTACTTGTTTGTTGGTGTAATTAGATCTGAGTGGAGTAAAATGTGCATATTTAGACAATCTATCAATGACTACCATGATTATTATATAACCAAGAGAAGAAGGAAGTCATGTGATGAAGTCCATGACTAAATCTTCCTAGATTTGACTCAGTATAAATAGGGGCTGAAGCAAGAGTATTGGAAGTCTTAGCTTTAGCTTGTTGACATATCAAACAATTGTTTGAGAATACTTCGTTCATGAGACTTTGAAATATGGGAAGTGCGTTAATAAATTGAAAGGGCATGACAAATCATACAAATCATTCATAAAGGCCCTTGAGTTATAAAGATTGTTTTACGTCTATCGTCCACCTTAACCAAGATTTGATGATATAACCTAATCTTAGATCCATCTTAGACAAGAACTTAACTCCAAGCAACTAATGAATTGAGATCATCTACCTTGGGAAACTATCCTTAATTGTTACTGTATTCAAAGCTCGATAATCAGAACCTCCACGTTCCATCTTGGATTAAGATGAAGAGAATGGGCTGGTGCTACGGCATAATACCCTCCTTCAACATATTTTGTACTATCATTTAAATCTGTAACTTTTGACAATGAGAGTAACGGTATGGTTTGACCTGTATTTTTAATTTCTTCATTTAGCCTTGTTCATTTATGTTTATTACAGCAACATTGAAAATGAAACTCTTAGGAGCATTTAGTCCCCACCATCCCAAAGGAATCTCAAACTAAAGGAAGTTAGAAAATTGAAGAACCTATGAATAAGAAGGTAAACACTATTTGAGGAACGTATCTACATGAAACTAAGAATCCATACACTAGCAACGTAGGTCAAACAAAAAGGCATCTAATTTTAATATGAGCTAGATACGTACTGAACTTATATAAGTCCAAAACACAATCTTGTACCAGATACACTGTTATGTACTTTTACACAAAAGGCTGCATCCCTCATCAAATGTATCGTTATCTCTCTGCTCAGTTTGTATGAGCCCCCCCCGTCGTTGATGAGAGTGACCTTGACACACATAAATATATATATATAAAAGCAGCCCCGAAGAGAAGAACAATAAAGCCTTAATTTCGAGGCAGATCATCTTTAATTACCAATGTCAACCCATTGATTCTCTCTTGTTTAGTTTAGATCAGAAAGAGAGTCACAAACGCTGTGAATATGAGTCCAATGACCCTCACTGAAGATTTATGCGCCGCATTTTTGCCTGGTCTAATCGGAGGAAGTGAACACTCCAATCCATTGAAGAAAACCTTAGCTGGGAACGCATCTCTTGTGACATCAAAGTTTTTCACGTGCTTTTTGCTGAAAGAAAGCACAGATTGTTGTTTCCCTGGAACCCTAGGGTCTTTAGCGTGTGTTCCATTGGTCTCTCCAGCCAAGTAATTCAAACCCTTCAGGCCTTCCAAGAAAATGGTTTTGATACCAGGAATTCTTGTCCCGTTGAAGGAATAAACATCCTTAAAATCCTCAAAAGTCTTGGTCATCTGAATCGCAGTGAACCAATCATCAAAGGAGTAATCCTCCCAGTTGAAAAGTGTGATCCTTGCGGTCCATCCATCCTTGTGATCCGAACTCACGTGCCAGTTGATGCTCACGGGGCAGTTATCTGCACAAGGGAGCCTGCTAGGCACGTGCAAGTGCTTGAGTTTGGCCCATGCTTTTGCCTTCAGGGTCCTGTTTACAAACGGCACAAGAAGAGCCTCTGGTGGAAGAAGCAATGGAGAGGCCCTAGAGTTGCACTTCCTTGTGTCATCACAGCCACATGCACACGTGTTGCAAGGGATTGCTGATTCGTTGTAGAATGCTGAGAAGGAGACGCAGCAACGGTTTTGCTGAGGCTTGGGTTGGGTTATGTTGCAAACTATTTGCCAACTTGCAACAGCTGTAGTAACTGCACTTAGTCCACTGGGATCTGGGAAAACCGCAGGGTCAACCCTAACCGGTGCACCACATTTGTAATATGGATTGATGACACCATCGACGTTCCACTTCATAGGGGGTGTGATGGCCGTTCTGTTCTCAGTGTCTGGTGGCATTTTGAACACTTGCATCTGGAACATTGATTTGGCTTTGTTCTTGTCCATTACCGGAGGCAAAACTGTACCGTTCCTGCAGCACCAAGGGAGTTTCCCAACTTTTTCATCTTCTGCTCTTTCTGCTGGAAGGTCAGAGATTATTGGCTTCTTCTGACAGGTTGCAACTTGTGAGAAATCCATGTCACGGTAGAATTTTCCAGCTGTACCATACAAGCACTCAGAAGGGTCTTTTCTGCGAGCGTAAGCTCCTTTAATGGAATATATGAACTCTCCCTTTGGCCATTCCCATGTCAAGTTCCAATGATCAAGACGGCCCAATGGGTGTTTGTTCTCCATTGTCACTTGGACATAGTAGTTGTTCTGGAAAGCTTGAAGCACGTCGTATGCTATGGTTAGATCTCCATAGCCACGAGGAGGGTACTTGGTTTTCTTCACCGGCTTTGCCTTCACTTTCGGGTCCTTTCTGCAACATGCGAACATTCTCGAGGCTGCACCATTCGTTCACACGCATGTCAAAACAATTCATACAAAACAATCTTATTATTCTCCATGCCGTGTAATTAAAGTTACAATACGCAGAAATTGTTTGTTCCTAATCCGCAGAGGATTACGAAAGACTCGCAAACACAATACCATCATCATGCATATATAATGGCCCATAATGTTATGTTGTTTGGCTCATACTATAACTTTGTAATATGATAAATAAATCAACATTTAGGGAAACTTTTTTCTTTCATATATGGAAGATAATTACGTTGGATTGGAGCAAAATATGTATCATAATTTGGAACCATATGATGATTGATTTTGCATGAAATCAACGACTTGGGAGAAGAGGTAAAAGCATGCAAGTGTATATAAATTACCTCCACGAGTAGGTGTAGGGCATTTGAATCCATCATTCTCGAGATGAATGGTTTTGGGCATGGGCGTGGCTCCAGCACCCAAACCAAACTGCGTCCCAACAATATCGATCTTCGCACTCATCTGGTTCAGATCCCCGGCGGTCTGAATGGCGGTCTTCAAGTCCGGCACGGTGGACCCCACGAACGTCGTTCCATTGCCCACCTCCGCAGGAAAGTCTCCGGCGTCGATGAGAATGGCGCCGTCTGCGGACACCAGAATCTCGTTGTGCTGGAACCCCACAAACATCTTCCACCCCTGCACCTCCTCGTCTCCCACGTTCGTCAGCGTGGCTTCCGCCTTGAACGCCCAGGCCTGCTTCGAGGCGTTGCTCACGTGCGGGTACTCCTTCTCCCGCCCCACCAGAGCGTACGAGAGAAAAACTCCGTCGCAGCCCTCGAGTTCGAGCGAAGATGGTGGAGCTGGTGTTTTCTGTGCATGGACATGGGAAAGGCTCAAGAAGAGAAAGAGATGGATTGTTAATAATTTTATCATTGTTTTTTTTGTTGGGTAGGAGGAGGAGGCTATTGAATTAGTACTTTCTTCCATTGTTGAAAGTTCTTTTGTTCGTTTTCTTCTATGTTTCTGGCAAACTCCTCCTACGTTTTTGTCTGTTTTTTTCTTTTTTTTGTTTGTTTCTTTTCTCTGTGTGTAGGTGCTGTACGAGGAAGAATGGTGGTGGTGGCCGCACGGGGACCCGGCGGCGGGGGAGAAGAGGGAAAATAAGAGAGGGTGGGGGAAAGTGAAGGTATATATAATGTAACAAAGATGGGAGAAGGAAGTTATGTTCCGTTAGTTTTCGCGAGGGTTTCGGAGGACAGAGAATGTTTGGAAGCCATAATTGGAATGGGAAGAGCAGCATTCGTTAATTCAGGAACATAAGTCCTCAGAAATTTACTAGATACTAAGAACTTTTGTTGACCAAAACACATTCCAAATAACACGTGGTGTTGTGTTGGTTTACGTACAAATCATTTTGTTCTTTTCATTTTCATGCATGACTCTTCGACAAATTTCCATGCTAACCATTTAACTATATTCGGAGGGAGAATGGAAGAATGCGTGTGTTTAGGGTTGTAAGTAATTTGGTAGTAAACTTTTTTTCTTTTCGAACCAAAATGATCCGTCAAAATATCTTGTTTTGTTGCGTTTTTTTTTTCTTGATATGAGTGCTAATATATTGATAACTCCTAATATTTTGTTAAAGATTTTGTTGTTATAATATTAGTAAAAGAAAATATTAGATAGTTGTTTCTTTGAAAGAGATTGTTAAAATATATTTTTCCTATTAATATTAGATTCGTTAACTATTGGGCAAAAAGGACACGATAGAGTTTTCACTATTTATCATTGACTTCTCAAAATTTAAATCTTAAGCTTCGAAAATAAAATAACCAATATACTCTAATGTACTCTTAAAGTTTGTAAAGTAAGAATATTGAGAAAAAATAGAGAAGGGTGAAATGAAAAGCCGAAGATGCAACACAAGACCTTTTTCTGTCATAGTTTGTATTTTTTTTTTTTTTTTTTATATCAGCATGGTTTGTATGCGTTAATTGTTATATTATTTTCTATATGGCAATCTAAATCACACAAATAAATATATCGCATATTTTTTCTCAATTATTAATTTTGCGTTAATCCAAATCAAAATGATTTACACATTCTTAAATTTATACGTTAAGCTTTCAAACCATGTATCATAAGCTAATCTTGGGTTTCATTTACTATTTTTAAAGTGATTATAAGATAGGGGTTGTGCTCTGGCCAAGCTATTTTTCAGGTTTGAAAAAATTCTTACAATAAAAGTTATTAGGAACCGTAGAAAGAGTTACAGAACCAGTTTTACTTTCCTAGAAGAGAAATGTGTTATTTATAACTTGAAAAATTAATTACTCAATTTAATTTCAGTAATAATAAGGTTTATAAAAGTGTCTTTGAAAATCGTCAATTTAGATTCGAAATTATCTTATTATGCTTCTTTGAAGATTATGAATTTCGATAGATTTTTTTCTTTTAGATAATTGGGATATTATTATAGAAAGTAGACTTAAATATTTTTAACAATATATAAAAAGTATTTCAAGAAAAAGCACTAATACTTTTAATTTAAATTTGTGTCTTATCTTGAGGAGATTAAGCTTTTAATTTAAACCTTTACTTTATCATGGAAGTTAATTATTTTTGTACTAAATTACGTTTAATTGATTTTGGTTTACTTATGTCGAGTTTTGTTTTTATTAAAAGAGCATGGAGTGTAAAGCTTGTTAGTATTGTAAATAAACTCTAAACAAAGAGTGGAACTATCTAGGTTAAAAGCTATTAGTATTATTATTGTTGTTATTACATAATTAAACTTTTCACTAGTTATGCTTTGAATATAGAATAGACTTAGAACGCATATTCGGAGGAACTAATGAAAAATATAGGTATACATCAGCCTTGATAGGTGAGGATTATAACTAGTGGAAACTGTTTAATAAGAAAGAGATCAAATTTTAACACTATTTTTCTGAAGAGCCTATGTAACCTCTTCTTAGAGATTGTCATGAGCCCATATCACTAAAATTATTTTAATAAATCAAAACACATATAATAACATTTAAAAATATATAATATCATATTTTATGATGTTAAAAATGGAAATAAGATATAAATAATAAGTTCTTACATTTAAACTAAATATAAAAGTTTAAACAAAATATAAGTATTGTACTCAAATGGAAATTTCAATAATATACAGCAATATTTCCTATCTATAACAATTTTATATATAAAATAAAAATGAAATAACCTATATTTTAGGGGTTTTTTAAACTAAATTTATTATATTAATTTTTAACCAATTTTTTTATAAGATTTGACCGGTTTGATACTAATCTTATTAGTTTAATACAAATTTTTAACATCATCATTTTAGACTACAACTGAGTTACATATGAGACCAGAAGTATATTTGTATAATTATCTTTCTTTTAGAGAAAATATTAGTTTAATACAGTTTACAAATAACTCCTATTTAACATTATTTTTATTAATAAAATATTATATATAAATAAAATAATAATATATATTAATATCAAATAAAAGTAAAAGATAAATAATGATGTTAAAATATCATTACCCTTTTTTTTTAGTCTTTTCATGTTTTAAAACCCTTTCTTTTAGTCTTTTCATGTCCTTGGCAGTGCCTTTTTTGTTAGGACAGATGAAAGTTTCTCGTATATGCTTCTTATATTAGGTGATGTTCACCTTTTGTAGGAATTTCAGACACTAACACATTATATAAGGGAATCTGTGTATTAATAAACCAAATGAGTTCAATCAGGGAATAATGTACATTCATGTGTAGTATTATTGAAAGTTTATGTATGGCAAAAATTGTTGTAACAGAACAATAGAGTCTGAAAAACAGAATTGGAATGCAGCATTACTCGATCCTATAGGCAACATATCTGAATCGAAGTTAGAATGATCAATAGAGAAAGAAGAAATATTCTAAAAAAGCAGAGAAAATATATACAAAAATGGGTACCACTGTGTTTCTACAAGACATTATTTCTTAGCTCAATGAGTTTATATCTGTTATACATGCTTTTAGTTTTTTTCCTTTGTTGAACAGTGGAGTTTTAAGCAGACAATAATTCCCTTTGATTCAACAGAACTTGTTAAAGAGAACGATTTATGCCCATGTTTATCATTTCTTGCTAGATTATAAATACATTTTTATTGAATTGTCTAGAATACAATCACATAAAAGTAGATAGGATGGCTGTTTCATGTACCTTGTTTCTCATATGCAATAACAAAGTACAAAAAATAGAAGGTTGTACAGAACAATTCTATTTTCATATACAATCTCACTTCTTTTGGATACACAAGAAAAAGAAAAATCAAATTGATTTCACATACAACAGTTGCTCAGGGATTTTGGTGGCTGGATATTTGAATCCCTTTTTCAATTCTGTAAAGTCCTAATGTTCTCCATTATTACCTCGAGGGAGCAAGATGGTAGGGTGGCGAATGCAACAAGTGTATCACACAATACATCACAAAAATCAGTGAATATTTGGATGTATTTGGTGCTAGGGTTTCTTGGCCTGCAGCAATTACAAAATTACTTGAATAGTTAGGAAATAAATAAACAAGATTATATTGGAAAACACACATACCAAAAAATAAAGAAAATATGGTTAAAGATCAGTGTCTAAAATTAGGATTAAAGATCTACACATCCAGTCCAATGTATTGGAGATTATGATGGGGCGTCAATAACTGATTTAATGCATTTTAAGCAAAAATAACAAACTGTAGAGAAATTTGATGGAAATTGATATTCACATGTAGCAGTGACACTAGGAACTAACATGTTGCTGCCTACAATGTAGTTTGCATTTCCTCCTATAATAATAAGGAAAATCGAAGGTATGAAAAGCAAGGAAGAGTTGTAAAGAAAAACATTACCTTTTTCAAATATTTCTTGTGAAGTTTCATAGCTCCACTGCAAGCTTTTTTGGCATCTAGATTCCCAGTTATGTCATTCAAAATCTGAGAATAATTACATTAAAGGAGTAAAAGCAAGTTAGTAGATACAAGAAAAATAATACTCCCTCCCTTCTTGCATATAATACTCAATAACTTATTAATCAAGATTAAAAAAGTGGTTAATTTCATTGATAATAATAAACATCTTCAGTGTATTTTTCTTTTCAAAACTACCCTAGTCATTAACATTCTTTTCTCTCTTCTAATTGTTTGCCCATATAACTTCTCTCTTTTAATTAGAGGTATTTTTGTCTAAAATAAATTAATGAAAGGGATATTATGAATTGAATATTACAAAAAGGAGTAAGTGTGTTGACTTCAATAATAATCATCTTAAAAGTTATTCCAAGAATTATTTCTTGGTTAACATATTAAACTTTTGTATTGACAATCATACTGAATTCTAGAGCAATCAAGTAAAGCAAAAATTATTAAAAGAATAGTTTAATTTATATACATTGTCAATATAAAACTATTTTACATATATTTTCAATAGGAATCCACCTTATCAGTACTCTTAGTAAATGGGTTAACTCAGTATCATAAAATTGACTTGTCAGATGAGAATTACAATTCACATATATACTATAATTTAGCCTTTCTCTCTGGTTGATGTGAACTCTTCAATACATCTCTCAGGTTTAGAACTAAATATCTCGAAAGTAGAACTAGGGAGGAATCCAATACCAGTTGACACGGTGGGCCCAACCAACTTTGTTAAGATAAGCTCTAAAAAACCCTGATATCATATTAGTGAGTTATGCCTAACTCAACCTCACAAAATCAAGTTATATGATAAAGTTTTGCATCCCATTTATATCTATACTTTGGCTTATATCTAAATGATGGAGGCTATTCAACATACGTTGTATAATGAATAATTATGTCCAAGGTTAGTGTAAATTATGTTTACATAGACGTGCGATCAAAGTTTACTACATTATCATATTTATTAATATTGCGACAATGAGGCAAATTCTAATTGCATATCTATGCGAAATGTTTTAGAATACATATAAATTAATTTCACAAATGAATAAGGTGAATTAGATGCTATGTATAAATGTTTTCTTTTTTACAACTAATGTAAATTCTATTTTAAAGAACATAGTGTTTAATTTTTCACGCATTGTGAGTTTAAAAGTTTTTTATACGCAAGAAATCACACTAAATAAGACTTTAACAATTTTCCTATATATATATATGGTTGTTTATGATTGGATGATAGTATAAAGAAGCTAATTAATGTTAGTATTTCATTAAATTCATACAAATTTATTGTTCTTATAAAAAAAATTTAAAAAAAAAACGCAATGTTCGTTAAGAAAGAATTTAAGCTCAAATTCATTTTTGGCCTCACAGTTTAGTTTAATCAGCAATTTTGGTCCCTTTTAATAGCACATTTGATTTTCTAACTTTACAAAATCAAGCAATTTTGATCAAACATAGTATAACATGCATTTTGTAATTACAATATTAAAATTTATGATTAAAAACTACTATCAATATGTTATGTAAGTAAATAATTAATATTACCCTAAATGATTAAATTTGCAATTAAAACACAGGGAAAATGCATTTCAATCATTTTAATATATATAGAGTTTCTATCCATGTGATTGCTCCATCTAATTCAATGCAAAGTTAGATGTGAGAACACTAACCTTGACAACATCATCCAAACCCCGTGCTTCTTGGAGTAGCTTTGCACTTTTATCTTTCAACACACTAGCAACAAGGAAAACAGATATAGGAAGAGGAGCTTCAGAAGCATTCTTTGATCCACTCTTCAAAAATTCTCTCTCATACTTTCCACATTGACGAATTGACTTTGATTTCCCTTTTGAGCCCGCAGCTTTCTCAGAAGCTGATTCAGGCATTTCATACATCAAGAACAAATCAGGATCATACTCCAAGGCCCACATCATCTGTTCAGATTTTAAGTCATTAGTTACTCATCATCCCAATGCATACACACAAAGGGGAATATCAATGTAACTTATCAGAGCATGCTTAGGTACATCTGTTATACACACAAAGCAAACTTAAGGTTCCTTGTTTCAATAAATGTAACATAGTATATCACAGAGCACAAAAGAAGCCAAGCATACCTCCCAAAGAAACAATGAATCACAAAAGGAGAATTCTCGACGAAACAAAACCATTAGCATTCGAAAAGCAAACAGATAGTCACCTCCACCAAGATGCTCTGTGCTCCAAAATCAAAAGACAGCACATTATTAGTACATTCTGTTTGTCTAACATTAGTTGAGAGCAGTGCAATTGAATTTAATTGAAGAAAGGAGATTTATTCAACAACTTTGAATGACAGTACAAGAACTTGATTTCTTTTGAACAACTTTGAATGACATAACAAATCATTTTCTTGCAATCTTGATTTCTTAAAACAAAGATCACATAAGAACAATATAATTGAAGTTAAAAATTCTTCTTTGACCATAGCTAAAATACAAAAGCATATATTCAAGAAAATACCTAAATGGTTATGAAGTTTTGGATCAATTATTTGAGTAACTGAAGCCAAATCATTTAGTTGTGATGAAACCCCAACAGAGCTCTCGGTGCATCTGAAATTGCCTCGCTTTACAAATTCAAGAACACAAATAATAAGAAACTGAGATTCAACCTATGAAATACTACCAATAAAAACTAGTTTCTGTTAACCAATCACATGGAATCTTTGTGCACCTACTTCTTAAATAAAATTTTAAGCTGCTCTCACCGAAAAGTTTAAGCTGTTGGGTGAATGCTCAAGAATGGTTTATTACATGATTCATCCCTAACCCACCCCATTACACAAGATCCCATAGGACTTCAAGAACGTCTAATACATGGGGGCCTACCATGTGTTGAAGCTCAAATACCATCTATGCAACCAACTCTCCTAAAAGCTTATGCTGTTAGGTGAAGACTCGAGAATGGTTTCATTACATTTACATCTCTAAAATGTAAAAAATTACAGATACATTGTAATTCTTCTGTTTCAAGTAGTATATCTCCAAACATGGAAGCTCAATTGCAATTTTATTAACGGAAGTACATCTTACAAATTTGGGATAGTTCCAACTGTGCAAGGAAAAGTAAAACTGATATTGGCAAAATTTTGTAACAGAAATATCTAAGTATGCCCAAGAAAGTAGTAAACCAGCGAGTTTTCAACCTTACAATGAATGGATTTCTGAAACAGCATATTTTAAACATTAGTGTCAAACCTAGAAAGAACTTAAATACTAGACCCCTCTGGCCAATCTTTTCAATAAGTAATAGAATCAAAGTGTTGAAGAAAGTTAATAATAAAATAAAGTCTACAGATAAGATGCTTACAAGCCTGCGCATCAAACGCTCAAAGCACCAAAATGCGTCTGCTTCATCATCAAGAAGAATTATCATAGGGGAGCATAGGTCACACATTCCTGCCCAGAATTATAAAATGTTAAAACTGGAAGCTTAGGATAGTTGCAAATGGCGATAGCAACTATTTCATGCTTTATCAATAGAAAAACAGAAGATAAACTAACATATAAAGCAGTAGGTCTCATATTTATTTATTAAATTCTTTCCATAAATCAAGTTGGTGTTTTCTTCTCTCAGAGTACAGATTTCTCTGCTTTTTTTTTCTATAGTGAAAATGAAGAGGTTTTAATGTGACCGACCACTTAAAAACAGTTGACTAAATACAAGGAATTGCTAAGCTATTTCAAAAACTTAAAATACACTAACACAGAAAGTTACCATGCAGCACAAGTTAAAAATAAAAAGTCAAAAAGCTATATGATATAACTTTTACAAATTAATTTATGCACAATTTGATTTTAACTTATCAATTTCATTTTTTCCATCTTCTGGGAAGCTCTTATGTAGAAAATGGTACCACAATATGCCAAATATGTATGACCCACCTTGACCATAGCCTACGTCTTTATCTATCCAGGCATAAACAGCAAGAACATCCCATAATTTTGACAGGTTTTCTTGCTTCTCATAAAAAACTAATGTCCTATCGGTGCGAACCACATCAAGACCTGAAATGATACAAGAAAAATGTCATTTGCCGTGTCAATTATATTTTAGCAATTGGATCTTATATTATTGCATGAGAAAACTTTCACAACGTAATAGAGTCTACATTCTACCCATATTCCATGCAAATCAAATTGAATCTGTACAACAAATCATTTCAGGCATAATGGAAATTTGAAGAAGATAATCGTGGGGCAAGGCTCTGCCTAAAATAAGATTACATGCAGAAAAATTAGATAAAATATAATAGATGAAATGTAACAGACAGTGCATTAAGAAAAAATTATTTAAAAACCTATTTGATGGAGAGTTAACAGCCACTGGACTACTATCTTGTCTGTCACCTTCTGTAAACTATCTGTAGCAATACTTGAATGATTATTATTATCTTGATGATGTACAGCCAATCCCTTAGCTGAATTTGTTTCCTTCAGAACCAATGGATCTTGAATTGGCAGACCATCTTCAGTAACAACAGGTGCTGTGACAAATCTACCACTTCCAACAAGAGGAAACAATTGGCGGCATTCTTCTTTAATGGTAGCATATTGCATTCTGATAACATAAAAAAGAAAAGTGATATTCAAGTAAGGATCTATTAGATTTGGAATTCAGCAACTGAAGGTTTATACCACAAAAAGTACTGATATTAATATTATTATTGTCCCTGTATAAAGGACGAGGAAGCAATCACTGTGACAATTTTTAAGGCTCATCTCAAGCCTGTGGTGACAGAGAAGTGTACCACCACGAAAAATTTAAATGTTTTAGGATGCTGTGACAATAATAAGGTTTAGAAAGAGGATTCTTATAAAAAAATAATCATCCAACAGGAAAAGTAGTAACCTTCGGCGATGTCTTATCTGATCTCTTTCCTCAAATGTACTCTTGGGATCATAGCAACCAAGTAGAAATTCCCAAACTTCTCCCCTAATAGATGGATGGACACCCTGATTCAAAAATTTTAATAAAGCAACCATCAACCCACAGCATATGAAAAAGAGGAGGAGGATGTTTCACAAGAAGAATGGATTGAAAATATGTGGAAAAGGAATTTAAATTTTATCCCAATTAACAATATCTTGAAAACTGCAGTTGGCAGTACTTGGCCAGCTTAATTTATTACTGATAATTAGTTGTCTGTACATACTTCAATTTCAGCCATGGTAATGGAATCTCATGCTCTAAAGAGAACCAAATTATACCAATACCAAAAGGTTCTGTTAGATTCCAAGAGTCAGTTCAACCATACAAAACAGATAATGTTTTCCAGCAAGCTAGAGTTCCCCGTTGCACTGACTACACCATTACGGAAAGTAGGAGACAGACTAAATTCCATATCCTCAAACATATTGAACCAGCATTTTAACTATAAAAAACAATTACCCCACGGTAGATTCGGCTTAGAGTCTTGCCTATATCTAGATACCCTTCTGGAGTAAATGCAGCATGCCATTTCCTTGCACTTAGTGTTTTACCAGCCTGGACCACATAACAAGAAGAAGTTAAAAATAATTGCACATTGTATAAGAATCACTAGATTAGAAATTCAACTAACTGTTTGTATGATTACCCTTTTTTCTTCTTTTTTGATCAAGAAATCGCAACCAAACATAAAAGGAAAAAAGACAAAAACTCAGACAAGTAATATACAACACAAATATGTCAATCTCTCTATTGATCTAAAGGAGACCCCTGCCCCACCCCCAAATAAAAAAAAAATTAAAACAAAAACAAAAATGGTCATGAGCAGAACACAATGGAGAAGTGAGAAAAACTAGTTGATCCAAACTGAAATCAAGACAAACAATGTCCAGTGAAGATTCTAGCGTTTCTTTTCAACCAAATACACCATAGAACCACAACAAGGCACATGACTTTTACACTGAGGTATAGAACTATCTAATTGATTTATTTTATTCAATGTCTCATATGATAAAAAAGACAACAAGGACAATTACTCATGTGGCGTTAGTCAGGATCTGTTATAAAATAAAAAGTGTATTTTATCCATACTCAAATTTAATTCTCAAATAAGTTATTTGAGTACTTAGTAGTAATCAAGCAGTTAATAATAACCAGTCCATACGCTGCATTGCTTATTGCAGCAAAAGCAATACGGAAATATTAATACAATGAGTGTTTCACTTAATCAAATTCCACTTTATGATCTGATTCATCAAGTGCTTCTTTTCATGCAACTAGTTTAAGAATCAGGCTTGTATCCATTGGGACAATAATATAACCCATAACATTTATATATATGTAATTATGTGCGATAAATTCTTCTAACTGGACCAAGTTTCATTGATTAAAACGGATACTCAACATCACTGATTTCAAACACATAAAAAACAAAAGATATACCATCCTGAAAGCTGTAAAAAGAAAACTTTTTTCCCATCAAAACCACTGTTGACAACTTCGTAAAGGTCAACAATTCTCCATCCTTCAGATGAACAAATTTGGTTTCCAGTTATAGACTTAACAAGCTCAAATAGCTAGAGGCAGCCAAGCCATGTGTGTGCCTGACATTCTTAAATGACCAAAAGCATTCATAAAACCTCAAATTCTTATACATTGCTCACATAAGACCAACATCAATTCCCGTCACCCAAATACTTATTTACCAACAAACAAAGATCCCCCTAATAAAATACACAAGACCAAACCAAATAATGGGGAAAAAAGAAAAGGGTAAAAAAAACACAAACCTTGATTTTAAATCGAGAAATGGGAACATCGGTACATTCGGGGCGGATTTCATAGAAAGAATCAGCTGAAACTCCCGGATCTCTCCACATCCCAAATAACCGAGCAAAAGGGAAACACGAGCAGCTAAAAGGCAACAGTTTTTGGTATGAACAATTCTTGGCAGCACGCAGGAACTGGAACCCTTTGGAAAGATCAAGCAAACCCAGAAACAAAAACTAGTCAAACGAAGAATTCAAGGAGAATCCAGCTCCAAAAGCTACACGGAACAAAAAAAAAATGAGTTTTTTATTTGTTTGTTTTATTTAATCGTTAGAATGTTATGGCATTCTGGGTTGGTTGGTGGTGGGCATGGTGTTAGAGGAAGGTAGCAATACCCTGTCAAAAGGGTGGATTAGGAAGAACACAAGATTCCCAAAGTTTCATCAACCCTTTTCCGCATTCTCCCCGTTTAATGCGTCAATTTACACCAGATCATCTTCTTCCCTTTTCTTCTTTTCTTTTTTCTTTTTTTCGCATTCTTTTTTACCTCCTTTTACCCTTCATTTTTCCTTTTACTCTCTTCTTTCTATGTTTTCTGAGAAACGTTCTGTAACCTGCGTTACCATATGGTTAATTTTCTCAATATGTTATGATAAGAAAATATCTAAAATAAAATAGATTTAAAATATAATATTTTAATTTTAATAAAGTATAATTAAAAGGTTTATATTTTTGTTTAGTTGGAAAATACACTTTTTGGTTACTTATTTATGATGTGACTTTGCAATTGCAAGTAGCCATTATTAGGGCTTGAGTTGGAAATTTCTTTTTTAGGGTTAAAAATAAAGTGAGAGTCAGCTGATTAAGTTTTTATAAGTCAACAATAGAAAAAGAACAGTCAAAAATTGGATTTTATGTGGATCAGCTTTTTGTGTCAAAGAAAATATCAACCAAACATCTTTTACATTCACAGATTTTTCTAGAAGGTTTTAAGATAATCTTAAATCATATCAACTTGTTGTACACAGTTTTAGAATTTTCGGATCGTATAATGTAAGTCACTTCAAAAACATTATGGTAAGAATAATAATAATAATTAGCTTTAGATTATAAAATCCTGGAAATACATTAACTAATGGAAGATGAGGAATCAACGCTCTTAATTAAAACATAATTATGCAACTATACATAAATTTAATAAACTTAGCAATGATAAATCAATATCAGCTACTACAAATGGTCTTAAACCAACCATAATGATAAAGTATATGGTTCAAACAATCAAAAAATGGTTATATAAAAAACTACTATAACCAAAAATTTGAAACATAAACAATAGATAATTTTTTATGATGCCTTTAAACTGAAATTTAATGCATATATAACTCATATCAGCTCCAGCACGCAAGCTGTTTGCAATAAAGTTTGCTTAAAAAATGACATTAAAAAAAAAAGGCATTAAAAAAAGTTTGGATTGGATTTGCTTTAAATGTGTGATTGAACAACTCAATAATTTTTTATTTAATTTTTATTGATTTACAGTTTTTTTTTTCATTTCTCTGTTATATGGTAAATTCTTATTGAGATTTTTGAAAGCGTAAAGTTTCGAAAAAAAAAAAAAAGTCTCTAATTTAGGATAATTTGAGGGGGTAAAACCGGAAAGATCTTGAGAATTGAACCAAACCCACACAATAGAATGATACCACCTTCAATCCAAAACCTTAAGGCATTAGGTTTGCGAGTCTTCTTTCTTATATATTGCTCAGCTTTCTCATTAGACTTAGATTCACACTTGAATACTTAACAATTACCATTTTAGATTTTTAAAGGTTATTTGACATAAAAAATTCAAGTAGATTTTAAAAGGCTTTTAAATAAATTTATACCATAAGAATTTAAAACATTTGATACCACTTACAAATTTTGAGAAATTTTCATAACTGTTAGAAAATATAAAAAATGGATAAAGAAAAACAAAATCAATACAATTTTTTTATAATTACTTGACTATAAGCTTCATATGTCCTCTAAACAAAACATCATTTTAAAGTACAAAAACAATTTTCTTCATGATCCCTTTTGAATCAAGTTTAAGTCTTAAAAAAGAAAACTCTTATTTAAGCTTTTCATTGGACACCAAAATTGTCTTAATTATATTTGAATAGCCAAAATTCAGCTCCATTTCATCTAACACTAGTTTATTTTCACAAACAGTTTCTTTTTTCTAAAATCACAAAAACACAACCCAATATACAAAAAAGTCCTAAGCAAGAGAAATTAAGGAAATAATAATGAAATGAAGACTGCAATTAAAATAAATGCATACAAAACAATCCTAAAACTTGATGTAAAGGAGTTAGTCATTTTTTTTTCTTTTCTTTACATCTTCGATCATCTTTAACACCACTTATATTTTTTAAGTAAGAGATGTTAGGATGGAGTTTAAGACATTAAGAAGATTTCCTTGTTTGATAGTTTTTTTTGTTTTTCAAATGGGAAAAAACTTAGTTAAATTTTAGGACTATATTTTCAACCTTGCACTAATACAATTTTTTGGTCTTTTAATTAGAGATGTTAAAAAATAAATTAAATTAATAATTTATTGCAAATAGATTTTTAGTATGCTCTTTGACACACTTTAACAAATTATTAAAAGTTTTTTTCAAGGTTGGCTTTCATATATTTATTAAGGTAGAGGGTAAGTTATACTTAAATAGCATTAACTCTAATTGTATATACTATTCATTTTCTATTTTTAATCTTCTCTTCTTATTATTTTTATTTTATCATTGTGATTTCTAATTCATGGACTGCTTTTAAGAAACTTTTTAGATGCATACAAATTTAAAGCATCACCATGCTAGTCTTTTTGGAAAATTTTCACCTCATTAAAAAAAAAACATAAATTTGGTAACGTGCTTACCTTATTTTAAAATAACATAGTTGTATTTGAAATATTTTATTTTTGGAGTTTGGAGTTCTATTGCGATTTTATCCTAAAGATTAAGAAATGAAGATATATTTCATATGTCTTTGGTCTCAACTCCTAAAGGATGTGAGATTGTTAAGTATATCATAACAAGTCCCAAATGATGTATAAGGGAAACGAGGGTTTGTCTTTGAAACCACTTTTTCATTCTCACGGTGTTAATATTCTAACCTCAAGTCTGTTGATATAACATTGTTATGGTTAATTACCACATCTAAGATATTATCGAATTGTCTGCTTTAGAGTTTGGAGCTCGATCCCGATTTTATCCTTAAAAGGCTTTTCGAAGGATTGAGAGAAGATGTATTTAAATTGTTCTTGACCTATACTCTTAAGCGATGTTGGATATTGAATTTACAGGAATAGTCCCCTAATCAAAGTTTAAGGAGAAAAAAGGTTTGACTTTGGAACCACTATTTTGTTTCCGCAAACAATGTCAAGGTTCAGACCTCAAATTCGTTGAGATAACACTCAATCACTATATCCGAGATATTGTTCCTTTTGTCAAAGCTTCATCACAGTTTTGTCATGCAACAATGGTAAGCAAAGGAAAATTCCTTGGTTTTATGATCATTCAACAAGGTATAGTACAACTTGAAGATATATTATAAGTGATTGAAATTGTTGTAATTGAATGATGTAGTATTTTTCCTTAGCTTGGATTTTGTTTATCAGGTGCCTTTTTTTCCAGCAAGATTTTAATAAGACACACTCTTTAATAAAATAATTTTCTCATATCATTTATTGTCAAGTCATTTGAAAATAAATGACCCTCATAATAATATCAAGTGGTTTAAAAATGAATGACCATTACATTGGATTACCATAATACCAAGTTGTTTAAAAATAAACAACCATCATCATAATAATCTGATGTTGTTTGAAAATAAACAACCATCACATTGGATTATAGTACAAATTTATTTGAAAATAAACAACTATCAAAACAATCAGAAGTTACAAGTGATCATCATATCGAATCAAAGTAGTTTTAACCAATAATTATCTCATGCCTACAAGTCAATCTAAACATTTGAAACCCTTTGCACTAAACAATGACACCTCAAAAGTGGTGGTATATCAGGACATCCTGACAGAAAAACTGAAACGTGAGCCATCAAAAGATGAAACATCTCAAAGGGGTGAAAACCCCTCATTGATGCACATTGGGAAATACATCATTATGTGACATGTTATAAACCATCACATTAGATCATAATACAAATTCATTTGAAAATAAGCAACTATCAAAATAATCCCAAGTTATAAGTGATCATAATATCGAATCAAAGTAGTTTGAACCAACAACTGTGGATGCCTACAAGTCAATCCAAACATTTGAAACCCTTTGCACTAAACAATGACACCTCAAAAGTCGTGTCTCAGGACATCCTGACAGAAAAACTGAAATGGTAGCCATCAAAAGATGAAACATCTCAAAGGGGTAAAAACCCCTCATTAATGCACATTGAGAAATACATCATTATGTGACATGTTATACAAATTATAAAAGCTGAAAAAGATGGTTGTAAAAGGACAACCTAAAATCTACCTACTTAAATTTAAACACTAAAACTTGTTTATTCTTCAAATCAGTTCATGGTACCTTATTTTTGAGATTTTGAATATGAATTTATGTGCATATACAAATATATAATAACATAATAATATAACATCAAATGAGATTAGGTGCCCTAGAATAACTCGTATATATATATATATATATATTAATTGATTTAATGTCAAATATTTAATAATCAAGCGTATTTTTTATTTATTTTAAATATATTTTTGAACAAAATATTCAATTAATTCTTTTATTTACTTTTATATTAGTATATTATATAATATTTAATATAAAAAAAATCTTTTTACAAATAGATTTTTGCTCAAATATCATTGACAATCAACACTCTAAGATGTAAACCCGACTTCCTAAACATATTATCATTTTCATCTTAAGAGTTGTGCCGTCTCCTTTTTTTGAGAAGAGGTGCGATCTAAAATTGAAAGCTTAACTTGGAGGCAAAGATTTTTTAAGAAAATGGATTAATGTTAAATCAACTTTTTGAGAAAATAACTTGGCGAAAAAAAATCTTAAATCAATTAAAGTGACTAGAAGAATCTTTCTACAAAATATTTCAGTATCAAGGTTTCTTTTAAAAAATTATAAAATTTAATGATGATGTGTTACAATGAAAAGCAATTATCATGCATAATAGTTTGAAGATGAATGATAAGAATAAGTATTTTATTTTCTAAAATTTATAGGGTGATATTGTAATTTTAGGGAATTAAATTGGCAGTTTTCTCAAACAAAAATGGATCTTCTTGGTTTGGATTTTTATATTACCTAGATTTAATCAAAATCAAATAAAAAAAGTTTAACCAATCTAAATCAATGAAAATTAATTGGTTAGAATTTTATTTTCTGTTAAATTTAATCTAGTGTCAATTGCTTATGATATAGGTGATGGGTGAAGGGTGTTGTGTGATGGTGAGGACTATTAATGATGGGAAGCTCAAAGAAGAGTTGGTTTGAGATTTTGGTGTAGTGTTTAGATGATACTGATCAATTGAGGTAGATACAAGATTGTGATGGTGATGTACAAGTATAATAATGCATTCTCCCAGTTTTTTTTTAATCATAGTTTCATTTTAATAAAACAAATTATATATAGAAAATATAAAATAATTTTACATAATTATTCAATCATAAATCACAATTGTTATTGTAATTGTTATTGTAGTTAACCTCCTCATGGGTGAACTTAGTAGGAGCAGAAAGAAAAATCCTTCTATTATGGATCAAACAATAGGGACTTACTGACCCTTATTTTAGAGCGCTAACCTTATTGAGACGCATTTTTCCTGCACATTCATACTTTTTTCCTGCACCTCCGTATATTAAGCAAAATGATTATTATACCTTCAACAGGAAAAATTAAATAAATCATACATCTCTTGACTTTTTGTATTTCAAATTATATAGTGCCATGTTTCGGATTATACAATTTGAAAATTGTATTCTAAATTATAAAATTCAAAATATAAAAAAATTATTTTAGATTATATAATTTAGAATATAAAAATTATATCTTGATTGTACAATCTGAAACTTTTTGTAGATTCTAGAATCCAAAATCTAGAATTAAAAAAAAAATTATTTCACGTTATACAATTCAAAATAAAAAAAAAATATTTTAGATTGTATAATCCAAAATATGAAAATTGTATTATAAATTATATAATTAAAAAAGATATTTCCAAAATTTTGAAAAAATATAAAGTACAAGTTAAAGTGATGTTATGCAAGAAGTATAACCCAATAACCCACAGCTGGAATAATAATAATAGATTATTATGATCATTAAAACCAATTTTAAATGTATCTCCAATATCACAACTAATATTTGAATAGTAAGTAACAATTAGTTAATATTTAGTAACAATTAATTAATATTTAATACTAGAATGTCATTATTTGGAAACTAATAAAACTAAAATAAGATAATTTCCAAAAAATAAATGACAACTTTTATTTAGACTCACCTATAATCATCAAAACTTTTAAGTGGCTAAAACAAGTATAGTTTCAAGATGATTCTCCAAATATCTGTGGGAGAATAGCAGTGAACCATCGTTTTAAATTGCTATCATACAAAAGCAACACCAAGATTTTCTAATAAAGTGTATCATTATAAAAAAATGATCTTTCTCCTGAGAATGAAGAAGGTAAAGCCACATTGACATGAAATGTGAAGCCAGATAAAGAAACATAATGTTAGATCTCCAGAGTATTATAATTTTCCCAAAGCGGTGACATATTTTCACATTAATAATCTGAGCTTTTGTAGAATTTTTATACATAAAAAAGTAAGATGCCTATAAGCAAAGCATAAACCGATGCACGTTCTTACATTGAAGCTGAAAGATTCAAAGAAAAAACTCCTAACAAGGAAAGAGAACCTATGCTTTGCTCCAGAATCAAAGTAACCCAAAGAGGCAGAGAATAAGAAAAAGTTTCAAAAGCTTCACTGCCACATTTTGTAAAGTTTACATGCATCTGATGCCTACAAAAACCATGCTATTGGTCCAGTTTATTGCATCCCTCTGTCTCAACATTTTCCATTTGCTTTGCCTCTTCTCAATGGCCACCATCATTTTAAGTTCAAATGAAGTGGCTCATGCCTTGGTCTTGTTCTGTGTCTTGCTGATGCTGCCCAACTCAGGTGCCTATCAATTTGTAGTTGGAGGCCAAAAGGGTTGGAGTGTCCCAAGTGACCCCAATTCCTCCCCTTATAGTCAGTGGGCACAAAAGAGCAGATTTCAAATAGGAGACTCCCTTGGTAAGTTTTTCTTCAAACTCAAGTCACCAACCTTATGCATGTCTTCATTGGTTTTAACTATATATACTCTAATCATATATTATGAGAGAAAATAGTGTATTATATCTTAGCATAAAGGGTGTTTGTTTAATCACACATTATCCAATAAAACACTATAACATTAATAACACTATCACATAAATTAGTAACACTATCTTATTAACACATACTTCAATATAGCTTAAAGTTTATTGTAAACTACAATTTAAGAGACACTTGTTAAATATGCCAATTGCAGTGTTCAATTACCCTTCTGGCAAAGACTCAGTGATTCAAGTAAGCAGCCAAGATTATGACAGTTGCAACACTGATGCATACACTGAGAAATTCTCAGACGGCCACACAGTGATCAAGCTCAACCAATCAGGGCATCACTACTTCATCAGTGGAAACAAAAACAACTGTCTCAAAAATGAGAAACTGGAGCTCATTGTGATGGCTGACAGGAACACCAAAAACACAAACACCAACCAAACAAGCCCTTCACCTTCTCCTTCTCAATTCACAACAGAATCATTAGCTCCATCCCCAGCACCTTCTCAGCAACAGGTTCCACCTCCAGTGGCAGCACCTCCTCCTCAGCAAGAGGCTGCTTCTCCACCATCACCACCCTCAAACCAAAGTCCAGCTCCAGCTCCTGTTAGTGACCAACCTTCTCCTCCTTCTCCTCCTCATAATACTGCTTCCTCAATCCTGGTCAGTTTTGCTGGTTCTGTTGGAGCATTCATTGCCTCAGTTCTGGTATTTTCTTTCTAAGTGGAGTGTGTGATGTTGTGTGAATGGTTGATTATCATTTTTTTAGTTTTACCTTTTTTTCTTCCACAAATTCTTTTCTTTTTTTTATGGATTCCTATACTTTGAGTTCAGTATTCTTAGACTGGACTTTGGTTCAAGGTTGGAATGCTATTTGATATTTGTTTGTGAAAACTGAGAAATAAGCTGACAAAATATGTACCCTTTTGTGTGCTTCTTATTTGATGATTGTAAAAGTATTCTATATACGTGTTGATATTGAAATAAAGTAAAACCATTTTTAACTGTAATAGAGTCACAAAAATATGCTAGATTAACGTAATTAATATCATAGATTAATGTAATTAGTCCATATCTAGTGGAGATATTTATTTTGGATTTTTAAGGGAACTCCGCTTGTACATTTCACTTATTCTCACTCCTTTTAATTTAAAACGTGTTTATAACCGTGCATTTATCCAATTTAATATATATCTTTGGATTTTTAAATGGATCTTTGAAAAGTAACACATCTTTATATTTTATCAATAATTTATTTATTAAGTTATAATTACTTTATTTTAAATAAATAAAGTATAAAAGTTAAGAGACTTATTTATGCTATTATTTTGTAAAAACAAATGCAAAATAAAAAATAGCTAGATTAAACTTTATTTAAAATAATGAAAATAACTAATAAAAATAAAAAATAATAACAATATTTTATTACGGTGAAAAATTTAGAGTAAATTACAATGATATTATAAATATATTTTCTTTTTCAAATTACACTTACACCTTTCTAAATTTTTTAAGCGTTAAAGTGATTTCTTTTATAAACTTAAAAGACCTATGTAATGTAAAATAGAATGAAAATAAGATGTTTTTAAAAATAAAGAAAACATTTATTGAAATTTAAAAATTTTGGAATTTCTATAATTTGATACAATACTAAAAATGTTTGTCTATTCAATATTTTGACATTAAAATTAAAAACAGCAAACAAAACATTTTAATGAAATTGTTAACATTACCGATTTTATATTATAATATATTTTTAATATTTTTATCATGCACAATTTATGTTGATCATATTTTACTTTTTATTAATTGTCTTGTCTTAAGTCAATAATTTGTAAGGATTTTTTTAATTCTTAAGACTTAAATTAATTTATAATTAACTAAGTAATGATAAACAATAAGCATAAAAATTAAAAAAGAAGAGTAATAGGATACAACATATAAATATAATCAAAATGTATATATAACCTTAACAAAGGATGATTTAATTGTTAGTTAAATGACATAAAATCTAAACAAATAGATGAAAAAGAAATGAAAGTGAAAGTCTTGGAGAGAATGTTCACGAGATGGGTGCCTTAGATTCCTTTCTCTATGTTTCTTCTTTTTAATGTCTCCATATGTTCATGTACAAAGATTTTGAGCTAATAAGAAGATCATTTCTTAAGTGTCTAATTGAGTCAGAATTTGGATTTATTAGATGAGGTCTCTAAGCAATCTTTCATGTTCCTTGCCTACAAAATTTGTTGGGCTAAGCTTAGCTCTTGTTAGACGAGACTGATTATGAAAATATGTTTATTATATAATTTATGTTTTGGTTAAATAAGGAGAAGACTAGCTGAGTGCAGAGTCAATTTAGTTACAGAAGTATACCGGTTTTACTTGGTTTTACTATCTTTGTTTCTTTAATGTTCTTTTATTCTCGTAACTTTTCTTCTTCATTAATGGCTTTTTTCTTACCACAAAGTTTTAAAATGTATCAATCAAAAAGTATAATTAACTTCTCTTTTCTTATAATTGTAGAAACTAAAGAGAGAATTATGAAAATTATCTTGAAGTATTAAAAAAAAATAAACGAATTTTATATTGATAAGTTAAACATAAAGAATACTTATCCAATCTTCCCAAACTTAAGATATTGATTGTCCTCAAGCAATAGTTATAAAAAAAATTGAACAAAAAGATAAGATTATAGTGACTAAGTATGATACTTGACACAATATGACTATAATACTAACATAAAAGAAAAACGTATACAAAAGTCCTAACTAAAGATATTAACTATTGACTAGCCACTAAATAACATAACATATGATTTGAAATAATCTACATCTTCGTGTCAAAGTGAATTGTGCATGTTTCTATAAACAAATCTCATTCATTCACATCAACTTTGCTAATGATGGTGGTGTTTAGATTTTCAAACTATAAAAAGATACAATAAATCATGATGTTAGAGACTAACATAGCACAACATATGATTTGAAATCAACAACATCTTCGTAAATAAATCATGATTTAAGATACCAACAATCATGAAAATTCATCATTGAATTACTCTTTGAAGCTTATAAAATGAGTTGCATCGCCACCTAAAAAAATTATTAAACATGAACCATGTAAGAAGGTCTAAAAAAAACACTAACTCTTACAAATAAATATTTTTTTGTCATTGTTTAAAATTTATTTTCATTTTAATTTCTTTGATTACAATATATGTTTTACCACTATTATTTTAAAATTTTCCAAATTGTATTAAATTAATATAACTAATTTCATTAATTAAATAAATCATATAAAATTATAAAAATTAAAATTGCAACAATACATTCAAGTAATTTTTTAAAAGAATTCAAATAAATAAAACCGAAACAACAAACTGAGTCATAACAAAAAGTGATAAAAAATTAAAATATTTTAAAAATCAAAATTTTAAAAAATAATTATAAACATTGAAAAGAAAAAACTAAGCTACTAAAAACGTCCACCAAAACACGAATTCAGAATATTTTTTTTAAAAAAATAAAAACATGCTTCTAAGTATGACTCTTAAAAAATAAAATAAAAAATAAAAA
>Ga0209489_103955_pt1 | contig 28115 bp, 19 predicted proteins | sample SiratrowhiteBW_FD_187527 | JGI IMG/M metagenome (GOLD analysis project Ga0209489, IMG submission 187527) | Root nodule microbial communities of legume samples collected from California, USA - Siratro white BW (SPAdes) (version 2) | ecosystem: Host-associated > Plants > Roots > Nodule | place... | reverse complement strand
TTTTTTTTTTTTTTTGTTTTTTTTTTTTTTTTTCAATGTTTAATTATTAACCTTTTATTGGTGAACTTGATAGAATTAAAGTTATAGGAATTAAGGAAGGAAATTGAGAGAACAGAGACTGAATAATATTTTCCAAGAATTTTGAGGTATTATGTTACAAGATGTGAAACAATGGCATGTGTTTATACTATGATTAGATCATAATCGTAGGTAAATGAGGAAATAAATAATAAGATAATTCTAGTAAGGAAGGAAACTAATCCTAAAAGATATAAGATACGTTTTTTCAGAGTTTTCTTCATTTAAAAAATAGTTACCCTTTTCAAAGCTTTTTAATCAGGCTAAAATTAAATCGATATTGTGTTAGGATTTAGGTGTCCTATGTCAAATTGTTTACTCTTTATTGCATTAGACATCATTTAATTAAATCAAAAGTTGGTTAATAACTAGCAGCTTGCTGTTTGCATACGGAAACAAGTAACAAAACCTGAAGTAAATTTTATCTGTTAGAAGTATACTTGATATTCTGCGTACTAGAGTTACAGTTTTATCAGTATGCAATTATTATATATTTGTTGATCCGTGTATCAGTGTCAACTTTGATGTCATTATCATGTGTGGCATGCTTACTCAAAGCAAATCAGTTTGGTCTAACACAGCCTTTTTACTTTCAGGCCGTGGCAAACTCGACATCAGCAACCTTCTTACGTGTTGTTGGTAGTGAATTAATACAAAAATACTTGGGAGATGGTCCAAAACTTGTACGGGAGCTCTTCCGAGTTGCTGATGATCTTTCCCCATCTATTGTTTTCATTGATGAAATTGATGCCGTTGGTACAAAGAGGTATGTCATTGCACTTTAGGTTCAGGAATCACTGTACTGATACATTTTCTATCCTCTATTTTCTTTAGCCTTTTTTTTTTCTTTTTTTCTGTTGTGGGGAGGGGGCATAGGGTGTGGGACAGTTAGAAGAGTGGTGCTGTAATGGACAATTCTTAGTATGTCTCTTGTATTTTTTGCAGGTATGATGCCCACTCAGGTGGAGAACGAGAGATCCAGAGGACTATGTTGGAGTTGCTGAACCAGTTAGATGGTTTCGATTCAAGAGGAGACGTGAAAGTGATTCTTGCAACCAACAGAATTGAAAGCCTTGATCCAGCCCTGCTGCGACCTGGTCGTATAGACAGGAAGATTGAATTTCCTCTCCCTGATATCAAAACAAGAAGACGCATTTTCCAGGTAGGTGTGACTAGTATTGTGAAAACATACTCAGTTTTCACTGTTATATCTTAATATGCTTATTCTACTTTAATGACTAAAAGTTGTTATACCTGTGAAATTTAGATTCACACATCAAGGATGACATTAGCTGATGATGTCAACCTAGAAGAATTTGTTATGACTAAGGACGAGTTCTCTGGAGCTGATATAAAGGCAATATGTACTGAAGCTGGCTTACTTGCATTACGGGAACGACGAATGAAGGTTAGAATTATCTTCTTTACATTTGTTTAGTTGTGGCCAAAACAATGTGATCCTGTGGAAATATATGATGGCACTCTATAGTATGGATAAGCTCATTCGATGGCTCAAATTCATATATTAAGACAAGAAAATATAGCATAGGTTGGTTGGATAGTTTAAGTTGAGACATAACCAATTTTCTCAGCCTGTACACACCATTGAAGAAATTGGCGGGAAAAGCTGGAGGGAGTTGAGGTGGAAATATTGAGAAAATGGAACTGGAAAAAACACTTTCCCTAAATATATTTCTTGTAATTTAGAGAGATTGCCAATTCTCAAGGGAGGGGAGATCACGGTAATTTCCCTGTCCCTGAGAGTGGAGACTAGATATTAGATTTCCTCCTGTTTTCTCGGTTTGGATTAATCATTAGAAAACCCCATGAAAAACACCAATCAATTGGAGACCCATAAAGATTTTCTTTTGTTTTGCAATAACAGGGGCTCACTGAATTGAATCCGTCAATTTGCATTTAATACCGGAGCAGAAGAAATGTGCCTTTAAATGCAAGATACAATTTCATTAGGACAAGTCTCAATTTTTTTTTTTCTTTTCGATTTGAATCATTTGGTGAATAATTCCCAGTTGTGTTTTTGAGGCTTCGAGCATACTTGCTTATATGCACGATCTTACTTCGCACTTCATTGGTAACTTGAGCATTCGTTTGGATCAATTTGTACTGTATTTTGAATTGTTTCCTATTTTACAGGTTGAGGTCTTTTGTTTGTTTGTATTCAGTTTTCTATATGTTATGTTTTCTTTTTCTAATTTTGTTTACACTCATGACCAATATTTTTCTCATCAGGTGACGCATGCCGACTTTAAGAAGGCTAAGGATAAAGTTATGTTTAAGAAGAAAGAAGGGGTGCCCGAAGGACTATATATGTGAAGCATCTTCATCATATGCCCCGTCCTTCTTTATTACGTTCTTTTGTGCTGTGAACGATTTTATTTTTTTTTGAATTACGGATTATGGGTCGAAATTATCATGGGATTTAATCTCGCCGAACTATAGTCACGTATAGTTTTCTTTGATTTAAAACTAATGGGAAAATTTCCTGCCATTTCTTTCTTCTTAATGTATGTTTTCCTGCCTATTAGTATGCTGCTTCTGCAGCAGATGATGCTAGCTTACGTAATAATTGCTCAATCCAGAGTCGAGTAACAAGATCAAGCTCCTGGTTAGCTGGTTAGAGCGTGTTCCTTTCCTTGCTACCTTATCTGGTTTAAGCCAGATTGGGAATTGCACGTGATGAACAAATTCAATCATGATGTAATTATGTAGAGCATGATGAGGGTTTGAATCTACAACATTGAATCTACTATAGCAGCAATCCTCAACGGTAGGAGAAAACGAATAACAAAATAATTTTAAAAATAGAACTATTTACTGTATCTTACCTATTTTTACTCATTCTTGTATTTTTAATCATGATTTCATTATTTTTTCTTCAATCCAATTTCACTGTATTTATAATCATTTTCGTTCTGTAGCTTATATCTTCATCCATCCTAACTCTACTAGTCTCAATCTTACCCGGTTATCACATAGCAAATTATAAGGTGAAATTCGGAAAATTGAACTATTAATCACAGTGGATAAATATTACCATCAATACTTATCCTGTAGTTATAATTAAAACATGAAATTAGTTTAATTCTATGTAGGCAATTATTTTCTGACATAGATAAATAAATGTGAACAGTTGTATTAAGAAAGTACACAGGCAGTATAGTCGGGAAGTAAAGTTAAGAGTCTAGCTCTGAGCAGACTAGCACATAGTTTCGACAACATAAAAAAAAATACACTTACTAGAGCATTATTTTAGGCCCAAGAGCATTCCAAGATGTTACCCTACCAACTTCTTCAGAGCATTAATAGGATGGGAAGTACATAAAGCAACAAATTCCAGTTGTTAGAGTGAAGCATTTGTTGATTTGTTGCGGCGCGACCTGGCCCAGAACGTAATTCGGCTTAATTGAATCAAAGCAACAAGCGCGAGTAATAAAGCCCAAGTACCGACCAACAGATAGCCCAGTTTACGAATTCTATAGTAAATATGATCTGGACTAACCAAGCCCAAAGCCCACATATAGGTGAGGAGCATGCAGGAAGCTGCAGCGATCATCAAAAAGGCCAAGATCCACATCACCACCCTGTTTTCAAGCGGAAAACCGCTCATGAGTAGCAGCATGACACAAAGCGAGGAAAAGAAAGAAGAAGAGTTGAAGAAAACGAATTTCATAAAATCTGGCGCCCAAGCATAACCCACAACCGCTGTGCCGGCTTTACAGAGCACGTAGTCCTCGCAGTTTCCATCTTTGGTCGTATCGGCTTGCCATACACCACCAGGTGGGCTTATCACTGACTGAAAAGTCATGGTTGCAATCACAGTCGCCGCAACCATCAATTGCTCCCTCGTCTTTTTGTCCATCCAATTCCCTTCGCCTAGCAGGTATGCTCTGCAAAACCTCTCTAATCTGCTCCACCTGTCCTCTCCCTGTTCGCTACTCATGTTCATGTTTAGGGTTTCCACAGGTTGCGGAGGAGGACTATTGCTTTGTGATGCTGGTGGAGCAGGATCCTGGTTGCTCAGTGGGACCGATGATGGTTCTGGAGGAACATTGTTGGTTAGTGAGGGTGATGATGGCTGGGGAGGATGATTGTTGGTTGGTGAGGGTGATGATGGCTGGGGAGGATCTGCTTGCACAATCACAACAGCTATGCTTTGTGAAGATCCCGTTTCTTGTCTACATATTGACACACTTTTTTGCTGCTTCCTCGTTAGGGCTGCTGAGGAAACTTCACATGCACGCTTTCCAATTCCTTCAGCTAATACCTGTTGCCTCATCAAATCTCCTCGATACCGCTCCATAGCTGTTAAACTCTCCCTATTCAAATTTCTTATTTCTGGACTCATTTCGGATACTGAAAGCAAGTATTTAATTGTCTGCGTACGTCACACATGCACAAATGTTAATTAATTATCTGCGTAAGTCACACATGCACAAATGCTCTCGAAAATGACGTAACTTTTCTATTTTATGTACTTCAACTAATATGACATTGATATTCCTAAGAATATCACATTAAAATCTTATTGCTGCAGTTCAACTCTGACATACAACAATACCAAATATATGCAAATACAATCTTCACAAAACGGTCTACAATCATGCCTTTTACTGCAATCTTAAGATTTACCGAATGTTCGTCACCGCAGTGCAACTAAAATTGTAACCACATAATTGTATTTGTTTGCAGTTTCCTGTAATATTAAGAAACAATAAAACTGCGAAAGTCACCCTTTTTTAAACCCTTCATCAGTTTTATATTTGAGTAATAAAGGCACACTCAGATTATAATCTCAGTAGGCTAAATAAAGAGGGTAGCAAAACCCAAACTAATGGGAACTGATCGAAGCAATAACCTTTGTCTCTTTTTTTTTTTTTTTTTGTGTGTGAATAAAACGTACCTTGATTTGTCTGAGTTTCACTGCTAAGCGCAGAAGACTGTTATATTCTTTGTCTTTGACTGATAGAAACCGATGGTCACCTTTCAGTGATTCCATTAACAATTTCAAGGCCTCCAACTGGTTATAGCGAACGCACAATTGCAGAACAGAACCATCCTCATCTCCACTCTCCACCATCTCCTCAATGGAGTCTGGCTTGGCTCTGATCAACTCCTTCATTGCTCCCACGCGCCCTCTCATTGCAGCAAAGTGGAGAGGAAGCATGTCATCTTTGTCACGAGCCAAACACATTTCTGGGTTTGTCCTCAGCAGCTCTTTCACAACCTCAGTGTGCCCTTTAGCTGAAGCCAAATGAAGAGGGCAACGCCCTTCTGAGTCCAATTCAGTGGCTAAAATGGGACTATTCCGAAGCAGAACCTGACAGAACTCCAAATATCCAAGCAAAGAGGCTATGTGTAATGGGGTTTCAGTAAAGGGGAAGAGTGAAACTCTGCTTAGAATAAGAGGGTCTTTCTGGAGCAGTTTGTTTAAGGTACTGACACATCCTTTCATTGATGCATCATAAAGGTTTCTCATGGCATCATCCTCTAGTTTTTGATCTTCCAAAATATCCATCGAAGAGTGTTGTTGGAAGGCAAACCAAGTAATGTTGATGTTCTTGGGATCTCAGGGTTTAATTTACAATGCTAGAATGATTGAATGAATAAACAAATATGTTGACTAGGAATGTATGTTTCTAGCGGGCATGGTGATTATTTTATTTCAAGTCGGCATAGTGATTATTTTAATTTATGGTGCTACATGTTTGAGCACAATATGCTTGAATAGTCTGTTTCTCACGAATTATAATGTGGCAATATTGCAGGATTCTCCTTACCTTTGCCTCTGGGCTTTTTCTTTTCTTTTTGAAATGGAAAAATGAAGACTGAAAAAGCAACAGAGAAAGATATTATTTTTTAGCAACATATTTCTTTTATCGAATCAGGGACAAGAAAAGGAAATGAGTGATTGGTAATTTCACAACTTGCTCATCACGGATCATTTGAAATTTGTTTGGAGTTGATACAAATAGTTCAATAGAAGAGCTGGATTAGGTCTCGTGGTCCATGCTGATTTTCACCAAATATTTATATCATCAAAGAGTTCCTGCAAACATGCATTGCATAGGAAGTCTTTCATTCACGCTTCTTTATCAATTTCGTAGCTTGAAGCTCTTGTTCACGTTAAATATTCGATATTCTATCTTAAGTCATTTTTCTCCCTTTCTTAATTCACTATGTTTGCTAATAGATCATTGCTCCAAAAATGACTGTATTAAGAGGCTGAAAAAAAAAAAATTTTCAAAATAAAATAATCCTAGCATAGTAGAAAGAAAAGATGGCCGACTAAAAGAATAACAAGTCGCAAACCCTTTAAATAATTATTTTCAGTGACAGTAATGCAAACGGTTTTATAATACTTTGGTTTATCAGTTGTAATCTGCTTACCCTTACTTTGTAATCTGCTAACACATTATTTAACCAATGTTCTAATTCAAAGTAGTAAGTATACCAAATAAGAATTGTATTGTGGGGGTATTCTTCCTTTTTACAGAAATTTCAAGACTGTTATCAATTAGATATTGGATAATGAGAATATTGAACTCCGATATCTTGGAAACCGGTTGCTACAATCTATCATTTAGTTACTAGTTTAACAACCGAAATCATAAATAATTGGTCGAAACCTGTTCCTGGCACCTCGTCCATGGTTAACTAAATAAACCCGTTTAGTAGCTCTTTAAACTTATTTAGTAAAATAACACCTAGTGGTATCATTGACGATTAATAGTCTTCTCTAATACTAAGACTATGACTTACATCATTTAGTAAAAAAAAGACCTTCTACATCTATTTCGAAGGATGTTCTAATTAGTTCTGGAGGATATTTTATATCGGTTTCAGAGCCGATATAGATACAGTCAATGTAGAAAATGTTTGACATATTACATCAATTATATAACTGATGTAATATATGAAAAACTATATCGATTTTTAACAAGATCCGACGTCAAATACCCAACCTAATTGAGTGAGGTTTTGCATTAGGAGAGGATAGTACATCGGTTATCTGTCTAGAACCGTGTAATACCCTTTTATTTTTTTAGAAACGAAGTGTCTATTACATCGAGTTGGCATAACAACTGATGCAATAGGGGTATACAACATCAGTTGGTCCCAGTAACTGGTGTTGTATATCCTGTTGTGGTTGTTTTGAAGATTTACATATTACGTCTGCAGTGTTTTTTTTTTTTCTTAAAAAAAAAGCAATACAAATTAACCAAACCCTACAAATTCACAATTCAATACATATACCATTCCAATCAGAAATACAGTTCCATGCAATATTAAAGCAATTACAATATAATATTTACAACATTTTACAACACAATATATGTAACAATTATATAAATCTAGATGTACAACTATGAGTTATTACTTCTAACTGTAATGAAGTGTATTGCCCACTCTTTTCGAATTTATTCTATGGTTTGGCTGTTCAATGGCTCCTGTTCTTGAAAAAGCTGAAATGGGAAAACAAGTTTTATTAATCATCATTATGTGAAACTTGAAAATTATTTTATCTACAATTTTATCATGTTCATACCTGGTCCCAAGAGTCAGTGATACAAACTCGAGCTATGGTCCTAATCCAATGCATCACGTAGTATCCATATTCTCAACTTCTTTGTTGCTTGTTGCACTTTCATTAAAGTAAAATCATGAAATAAGTCAAAAAGTTAAATTTAGAATTAAATACCTTACGAATATGTAGGTTCTAGGATGTATAGATATATGGATCTTCCGTCAAGAACATTACAAACATTCTAAAATCTACGATGATTAGTAACTTGCATATTATACAAACAATCATGATGTATTATTTGTTAATTAAATCATACCCTTATACTATTTGTTTCATATGTGAACTTGACTTCAATTAACAAAACCAAATCATCACAGTGTTATCTGCGGGACAGATAAGCATGAGATGCCGATGAGACCTAAAATATAATGCATTACTTTCATATTCTCTAAATTACTTGAAAGATAGTCTTGGATGTATTCGCCCATTAGACGATCTATCTTTTATGATATTTGGCAAATTATTTCCTACGGATACGGGTTGACTCAATTAACAAAAATTAAATTTCATATAATTAATAAATATAAAAAAATATTAGATCATATAAATGTTTTAAGGAATGTTAAAATTGTTCTTTCTAACACATTCTTTTTAAAATAAAGAGAATATTAGCCCAACGAAACTATTTTTAAAATTTTATTATATACGTAAAGTAGACCTAATCATAAAAAAATATTAAAAATGTATACCGTTCAAATAATACAATCTTTCAACAATCATGATTTGGCATTTGCTCCTTATGTGATAAAGGATAAACTTATATTATTATATTTTGTTTCAAATGAATTTTGAGTTAAAAATTAAGTGAGTGAATTATTAAAATATAAAAGTTAAGAGTAGAATAGAAGTTGAAGTTATTGGAAAAGATTAAAAAAGTTAGAATATGAGCATTTGATTAAAAGAAAAAAGTTTTAAAAGTTTGTTGAAAGAACTTTATCATGAACTCGAAATCTTAAAAAAGAAAACAAAGTTTTAAGATTTTTCAATCCAACCCCATTTACTTGTTATTTCTTAATCAAACATATTAATATTTTTTTTCAAATGTATAATTTTGTTATTATATTAATGTCCTTTCTTTCAAATATATGATTTCATATTTTATAATATTTAATATTCACATTACGAAATCTTAAATTTAATCATAAATTATTTAAAAAAAAAATATAAGATTCTTTACTAGATCTTTTAAAATCTACCAGACTCTTCAGAAGAAAAAAAGACATTTTGAAATTACAATTCAATACACCTGTTAGATTTGAAATTGTATGTAAAATATCAAACCAGAACATTATGCGACCTAATAGATGTAAATATTATTGTAGAAATGTAATATATTTTAAAAAATGTATTAAGCGAAATTTTCTATTAATTATGATAAAATTAAAAAACAACTCCCAATAATCCTTGCAAACATCTATTAAAAAATAAGAGCGACATTAAATGAAAAATAGTTAACGTAAGAAAAAGAATAATTTTATTGGGAAAATCGTGATTAACTTCAAGCAATAAGTATTCATAGCCAACTACAATAAAAAAAATATTAACAATGTCAACAAAAAAATATTTTTATTAATTTTGATTAAAAATGACCAACATTGACCAAAAAATAATTGTATCAATGCTGAAAAAAAATCTTAACTTACATCCTCAATCTATGATATAAAAGAAAATTATAATTGATATTGCATAAAAAAACTATCCAAATTAATGTAAACTAAAAATAAAAGCAAATTATATCAATGTATTATTAGGAAATTACATCGACAATTAATAACCGTGATAATGTCTGATAAAAAATAATCACAATTATAACCAATGATGTTTCCTTCTCAATGGAGCTAAAAAAGTCAAAATTAAACCTAACGATGAAGAGAGAAAGAAGTGAAAAATACTTAAATTTTTTAGAGGACCAAGAATTTCGAAAAGTTTCAAACTTTTACTTTCTAAATAAAATTTAAAATTTTCTAATACTAAAAGATGAGAGTAGCCTAATAAAATTTCAAAATTTCAATTTACTTTTATATTTCTTATCTACATATTTTTCGAACAAATATTTTAAATTTTCTGCAAATATACATTAATTCAACGATGTACTGTACAATTTTTTCCGTGAAATGGCACTAATTTTTAAATTTTATTCAAATTTTCTTTCCTTAACTGACTAAATAGATCGTACATCGTAACAACAGAATCGTTATCTGGGTGGCGTAGATAACTGCTTCAATTTCACTCCATAAATAACAGTGACGAAGTTTCACGTGCTGCTGTAACGCCTAGCCTAACAGGAGAAAATGGTAGTACTCGAGTAATCTGAAACAGAAATCAAACTAAACATACGAAGCTATCACGTGGGCCTTCACGTTAGGTGTAGAATGTTCCTTCATCTATTGTGCCATCAATCCAGTTCCTCTTCTCATATCAAGGACTCTCAAAAATTAAAGTTGAATACAGGGAAAACAGGACAAAAAAAGAGGGAAAACTTCGTTGCAATAATTTACATGTTAGCTGTGTATAGATTAGCTTGCTACTGAGAACAGCTAAAAAGTTCGTTCTCTTGAAACTACAAAACTCTGCACCTGTAATTTAGGTGTCGGAAAATCTAACCTGCAATGCACACGGTAGATTGTTAATAATGGTTATCCTTGTTTTATGCAATATATTCAGGACTTACAATTCACATTCTGAGTGCTAGTGGTAAAAAGCTATACAACTTATGCCGCACCATCTGAATAGTCACCCTCTTGATTCTAACTATAAGAATCATTTTTTTTCTCCTGAATGTCATAAAAAATTGAAATATTTAGAAGTTGCCATATTTGCATTATATAATACGTAGCAAGCTGCAGGAAATAGCATGCTCCCGAAGCTTATGACGCAAGAACAGAGTAAGCCAAAATAAAATCATTAAGAACCAGATTGCACGACAAACTATACTTTTTTACAGAAAGTGTTAAGAACACATTCCCTGCTGCACTTTCTTTCCAATACAAGACAAATTCACAGGAGAAAGAAATATTAGCAACTTCATATTTTCTAAAATTTATTAAAACCTAAATAATTAATCTTTTAATAAGAAGCCACGCTTACAAAAATTTGTGAATTTTGATAAGTTTTGGTTAATAATAAAAAATGATTCAAAAGAGTATATTAGAAAGTTCGTACATTTTACCAACTTATATTATCACCAAAAGAAGCTAAGTATAGTAGAATACTAAGATAATAAAGCAATTCACCTGACTAATGGTTTTCTGGATTCTCATGGCCCCTACTGTTACTGGGCTTGCCAACATTTGGTTGGTTCATTGCCTGATTCTGCACACGGAAATAGACCTCAATTCATAAAGGTTCATACTCTGTTCGATTAAACTATAAAAAATATAAGCAACTATGCTAAACTTGAGTTTTCTTTACAGTACTTTGAGAGACCTTTTCTTCCCACCAAGGGAGTATAAATAAAATCAGAATTCAATATCTGAGGTATGAGTTATCAGGCAGGAACATATAACATAATTTTTTACACAGAACCAGAGCATTATTCGCAGCGATCTCTAAGGTGGGCACTAAAAGATGCACCACACTAAAATAGTTTGTCACGGTGGCAGGAAACCTAATGCACCTCACGTGCAACAAATTACTTCACACGTCGTTTAAGAAAATCCAAATCTGAAATAGCATTAGAGGACAAAATACCTGAATTACTTGAAACTGCATTGGGTGGGGACCAAGATATTGATGATAAGGATCCGTGAAGTTTGGGAGACGAGAGTGGATTGGATGAGGTGGACCAGCTGCAACCATATTATTATCTGACAAATTTTGTGCTTGCATTCTGGATGAATCAGGAGCAGGAACACGCGGCATGTGGAAAGGAGGCATTGGAAACCTTGGTCCCAAATGAGCAGCTGCTGTTGCTGCTGGCAAAGCTGAACCAGGTAACATATTGGGAAACGGCATTACAGGTCTGTTCATTCCCATTTCCATACCCATACCCATTCCAACCCCCATTCCCATTGCTGGCATGTACTGCTGGATTCCAGGAAACATCATAGGTACCATGCCACATCCCATGGACATCATCTGCATAAGAAATGAAAGTATATAACCAGGGAAGGTGAATAACTTAAAACACTGTATAGAATATGAACATTCTAATACTAGTGTACTCTTCAATAAATAATATTAAAGCCCTCCATCTAGATACATACAACATAGCCCTGTCGACCTCTTACAGTTGAAAGATCTAGAATTTCATTCCAAAGAAAACTTAGATTGCAACAGCTTATTACATTGTCTTTCCATCCTTAGATTTCACACAAGCCTTTTACTCTTCCTCCTAAAATCTTTTTGAAGATCACTAAGTTATGAAATTTTGGATTCTGATAAACTATCCGCATGTGAATTGTTCTGTAATATTATAGCACTGAAAGATGGTGCATTCAAAGCAAAACATGTTGCATAACAGCAATACATGAACTGAGTATAGATTAATCAGTCTAAGAAATTTTTTGTCACACGGAATACAGTATATATGGAAATGAATTATAGAACAAACTCTATCAACAACAAAAATGAAGAGTCTACCTGCACTTGTAACTGCAATGACTTCAAGTACGAAATTGCTTCATCCAACATTGAAGCTTTGTCCGACTATGCATTCAAAATAGGGACCAAAAATTAGAAAGAAATTATGAAGGATATAAAATCTAAATTCTGCAGAAGTTAGAATTTTAAAATTCCGTTTACCTTATTACATCGAGGTATAAGTTCTTGCAGAGCTCTCATCTTTTCATTAATCCGATCACGACGCCTCTGTGTGCAAATGCCAAGTGAAAGCTTTTATGTTCTGAGAAAGAAAAGCGTATAAAATATACGAACTCGAAAAAGAAATGAAAGTACAGACCCTCTCAGAGAGATTATGGACCTCCGCTGCACGTGATCTCTTTGTAGATGTTGTTCCTCGAACTTGTTTCTTTGCTTCCGATTCAAAATCAACATCCTTTTTTTTTCCAGCAGGACAAAATGAAATAAGAATATACAAGAAGCAAATAGTGAAATTTAAATATATCGCAGAATATCAGTTAGAGAGAAAAAAACTGCTAGTGAGCTATTGACCTGCCTCATACCCAATTTCTTGAAACAGGCTATCTTTTTTGGGAAATCAGAACTCGTTTCTAGTTTAAGAATACAAAAAAATTGAAAAGAGAAAGGCTAAAAATTTCGTAGTTTTCCTTAAGATCTTTAAACATGGGTTATAAATGAGTAATCATCCCACAGACAAGAGACTTAAAATTGATATTAGGATATGCATATAAGCTTAGCTAATAGTAATAGCTGCATCTCTTATATTTGGATTACTCAAATCAAACTTATATTTTTCGATCACTAGAACACCCATACATAGGTCTGGTCATTTCTGCCTGTTGAACTACTAACTTCAACGAAATCAAATCAGAGAAAGGGTGTGAAAATGTCTCTCCAGCACAAGCTATGTATAAACTAAGTCAAATCATGCCTCAGCACATTATTAGTAGATTATTTACCTTTTTGATTATCTCAGCTTAAAAAAACTGGAACTTTTTAGTTCTAACTTTAAGCACACATTTGAGTTAGTTAGTGCGACTCTGCATCAAAATCACTCCCTAACTTTACACCAAAAAAAGCACTCCCTAACTTAAGTACTCATCACCCATAAGTAATTTCGACCAAATGCACATGACGAGCCACTCCAATCGTCATCATAATCTTGAAATGTGATTCAATGTCGTACAGTTGATACCTTTTCTCCTCCATTTGCATGTGTACCCTTCCAATATCCCCCAAAACAAAAGCAGAAAAGAAAAGGAAAAGAGTGAGGTTGTTCATGTTGAATTGAAGTGCATCATATGAATATAATACTAATCATTACCATCTTTGACTAAGTTATCAGTTATAATTTTCATACCTAATGTGGAGCATAAAATTTTCTTACTGAAAATTTATAGAAATTAATTAAATTTAACTGTTTTTAAACCATGTCAATCATAAATTGTTATATAAAAATAAAAATTAAAAATCATAGAATTTAATTAAAATACTAGTACTGGTTGTCGGTGTAAAAATTTTATGGGTCAAAAGTAAACTTAAATAATTTAATTAAAATATATTAAAAGTATAAAATATTGATTACGGCATTTTAATTAATCATTGAAAAGAGTATGATGTAGTCATAATTATTATAAAGAGTGTAATTTTTATGTATTATTAGTATAGAAAATTCCATTAATAAGATATTATTTTAAATATAAATTTTAAAAACATGAATGTTAAAAAGATGAGTATTGTGAATCTATTTAAATTAAATTTTATTTTAAAATATCTTCCATCATTTCCATTAAACAAAAGTATTCATGGCCATCCATACACGTGTCGTGGACGTGTGCAGCCGCGACGGTGAAAGTGACCGTAACAAAAGAGCACACGGCCACAGCACCGAAATGAATGCAGCAGGACGGTGAGTGCTCACGTAAACCCACGTCACTCACCCTGCGCACGATACCGGACGCCAACGTACACGGAATTCGTAAACTGTAACTATGATCTGATGCGAGAGTCAAAGAAACAACGCTGAGTCAATTCAATTCACTCACCTCGCTCTGAGACTCCGATTCTTCCGCCTCCCGACCCTTCCGCTTCCGGTCCTCCGCCGCCGCCACCTGAACGGGCTCGCCAATGCTACTCGAACCGCCAGGCGACGACGCCATAGTCACGTCGCACATCATCGTGCTCCTTCCGCCACCGGCACTCGTGGAAGCCACCGGAGCGCCGGCGCCTCCTTCCGTCGGTTCCGCCGCGCTCCTCACAGTTTCCGAAACTCTCGAAACCGCCACTTCGGCGGCGGACGGCGTCTCGCACGAATCCACCACTGTGGACTCCCCCGCGGCGGCCTTCACGCTCTGCTCAGCGGCTCTCGTGTTGTGCCTAGCGAAGTAGGCGAAGTTCGGCGTCTTCGGTTCTGGCCGCCTCGGCGGCGGAATTGGAGGTCGAGGCGGTGCGGAAATCGGGCGGTGGTCCGTCAGCTGAGACGTCGCGAGAGTTTGCATGGCGCTGCTGTTGTTAACGGTGGGCGGCGAGTAGAGGAAATCGGCGCAAAAAGCCTGATCCAACGGAGGTACGTCGTCGTCGATTGGATAGTGAAGCCACGAAGCCATTTCGCCTTCTTGCATGAAGAGATGTTGATTGAAATTCTCGAGCTGCGGTCGAATCTCCCTGGCCGTGGAAGGACCTGCGGCGGCGGCATCGTTGGAGTTCCTCGGCATCGGCGGCGGCGGTTTTCTGAGAGAACGGTGGTTCTGACTCTGCATCACAACCTGACCGTTATGCCATAGCAGCTCCATTACGTCGTCATCTGCACTGTTTCAATTTTCATGACTCTATGTGAATTAACTAATTAATAAAAGAAAAAACGGAAAAAAAATTGTGAAGAGCAAAGAGCGAAGATAGAATTTACATACATAGAGGGTTTGTTTTGGCGAGGTGATCCCGAAGGCGTGAGAATGGGGTAGGGGTTGTGGTCGTCCATTTGGATATCGAAATCTGGAACACAGTGATTGTGATTGGCCATATTGAAAGCGAAAAGGGGTGAGGATGAGAAGAGAAGCGGAAATATAAAGAATGAAGGAAGTCGGTGAAGGTGAAAGAGGACAAATAACTTACAGTTGTAGCTAGTTTGAGCTGAGCATGGTGAATGGTGAGCGAAGTGGTTCTGATATTTTAGTTATTAGGGTTGGTTGCAGAACAACAACGTGTGGTGTTTTGGCTGCTACCTCCTCTTCCCTCTGTGGCTTTAGGAACAAGAGAATAGCCACACTTCACAAATACATACCCACACCACAGATAAGATGCCAAGCTAAAGGACGAAAAGGATTTTTCACTGTTATTCACTTCTCTTTTTTCTTTTTAACATCACAGACAACTGTTTCTATTCTCATTAATTTGTTTTTTTCATAAATCAGAAAGCATTTTCTTTTCTTATTATTTTCTATGCTAATTAAGTGAAATCTTTCATTGCTTTTTTAACTCCTTCGCTTGTTGATTTTTAATTTTTGGTAATGTGTTGTAATTAATGATGAAGTAGAATATGGGATTAGAATGTGGGTGTCTCTTGCACTGAGTCTTCTTTTGTGTGTATCCGAGCGTATGTGTTTATAAGTCAGTCATAAATTTTACATTAATTGGAAGGGACACGGAGAGAAAGAGACTTGGCCGGGTTAGGTTATTGGCTTATCTGCTTCTTCATAATAATTTGTCGTCACTCATGCTTGATAATAATGAAAATAATCTGTTTTCATTGATAACTATGCTTTAAAGAAATTATATAAGATTTATGTAAGATGTACAATAATTAATTTTTATTATCAATCTCCATAAGCAATTAAAGAGTTGGGCTATCAAATAAATAACGTTTCACATATTGATAATCTAGTTTAGTAATTTTTACAAGTATATGAACTGATTTTTACCCAAGTGTTTTGGTGTGAAACGTGAAATGCAATGAATGCATCGTGAAGCAGGATAACGAAGTTGAAAAGGAAGAAAATTTAGAGACAATTTTGACTAAGTGAAAGAAGGTTCATGAAAGATTCAATCAACAAATAAACAACACAAATAGTCAATGCACAGGATCATCATCAAAACAAAGGAAGGGATCTAATGATGTAACACGAAGAGGAGAAATTCAAAAACATTGGAAAAGATAGAGCTGAATGTCTTAACATTGATTACGGGTTCAGACGAATGAAATGAGGGTAAAGAACAGAAACACGGAAGGATCAATGTGTCAAATAATTTTGATAGATAAAATATGAAATAATAAATATATATAACAATATATAAATATTAGTATGATGTATTGCATGCCGATAAGTTACCAAGCTACACAATTCAATCTTCATAGGGTGCTTACTTTTATGATTAAAAAATGTGTCATTTTAATGATTTTATCATAACTAAGATATTGATTTTGTTGGTATGTTAGATACATGTGACATGTTTATGTGTTGAATAAAAAATAAGTAATAGATAGTGTATGCATAACAAATATTTGATCTGACTCCTGTTTGGACTGTGAAGGTCAAATTTGTTATTTTATTTTAGCCCAATTAATATAACTCAATCTAACTAGACTAATATTGAATTTGATTGAATCTAAATTAAAAAAAAAGTTGAACCTCAATCCAAACTTTATTTATTAGGTTTAGTATTGGATTTGCTCAAACTTAGAGTTTCTAAATTTTATGTATATATATATATATATATATATATATATATATATATATATTCTTTTAATTAAATATACTTTGAATTCTTAAATTCAATTTGTCTTTGACATGTAATAATAATTTAATCTTTTATATATTCATTAATTATAAACTGTTATATTTAATAAGTTTATTAAATTTATAAACTATTAAAAATTGCATTAAAATGTTTTCTCTTAAACATTTTCGTATCCTTAATTCAGCAGCACATATAATGTAAAGGATGTACGAATCAATCTGCAAATATTAAGATCACTGTTCTTTCAAATCTAAGTGGTCCAAAAACCTATTGGAGGTGTTTTTGTTTCAGAAAGATAATAATTATGATGTACGCATTTTGTTTTTTTATTTTTTTTTAAATTGAAATTAATTTGTTGATACAGTGCATAATTAAACGCACATGTATTTATATTTAATGTTAAGGCACATTGTAACGCTAATTTACTAGAATTTAATAATAAATCAACCTCTTGAAATATGTTATAAACAAAGTTATATATATTGTATAAAATGTTCACGCATTATAACAAATTCAGGTCAAATTTTACTATTTATTAATAATAAATTTTAATTATCTTCAACTAAAAAATTATATATATATATATATATATATATATGAAATTTTTATCTCCAAAAATTATTTTTAGTATTTTTTATAAAATATTTAATAAACATGTTACCTTGAGTCTCCTGTTAGTTATGAATTAAGAGTATTAACATGTTAATTTTGATAATATTACAAATCAGTATAAATAATTAAAAATAATATAATTAATTTAAAAATAATTTAAAATTAAATTAATATACCTATTAAAGGATGAATACAAAAAATATTTTTTCAAAAAATATACTAATTTTAATGTAAACAGTTACAGAAAACTTATCTTTCCCATTTTTATTTAGAGGGTGTGATGTCTAAGGATATCTTCTCATATTTTCCTTTCAACTCCAATCATATTACAGTGCGTAAGTTTGATGATTAATTGATTAGATATACTTTTTGTGTCATTTTCTCTCTTGTGGTTATGAGTCTTATTAATTAGCCATAACCTGTTACTTCAAACACAGCCTACGGTTTCATTTCAACTATTGGATGAAGAATATGCCAAGCCAACTCAGCCATTATTTATTTCAACCAAAGATCATAGATTTGTTAGGAAAAAGGTGACTTCTTCTGAGTCATTAATTAGTACTATTACCAGGTCATGGAATAAAATCTCTATGATTTATGATTGTGGAGGATTTACTCCAACCATATTGAAAAGAAAAAGTAAATGATTTTGTTCTTTAAATAAATGGAACAAAAAATATGTAAGGATCCTAAATAAAAAAATATTTTCTAATTACGAGAAAAATACATGAAATAACTTTCAACTAGTTTATCCTTTTCAATTTCGCATGTCATGCAACATGGAATATGTAGCTTTTTTTTCCCCCATCATATTAAGATTCCAAAGAAAACCACTCCAAAATTAAATTGCTAGTGAATATTTAACTCAACCAATATTATATTTTGTGAGTGAAAAAAAAAAAAAAAAACTTGTTTAAACAACTCACTCAAGTAATACAATGTAACATTGTTTGCTTCAATAAAAGATTATTAAGCAATATTACTTAACTTCATACACATAAGAAGCACTTGAGAGTTGAAGATGCTATCAAATTTATAAACTCCTATGGATCATTATCGCGTTAAGAAATGTAAAAAATTTATTCAACATCGTTATTGTTTTTATCATTTCCTTTTTCTTCATATAACTAGAAGAATTAATAGTTTTTATATTTCTCCTTTCTATTTTCTCACTACATCCAAATTAAGAAAAAAAAAATTACCATTGGATAATGATGAGTGGTGCATAGGAGAGGCAGTGGTATGATTAATATATTGAGTAAGAGGTGGAAGTTGGAAAGGGTGTAAGCATGGCATGTTGGGTAATTGACCTACATTTTGGGGTTCCCTGCAGCCTCGACACCCATTTCTGCTTGTTTTACTCCAATTTTCAATTGCATTCATTGTCCCACTTGTTTCTCTTCACTTCTTAATCCCAACATGAAATATATTATGTGATACCTTATGCACTTTTAAAGCACGTTACTCATCCATACTCTCAATTATTCAAATGGATATAATAAAAAAATGTAATTATAGTCCCTCAACATTTTTAATCTTCTTTTTCTTAATAATTTTACATTTGTTTTTTTCTTTTCGCAGAATATGCAAGTATGTTAAATGTTCAAATTTAATTTTTAACAAATTTTGTTAACGTGACACTAATTGAAGGACAACAAAATAGTATTAATAGTCTTTTTAATTAGAGAATAGTCGAATAGATGAAATGAAATCACATTTAATACCCACGTGAGGGATGTATCCAACCATTGTCCTCTGTTAATACCTCGATTGGCTCCAGTTCAAAACCTTCTAAAATACTAAATTGTTGGTTGGAAGATGATGCCTCCTTAAATTTGATGGAAGAGATGTCAACAACTTATTTTAAAAGAAAAGTTTAAAGAGTTGAAAAGAAAATTTAAAGATGTGATAAAGGGAAGAACTTGGAGATATTATGAAACAATATGAAAAAAATTGTGAAGGAGATGAATAAGTTAGAAAAAAAAAAGTGAGAAAGTGGTGTTGAATGAGGTAGAGCGAGATATGAGGATGAGACTGTAATTTTTTTTTTTTTTTAAGTAATTGTAAAGAAAATGAGTCCGTCTTGAGACAAAATATAAAGTGAGGTGACTTTAAGGTTGAGATTGTAATTTTAGATTCTATCACATTGCATTAATTGGGTGATAAAAGAAAATACGATAAGATTGTTGAATATAGTGGTGTGTGGTGGGAGGAGTTTGAAAAATTATATGAAATCTCCAAATTATGTTGAGCCGTCTAGATTTTATCAAAAGGGTGAAGGAGAAAATTACAAAAATTCTTCTCAACAAGATTTCTCATAATGTGAAGAATAAAGGTGACCTACAACATTTTCACTATACAATAGCAAATCTTAAATGAAGAATATTAAAATAGATAATCTTAATTACATGAGTCTACTCTTTAGGAAGTTTGAAGAAAACGATCCTTGTATCTTTTATGAAAATGTTCTTATTTAGTAATAATGCTATAAGTGAATGTGATTACTTTAACCTTTTCAATGGACTTCAATATGCATTTTCATCTACATGTGCAGCTAGAGATGAAAAATTCTAACAGCAAAGCTGGGAAGAATCTTTGGTCAACTATCACACGGTGTATTTTTCAAAGGATTATAATGAATTTTGTTTCCAGGATAGAAATATTGATCAATAAGTTATCATTCAGAAAGTGATTTTTCGAGTATGATTATGAATAAATATAATTGCAAAATATGGCGCTTAATTTTCTCTTGATAATTTTGTAATGTTACTTATTGTTTATAGTACAAATAACTCAATTTTATTAACTGGTAAGTGTGAGATGAGATTAAAATTATTTACAAATTGTAATTAAGGATCACAATGGAATTGAATCATGTATGAATAGTACTTATCCATTAGGAATGACAAGATAGTTACATGTAGATCTGCCTTATCTAAAAATAAATTCTTGCATTACTCGCCGAGTATACGGAAACTTATATCATGAATGATATATGCAAATGCTTTTTTTTTTTTTTTTCATTTTAAAAAGGATTATCTAAAAGTAATTTTTAAAATATGGACCAAAATAAAAATTTCATCCAAATCAAATTGTATAATAAAATAGTAGTACAAATAAATTTTTCTTATAAAAAAATTCAAATAACTTGCATCGCAAAAATATAAGTTCTAAGAAAATAATTTTAAAAACTTCAATTTTATAAGTTTAAATAAAAAATATAAATATATAAAATATTGTAAATAATTATTCAATTATTAATGTTTCCCAATAAATTTTTTCAATCACTTAATTTTTTTAATTTTAATATAAAAATCACTAGATAATAATAGCAAATATATCTATGACTTACATATTCATTTAATATACGTCATAAATTTTACTCACATTTATAGACGGATTTTTTTTTATCATCCCTAATGACCAGGTGTGTAGAAAAATAATTATTTATTCAATATTTGAATTATCACTCTAGATAATATATCCATCAATTGTCAAACTTATGAGAACTTTATGGATGTTAACGAGACATTTCATTTTAATACTTATATGACTGAGTGTAACTTATACATATTTATATATTATATAAAAATAACTTTTGCTCCTTATTTTTGCTCACAAAGTTTCTAAGATCAGAAATATATTAATTTAAGTTATTTCAAATGTAAGAAAAAAAGGGGAGAAGAGTAGTGATGCATAGAATTTGTTGTATTTTTTTTTTTTTCATGTAAGTAACACCACCACAACATTTCGTAATAACCACTTGAAAAAACTATAATTTAAATATTTTTATATGTTGGACTAATCTTAATCGGTTAAAAGACTAAGTTTTGTTTAACGAGGAATGCTAAACATTTATTCCATATGTATGTACAATTTAATTAAATTCATTTTTAGTGGTCAAATTAAAATGTCGTATTCCTTTAATTCATTCATGACTAGGTTATAGTAGGTTTTCTTCTTCGAAAAAAATAATGAATACAAGTTTGTTACTGTATTTTAGGTCAAACTAAAATACATAATTTTTAACATTTATTTTAATTCATAATCTCTATAATACATTAGAGTTGATTTAATAATAGAGGTTTATGTAGTATGCATGAAGTTTTAAGTTTTGATTTTATTATTATTATTATTGTTATAAAAATAATAATATGGATACTGTTACATATTTTAACTTGTGTAAAATTATGATTAGATAAACTATTAAGATTTAGGTTTTTTAAAAAAAAATAAAATAATTGGTTAATCCTTTAGTTATCTAATATACCGGTGACATCCTAACTAACACGATTGCGACACCATTTACTTTTCGCACTGCAACAATGGATTAACTTTAAGTTAAAAAACCCGTAACATAGTTTATCATATATTTAAAGGAAGGATATATGTTCTAGATAAATAAAAACATAGATCTAATAGAAAATGTTTTTTTTTATAATTATTTTATTAAATAAGAAGAATATTTTCTCTTTATTATTATGTTTACCCTAGAAATCTTACTCCAAACTATTCTTTCAAACTACATGACCCTGAATGAGAAATCAAAAGTGTTTGAATTAAATGTGGAGGCATCAGGGGATGGGCTGACCGACAGAAAGACCATGTCAATTAAGGTTCTCGTGGGACAAAAAAAGATGACTTATAATTACTAACAATCATAAAAATAATGGAAAAAGAATCTTTGCCATTGATTTCCCAACATGTTTTTGTTGACCTTGTATGAACTTCATGCAATACCTTTGTACGTGGTGTGTCTATAAGGAAAACAGAAAAAATAAATAAATAAGTAAGAAAAAAAAAAAAAAACTAACCCTATCTGGTTAAAAATAAAATTCCAACATGCCGTGAAGATTTTTCTTGATCCTATTCTCCCATGCATGCCATTGGGGTTTCCTCTTATTTGTCCTTCCAAAGCTTTGCTTCTACCACGCTTTCAGTTGTCGTCATCAATGTAGAATTCACTGCATAAACAAGATTCTATATGAAGAAAGAAAGGCTTCAAGGATTTCTACTTTTGTCGTGCATACTTATGCATGTGCCCCTACGAAAAAGAACTGCAGAATAAAATTTACAACAAGAAATGATAAAGATCAGAGTTGCACTACAAAAATGTGTTGAGCACAATAAAATATTGGCACTTTAAATCGGTTGCCGTATATTGGATCTTGATGTATTGGTCATTGGATACTCTTCATCAAATATTTTTTCTCATACATTTTATATATAATTTTATTTTCTTTTTTGTAATTTTTTTATCAGTGCAAGTAACAATGTAGATAAATAACATGGCCTTTCTTGAGATTAACCCAAAATTATAAACAAGGAGCCATTTGAAGAATTAAAAGTGAAAATAAAGAAAAATGACATATGTAATGGGTATCTGGAAAAGAAAAAGATAAGTGTATATATATATAATATTATTTATTGGCCCTAAAGAAAATGTATGAAAGAAACCATAACCCCCGCACAGAAACAAAGAAAACTACCCTATCAAGAAGCAGATGCGCAGGTTCTTTGTGCAACTGTGACCCATGTGATGGCTCAACTTTATTCCTCTTCACATGCTTTGCTTCTTTAATTCCATCCCTTCAACTTCCATTTTCTCACTCTCAGATAACACTCACTCTCCAGCTTTCAATCATTCATAGTTGCACAAATTAAATACATTAAAAACTTTATATATTCCATTTACATACCATGTTTAACACTACCACACCATTAAACTTGGCGAAAACCACAGCTTTTAACATTTATTTAGGGACTCTAACCAAGGATGCTTTGAGTTTAAAACAATTAATTAAACAAAAGAGTGGTTATACATCAACCATTTGCTTCTATTCGAAGTTATATTAACTATTATTTTGGTATTTTTAACCATTAGAATTGGTTATAGGTTAAAATATGTAAAATAATTTTTTTCAAAAAATAAAGATAAATAAGTTTGTGTTGTTTAAATGTGATTAGTTTAAAAGTATCCAAGATCATTTTGGATTAACATTTTAAATTTTGGAAAATTGATTTACAAAAGTGAACCTTGCAACTCGAGGAAAGCAATATATACAAAATATTCTGCTCATAATGGCAAGTTGTCTCCAAAACCATTCTAAGATATTTGTTTGATATGCATGGAGATTTGGAGAATAATAATATCAAAAATTACTTCAAAATTCAAAGAGAAATTAAAAAGTCCATTTTTTTTTTTTATTGAGTTGCGATTGATAAAGATGAAGGTGAGGATGTTAGTTGGTTAATGGATAGTCATTTGACACAATAATAATGCTTTTTTTTTAATGTAGTTGTTGTGTATTTTTCTATGTACAATTTGTTGTGTTACTTTTTTATATCCTGTAGTTTTAGAAAAAAAAATGTGAAATTACTTTTATAATTCTATGGCTAATGGTGAGAAGAAAAAAAAAAACAAATGTAAAGTGTTAGTTTTAAGTGATTTTGTGATTGAAATCCTTGATGAGTTTGGAAGAAATTGCACGAAGACCTAATCAAACTCCACTCCATCATATTGGTTAGTTATTTATATATGTTTATTTAAATATGTAATATATTACTACATATGTTTTTTTTTGACAATGTACTAATTTTTTAAATTTATACTTAATTAATAGAGTTTACTAGTAAAAAGAAAAAAGAAATCTTACCAAATGTTTTAAAAAGACTCATGACTTAAGATAAGAAGAGCGTTTGCCAGTTAAAATTAATGTTCTTAGTTAATCTATTGATATTTATGAACTACATTGAGTAATTATTTAAGGACATTATTTAGAAATATACATCTAACTCTTCTAACTTTCACTAGTCCGAAATGATTAAAAGAATGTTGTGATGACTTGTGAAAAATGATATTGTTATTTTACTTCATTAACATTTATCTTCAATTAAATATATTATTTAAATTTTAATATTTATTAATTGATTATGAGATGGAGTCAAATTTGATATTAAAGAACGTGCAAAAAAAAGTAAATTTTAGTAAGCATATATTTAAGTTGGAACAATCATAAATATTGATTGAAGGTAAAACATTTTTTTTTTTCTGAATATGTCATATAATTATAACTTAAAAAAAAATCAACCCTTGAGTGTTTCACTTAAACAGTGGAAAATTCTTGTGAAATGTTAAAAATATAACATAACTAAAGTCATTTGACTATCTAAATTTTATCACTTCATCATTTTTTTTCCTTAAATAACATCTAAAAATGTGATTTAAAGTAAAAAAAAAAAAAATTTGACTTGAATTTTAGACAACACTACGACAATAAATTTTCAAGAGTGGAGTAACCATAAATGACAATTGAAGGTAATTTTTTTTTCTAAATATGTCAATAATTACAACTTAAAAAATTAATTTTAAGTGTTTCACTTAAGGAGTCGAAAATTCTTATTAAATTTTAGAAATTTGATATAGCTAAAGTCATTTGATTATATATGTTTATATTATATGATTATCTGTACTTATACTTTAGTTTTTTTTATCTTTATTATTTTCATGTTTTATTATAAAAGTTCGTAGTGAGAAGAACAAAATAAGTAAAATAAAAGTTACTACTGTACATATTCCAATAACTAAAACATTTATTGAAATACGGTATAAAAAGATTATATCAATTATACAATTAATGTATTAATGGTTTTATTTGTGTTACACTAATTTTTTTTCTTTTTATATGATAGACAATTTCTTAGTCCATTCTTATATTAAAATTTTATTTTCAATTGTTAAAACTTTGCAGTAAGCTCTTAGAAATTAAATTTACATAAAATGTAAGTTACAGTTCTCTCATTTTCTTTTCTTTATGTCAACACCCGATTTTGTCCGGATAATCTTTTAAATTAAAGCATAATGATAAAAATAAAAAAAAATAAAAATCAATAATAACATAAAAATATATTTATTAGTTTAAGTATTCTTGAAATAATAATGATAAAAATTAAATAAAATTTGAATTTTTCCATTACAAAAGAAAAAAAGACTCAAAAAGAAAAGGTGGTGATTTTACAAAATAAAATAAAATAAAATAAATAATTAATAATAATAAAAACGAAAATAATAAGAAAATAACAAAAATATCTAAATTAAAACAATAGAATCTGAATATTAAAAAATATATAAAAAAATAAATAATAATAAAAACAAATAACTGCTTCCAAACTTGATTTGCAAGTTTTAAAAAAATAAATAAATAAATAAAAAATAATAATAATATAATAAAAATAATAAAAAGAATGAGTCAATGGTAGTAAACCCCATGTTTTCACCTCTTAACTCCACGTACTGTTTTTTAAAAATTAATAAATAAATAAATATTTGTAAATAGCAATTTTTAAACCACTCAAATAACAACCCATGTTCTCTACTTAATTAAAAATAAATTAATAATACAAAATAGATTTTTACCTTTGAAAAATATTTTAAGTCTCATTACTGACTAGATTCATTTTGATATTAATTTTAAAAAATTAAAAAAAAAAGAATAACAAATGTGAATGAGTCAAAGAATAACCTGTTAACCTCTCTAAAAACTGAATTACTAGTTTTTAAAAAAAAAAAGGAATATCAATTAAAAAATAAGAAAATAAAAATAAAAACGGAAATATATGGAAGGGGGTACATTGGAAGAAGGAAAAAAAAAACAAAGAAAAAAAAAGAGAGCTGGAAACGAAAAAGAGAGGACCTGAGAACAAGAGAGCAAGAAGAGCAAAGTATTCAATATGTTTTTATTTTTACTTGTTTTTTAGTCTTACTACACATACTCAATGGCATAAAAAAAAGGGCACACACACAAATGATTTTTTTTTTACGGTACACGCATATCCATGAATACATGAAGTTGCATCACTTATTTTGCATTTTGTTTTTTCTACTGCGCATCCACTTCACAAAAAACTTAAAAAATTTACATGCATAGCATTCTACACCTTGCCCCCACCTCCAACCTTCTCTGCCATGCCCCATGTGTCACATCACCACACCACCAGTAACGCCTCCATGATAGCTTTCACCCAGCCTCTAAAACACTCCCTGATGCCCTATAAACCACGTCAAGCATTACCCTCCACTATGAAAGCTTCCCTAAGTTATCTCAGTTCAAGAAAGCTCGCCATAAATAACTTTTGGTGGCTTAAATTATCAACGTTACTTTTGAGCCATCTTCCATGATGGCTTAGTGTGATCCTTGCTAGAGAAAGTACCTCATTCTTGCATGGTATACCATGGTGAAGTTGAGCCCAAAGATGTAGACGCTGCAGTGGCCACCATCAAGACCAAGAAGATTGTTCAGTTTGCGGATGAAAACTTTGTCGGTTTCTAAAGTGGTATTAACCACCCATCACCAAACTTTCGCCACCTTTCTTCACCAAGCCACCTTTCATTTTCGCCATCTAACCTCCCCCATTATGCCTTGTGCCATGCTCCACCATAAATTACCAGTCTTCCTCCTTCAATCAACCAACATTCTAACCTCACCAAACCTCGTTGACATGCGCAACCGTCCATAACCACCATCATGTCCCTCTATGTCCAGCTCATAGCCAACTGCCATGCGAACGTCTTCGTTCCACCCTTGCCATTACGCCATCCAACCTGAGTTAAACTCGGCCTCTACTTCTATTACCTCTCACCACACAAATCAACTTTTAATACCCTCCACCAAAATACCTCCTTTTGGTCACCGCTGCAGACATCACCTTACACCATATGCTCATCACATCCCTTCAACACATGTAAAGCCACCAAATAAATCTCCAAGGCTAACGCCCATCACGCCCAACTTATACAAAATTACCCAAAGAAATCCCCACGTACGTCCTCAACTTGCTTCATCCGAACCACCCTGCACCTTCTGTTTTGCGCTATCATAAGCCACCGCAGATATTCCGTGCCCTAAGTCATCCTCAACCTCCAAACTGCATCAAAACACCATTAAATTACCACCAGAGCTACCACGAAACCAGCCCCACGCAAATCCTCAACCTCCACAATATCAAACTTTAGAACCACACCCATACACCAAACAACAGCCACTATGAGTGCCCCAACCATCATGCAACGTCATTAACTCTCACACCATGCGTGCACAATGCTCCACGAACCGTCACTCATTCCTCCATGCACCATCACATTCAAGGGCATCAAAACCGCCACCCAAACCTTCATCACCTCTTTCCCACCACACAGCCACCGAAAACCGAGACCCCGTTGCCTCACCATGAAACCTTGACACCTTCTATCTTCGGCTATGTTAGAGCGATCACAACCTCCATACCACCGTGCCCTCTAACCTTGCCTCACAACCCTCCAACATAGCCTCACTACCTTCACCATTCTCGGCCACCATCATGCATCTTCACATAACGCGCCAACGTCGCCTTCCTTCCCTTTCCCATAACCATCCAAAACCACCTTTGCCATGCCTTCCTTCCCTACGCTGCCGGGAGCCACCCCCTCTTCTTTGCCAACCCCTAAAACATCCTAACCTAGCATGCA
>Ga0209489_103954_pt1 | contig 28116 bp, 12 predicted proteins | sample SiratrowhiteBW_FD_187527 | JGI IMG/M metagenome (GOLD analysis project Ga0209489, IMG submission 187527) | Root nodule microbial communities of legume samples collected from California, USA - Siratro white BW (SPAdes) (version 2) | ecosystem: Host-associated > Plants > Roots > Nodule | place... | reverse complement strand
ATCTTTCCCATTTTTTTTTTTTTCAGAATTGCCGGAAATCTTTCGTATCCCTCACTCCAGCACCCTTAAAGCACAAGTCTCCAAATTTGCGTTTTTCTCACAACTGAATAAGTTGGCGCCTCCCCTCTGCAGCGAGCCTCCTTCTATATTTCCCACCTTACATTTAAAGAGAGGGAGTCAACGCTTCAACGGATGGGTTCAAGGGGGGTTAAGTTTGTTTTTTTATCTTATTGAGGATACACAGCATTGAGGAAGCCTCTCTAGTCCACTAGGTTTCTTTCTATTCTCTTGAGATTTCGTTCCTGTACTCTGCAGGGCAAAAAAGGCACGTAGAGATCACCCATTTTGGGGTTTGTTTTTGTTTCACCTCGGGCATAAGTAATAGACTCTGAGGGGAGATTAGGGGAACCCAATACACTTTCACCCTCACCAAATACGTTCTCACAAATTCTCACCATTCACACCCTGCATATCACTATTTTCTCTTCAGACGCCACCAACTTTCTTCATTAATCTCAGCCGGAAGACAAAGGAGGAGAACATAAGAGGCAAGAAACGAAGGAAGAAGGAAATATCAAGGGGTGAGTTTTAAATTTCTAACGTTTGTCATAGCATGGTGATGCCCCTGTTGTGAGTTAATGTTACTTTTGCTCTATTTATCTTTATACATCATGTTTATCTTCGCCACCACTCTTACCATATATTCATTCTTTACTCCAATCATAAGTTCATGCATTTGTCAAACTCATCATCCTTCCCTTCTCTAATAGAACAAGCAAATCCATAAAAGAAAAAAACAAAACCAAAATGTAACAATCTGAACTCAAAAGGAAAAAAAAAAGAGAGATAGAAGTTTGGGCATCTATTTGCGGCCGAACAACGCCTTTCAACATCCACGACTACCACTTCCATCCACCGCACTAGCTCACTGTTCCAAATACATCATTGCCTAGCTAAGCAACAACCCTCGTTACCATTTCCATTCCACGCCACCTGCCACAAATCACCACACACTCCTACCACAAAACAACCTCATGCATCTTCACCCAAACTCGCCTGGTGCCACCACTTTGTCACCATTTACTTTCACTAAACGACCATAGGACCCCCACCATATGCTCCTACATATTTCCATAACCACCAAACCTCTCATGCACCTCCTACATGACATAACACCAACTTGAAAACGTCCTCACCATGCACTTCTACCAAGTTTCAAAGCAATCTCATCTAAGCCTCTCTTTCCTCCACCGTTATCACCTCCAAAACCAAGCCGAACCTTTGGAAAGAATAGCTTACTGCCAAGCTACCTTCATCATGAGCCCAATCTATGTTGCCCTCTCCTCGCTGCTGCCACGCCTCTCATACCTGCCAAAATACTTCTATAATATCCCCACCTCAAGCCAAACATTTTCCCCACTGTACACAATCATTCGTGCCCTCACCATATCCATGTTGCACCTCAAAATGCATGCACATGCTAGCTTGCCCACGTAACAAACACCACAACACCGTCGTTGTCTACCAAACCATCATCACAGTCACGACCTTCTTCCTCTCATAACCTTGCCACGCCCTCAACCACCATAGACTACTAAAAAAAAACCAAAAAAACATCACGAAACCATCTCCCATGCACCTTCAACGCTGCCCTATCATACCAGAACAACCCTAGCCACAAACTAAATCACCTCTCCACCACCACCACGCGATGGCAACGCTGGCAGCCGCTCCTCACCACCAAATCCCCATGAACCATGCACCTCCATTCTCCTCTCCCAACACACCCATGCCACCATGCAACCCAATGTCACCATGTCTCTACCATCACAATGAAACCCAAATACCACCTAAAATTACCGTAAAATTGTACCTCTACGACAGTCTCCACCATGCCTCCCATGCGCCTCCCAAAACAACCTCATTCAAGCCTCCAAAACACCTCCACCATCACGCTATACACCATCACCGCACCTCCAAGAACAACATCCACCACCTTGCCACCATCGAAACCATCCTCACCATCTTCGCTCAAATCGACGCCACTGTTCTTTTCTTTTTCACTCAACCCTAATTCAATTTAGGGTAATGGTTTATGCGCAAGTGATAAAGTGGGGTTGCAGGCTGGGTCGAATTTTGTTTCTGATTTAGCATAGAAATAGTTAAAAAATAGCAAGTGGATTTGAATAAACAAAAGACGCAGAGGAAGGCATTGCAATATTGTGAATCTGCCAAACAACTAGGTGTAAGGCTCGTGGGCTTATCCCATTCTCTTTTAGGTACTAAGTGGAATAAAATAATGAATTTAAATAATTAAGAATTGGGGCTGCATGTAATGGTGTCAAGGTTGAAGTGAAAGAGATTGAAAAGGTGTGGGATCCATCTTATTTTGAATGTAAATAAAGAAAAAGGAAAGAGAATGAGTGAGAAGGTAACGTAATGAATTGAAAAAGGTTACGTAAGGTGAGTTTCTTTATTCCTTTTTTAGTTTTGTATTAAATATTTAAAGAATATATAATAATGACATTAAGCACGTGGCATGATTCAAACTTTGCCAATTTTTAATATCACTATATGCATGTGTTTGATGTCATTCTTTTCAAGTTTGAATTAATAATAATAATTATGATAAATAAAATTGTTTTCAAGTTCTTAACTAGTTGTTAAGCTTTGACTTTATTTGGAATATCAAAAGGCCGTCCGCGTCTAATTGTATCCAAAATAAGGTTTAATTTCTAAAAAATAAATATAAAAATTCCAAAAAATTAAAAATATCAAACATCTCAAACAAACATTTTAAAATAAAGAACTACGTAACCCTGATTTTTCACTCCAAATGGAAATACGTAGGAGCAAGGTCAAAACCTTGTCGGGCTCTAAAAATAAAAAAATATTTTTGTTTGTTTTTACCTAAATTTTTGTCTCATCTTTGGAAAGATAAACATTTTCAGAATCGCACTCAGTTTTCTTATTTAATTAAAGGTACCGTCATAGAACGGGCGTTGTGGGGGGTGCTAACACCTTCCCCACACGTAACCGACTCCGGATCTAGACTTGATTTTCGTAGACCATGCCCTTAATTTTGGTTTTTCTATAGTTTTCCTAATAAACTATGGTGGCGACTCCTTTCCTTAAATTTTCAAACAATTCTTATAAATTTTTTTGGATTGCCGTCCCGTCGTGATTTAGGTTGCGACAGGAGATGTTGGAGAAATTGAGATAATATATGAACGACATAACTTACTTTTGGTGAGTGATGGTAAGATAGACAAGGTGGCTTACAAGTAGTTGATAACGTGCATGATCATCATAAATCAAACCATTTGAAAAAGCTAATTTATGATTTTGATACATGGAAAAGTAGCTGGTTTACACCCAAGTAAGAAACGTTCACTAATATCTACAAACAAATTCAATACCCAAAAAGTATTTATGTTTGTCAATATCTTTGATTTTGAACCAAGACTGTAACTAATTCTTAACCTGATCACAAGCACAAGTGTTATTGCCAACCAAAAGGATATCATTAGCATACATAAGAATAGTAATGAAATCGTAATCTTGAGTATAGGTGAACAACATATAATCAACTTTGGATTGGTGAAACCCGAAACTAAGGATAGAGTCCTTAACCATAAAGAGAACGAAGTAGTTTGCATGCAAATCCAGGAGAACCAGTAGAAAAAAATAGGAGGAAAGCGCGTATACTCTTCCTCCTCAAGATCTTCATTAAGAAAAAGATTTTGAACATCCAATTGACAAATGCCCCAATCTTTAGCAACAACCGTAGAGGGAAAAGTGTTCACACTCACCATTTTTGCAACGAGAGTAAATGTTTCATGATAATCGTGTGCTTTAATTTGGTTTGCTTGCAATAACTAATCTAGCCTTGTATCATTCAATAGAGAATTATAATTGACTCAAAAAATCCAATTGCCAAGAATTGTCTTTTACCATGAGGGAGAGGAGTAATAATCCAAGTATGGTTATCCTCAAGACTTGAATTTCAAATCTCATAGTTTGATGCCAAAGTGGATCCTTCATTGCATCTTTAAATGACTGTGATTCAATGGTACTACGAACATCTGCTAAGATTTTTTTTGTTTTATAGATAAAATAGTACTAGTAACAAAGTTCTCAATAGGATAGGGAATACCCAAAGACACATTGGAGAGAGTGTTGAGAGAAAATGGTGTAGTAGAGTGATAATGATATTCTTTCAAATAATTTGGTGTTTGATGAGTTATACTTGTGCGATGAAGAGGCACTAAAGATGGAGAAGAAATGTTAGAAGAGCTCATTCTGTCATCCAACTTTGGTGGAGATGGAGGATCCAAACTTCTCCCCCTGTCAGCAAACTCTGTGTATGGTAGGGTTGCAATTTCTAAAGATGCAACACCAAAACCATAGTGCTCATAATGAATAATAGGAGAAAAGATACATTATGTGGGAGCTTGAGGAATGTTTACAGTAGATAATGCAAATGGAAATGTATCTTCAAGAAATTGAATATCACTTTAGACAAAATTATGCTTTGTATCCAAAGCAAACACCTTTCAACCTGTTTTGTTTGTGGGACAGTTGACAGAAACACATTTTCATGAGCGAGTAGGAAACTTATTAGATGATTTAGGCAAAATTGTAACCTAATGATGCACTTCATATGGACATTTTTCTTTAAGCAAAGAAGTGGGAGTTCGGTTAATCAAATGAGAATATGTGAGAAAATGTTCACCCCATAAATTAATAGGAAGATATTCATCAAATCGTAAGACACAAGCCACATTAAGAATATGATAATGACATCATTAAACTTTACCATTCTGTTGTGGGGTATATGTACATGAAAATTGTTGTAGAGTGCATCAACTACAAAAACAAAGAACCAAGAGAGAAAGATATAATTCAGTCCCATTATCAATTTGTACTTGTTTAACTATAAAATTAAACTAAGTGTACACCATTATCAATAAATTTGATTAAAGTAGAGTAAGCTTCATGTTATTATTAGAAAATGAATGACAAATTTGTTTGGCTTGATAACACACACCACAGGGAGCATTTTTGAGAATTAGAAACAAATGGCGACAAATTTAGATATTATCGAGAAGGATGTCCTAAGCATTGATGCCAAAAATTAAAAGAGAAAGATCTTTGAATCACATATGTGATTGACAAAGCACACACACCCCATCTAATCATCCTCCTCATTTGCAGGTTATATAAACATGTAGAATTATTAAATATGACTATACAATTGGTACAATGTAGTAACTGAGAAATAGAAATCAATGAGTAATGTTATTGAACAAGAGGAAATAATGTGGATATTAAAAAAATGAAGAAGATGGTCTGAGTCAAATGTTGAGAAGCTCCACAATCCAAAAGTCAATGTTATCGGAAAGATACTATTCCCAATAACTTTTAAGTGCATGGTTTGGAGGAAACAACAATGGACATCAATTATTGAAACATGTTAGGAGTAACAATAAACAAAGGTTTGGAAGGGCTACCATTGTTATGGGATGCACAAGATTGCATGACATGAATAGAAACAGAAGTAAAACAACCCATATTAAAGTGACCACATCCATGACCACGACTAGTAGAAGAGCAGTCAAGGTAGTCATAAAGTTTGCAACATCAAAAAACATCATGATACGGACGTCCATAGTGGGTCTAGGTGACACATGACTTAGAGGAATCATTGAATGAAGTAATAGTGCATAGTCAATATAAATAGGATTCAGAAAAACCAACATAGAATTGTCGGATTCCTTTTTAGTAATCATACAAAAAAGAAAACTCAATTAATGTTAGAAATTGCTTTTGAGAATTTGAGTGATAAGAATAGCATAGACAACATAATTAAGACCCGTAAGAAATTGATAAAGATTATGAAAAGAATTAATTTTTTATTGTGTAAGAATTGAAAACCTATATGTCTAAGTGTCCAACTACCAATTATACATATTAGAGGTGAAACTTTTAGAACATTTTATCTCAAGTTAAGGGATTGTTTAAACCCTCTACAGTTAATGTAATGTTACAATAAAAACGTCTCTAAGACCGCGTATGAAATCATAATTTTTTTTTTAGTTTAATTGGATATTATTTATAAAAGAATTCTCTAAAATAAAAGCATGTCAACATAACTAACTCTTAAATATTAATCTTTGCTTGAATGGATAGATTTATCAATTTTAATTATTTCTTATATAATAAAATCAATAAGAAGTTTTTGGTAATATATTTCATCGTGATGGCATCTTAACTTATGGTAAAATAATATATTATGTATACTTTAAAATTTCTAGTATTTATGCTTTCAGCCTTCTTTATATGAAAAATATTATATTTTTACTCAAATAAATCATTAAAATACCAATATCATAAACTTTAAAATATGCATACACATATTGTTTAGATTAGAATAAAATTTGGATTGTGAAATAAATAAACCACCACAATTATATTTAGTAACTATAAATACAGTATTCATAATTTACTTTACTATTTAATCTTATAGTAAAACTATATATTTTTTCCTTAAAATTTAAAAGATTGAAATGATATTTTAAATTAAAAATATAAAAATTAGGTTTTCAATAAATTTTACAGATTAAGATCATAACTCAACCATTAAAAATATATTTTTAATTAGATGAAAATCCCAATCCTAAAAACGATTTCCATTTCTGAAGTTACAAAACAGTACTTTATATAACAATACAAAAACAAATTGTTTTATTTATTTTTATTTTACTGAATATTTTATGCTTTACAAAAATATTTTATTTTGTCACAACATTATATAAATTATTAAACAGAAGATATTCAAAGGTGAAACCAAACTAATCCTTTCATATTCTAGGCCTCTAAGTTTTATTTGTTTGGTAAAATATAATTAAAAGATTGAAAGTGAATAAAAATATTTAAAAAACCTAATTAAAAATCAAATCAACATTTTGAAAATGCCATTTTAAATTGATTCAACTAAAAAGTGTCCTTTCTAAAATACCATTCTTTCAATACTGATAATCTATTCCTAGATTGATATTTAATTAAATTCATTCTAAAAGAAAACATTAGGACATGAATGAATCTAATTAATAATCAAATCAAATCCAATGACAAATAATTCAATTTGACTTTTCAAAAATGCCATTTTGAATATTGGTACCAACATTAACCTATAATTTGTAAAAGCAAAATTATATTAGATGAGACGAATATGAGAAGAGAAAAAGCCTTGATATCTATACGAAAGTTCCCTCTCTAACATTTGTGTACACTCACTTAGAATTATTATTATTAATAAATATTTTACATTTTTATCATACTATCTTATTTTAATAAGTTAAAATTTAAATATTTAAATTGATTGTAACTTTAAAAGTACTACATATATTATTTTTATTTTATAATTAAATATTTTCATTCAATGTTATTTGATATAGTAAAAAAATAGAATTAATGGTTTTCCTTATCATGTTTCCTCTCATCACAATCTTTCATTATAAACTATTATTAAAAGTAAAATAAGAAAATAATTTTTATATACCAAATAGAACAATGATCTTTATACACTGATATTGACTAACAAAAATACAGACACAATGTATCCGTGTATTAATTTTTCTTTAATTTTAAAAAATAATCAACGTCATTATCATATATTGAAATTAAAAAGATAGAAAAAATGACTTCTTTAAAAACTATAAAATTTGTTTCTCTGTTACAGTCATATATGAGATATTAAAAAAAGTAAAATTTTAATAAAAATTATATAAGAAAATTAACATTTATAATGTGTGAGATATGGGAAAAGAAGAGTTGAATGGTGCAGTTGTAAATATATAGTAGACAAAATAATTATACTTAAACATAAATTTGAAAAAAAATTATATATTATAAATAAGATAATTTCTGTCATATATAGTTATAAATTATATATTATTATTAGAGTTCAATTTAATTCTTATTAGTTGTAGTGCTGGAGCATAAATGCAACCACCTCTTTGTGTCCACATTTTTTTATAATAATAAAAAGATATAATTTTAGTTTCTGTTTTTTTATGCATTTTTATCTTATTTTTTTTATAAACGATTACATGTTTTTCTTCTAATTTTCTCTTTCTCTTAATAGAGTTAATTTTGCACTCTCATTTTTTTTATTTCATTTAATATTTAAAAAATATAATAAAAAATATAATAAAAAATATTCTTAATCGATAATTGATACATTCAAAATATAAAAAAAATTAAATTATCAAAAGTAAAATAGTAAAAAATACATATATGAAAAAAATCAATTACACAAAAATGAACCTCTCTATTAATTACTCTTATAGACTATTTACTTTTAAGAAAAATAATAAAGAAAGTAATAGTTGTTTATCAGAAACCCCACATTTCACATGAAGTTATATTTTTGTCATAATATCAATAATTTGGTACACTAAAAATAATCAAAATATTAACCATAAAATAGTAAAAAATGTAAAAAGAAACAACTACACAAATTAATCTCTGTACTGATTATTATAGAAAATTATTATTACCATTGCTATTATTATTAATATTTATTGGATTCAGTTTATTTCTTCACCCTAATTATTAAAGTCTGATTTTTCATACTTTTGAAAATAGTTATCAAAATATAATTTTCTTTTTAGTTTTTATTTACACTTGGCAGTTTTAATATATATAATTATTATCCTAATATGGTGAAGTTTTTATCACTCTCACCCCCTTTTTACCCGAAAAAAATTAGGATTCTCGGCTAAGAAAATTCCCTTTTCAGAAACCCTCCTACTCCTTCCACTGCCTCCTCCGAACGCTTCTACGAACAGGTACACTCTTCAAAACCCTAACACTCACTCTATCTCACTCCGTTTACGCCTCTAAACCCTAACTTGATTTTTTCGTGTTCTTTATTCGGTTTCTTTTTAGAGTATTTGTTTGTTTGAAACAGTGGTTGCAATTGAATTAATAATGTTATTGTAAATTGTAGTAATGGGGGATACAAAGAATGAAGCTTACGAGGAGGACCTTCTTGACTACGAGGACGAAGAAGAGAAGGAGCCTGAGGGTGCTAATAAAGTCAACGGTGACGCTGTAAAGAAGTGAGTTAGTTTTATGGTTTTTGCATGGAAATGTTATCATGTTATATTTTGAAGTGTTTTGTTATATGTATATGATATAAGATATTGTTTACATTTACTTTTTTGCATATTTTTGGGGGGTTAGAATTGCTTTGCTCATTATGGGGTTAAACTGTACGAGAGTATTTCGAAATGAAGTTTTTGTTTTTGTAGTTTTTACTTGAAATGGGTTGATGATCTGGCCTTGGGGGATGTTGGGTGGAGTGCAAATGGAGTCTGTGTTGTTTTTTCTACGAGCTTCTGATGTTGAATGCTGTTTTTCTGTTTTTGGTTTTTGGCAGGGGTTATGTTGGAATTCATAGTTCAGGATTCAGAGACTTTTTGCTGAAGCCAGAGCTTCTTCGGGCTATTGTGGACTCTGGATTTGAGCACCCTTCTGAAGGTAAATTACCTGCATAATTATTTATTATAATAACTATTTATTGGAGTTACTCTGATGATTTATGAACACAGAATAGTTATGGGTTTCAATCATTGCTTTTAAAAACTTTTAGGTTTTTTGTTAGGGTTGGGTTGAACCCCTCCAATTGGATCAGAGATATCAGTTTTGAAACATTTTGCACCGGATAGACCTGACCCCGTTGTAAAAGCTTTATATTTAATCACTACTAATATTGGATTTATTTATTTCTTTTAAATCTTAGTTTTGGGAGTAAATCTATATTTTCATTCAACTTTCACAATTGTTAGTTTTTTTTCCCTTTTCTGTGTTTTCCCTACTTTCCCCCCTTTTTTCAGTTTTTATTTTTTTCAAAAGATGTCAGCTGAACACTTCGCCCAATCCAACATGATTCTAAATGAGTAAAAGGTGACCAAATTTATACTCAAAATTCATGATTTGGATCCAAATTTTCCCAAACCTGACCATATTGTCTTTTTTTAACCACTATTGTTTGGTCTAAAATAAATTTGTTTGACCTTTGAAGCACAAGAAATTATTACATGGCCCCAGACCACCATGGTCATCTTTGGTCAATCTCCACATTACAAATTTGTTAGTATAACCTTGGTCATTTTTGGTCAATCTCCACATTACAAATTTGTTGGTATACGATCAGTTGATGAAACTTGATTACATATCATGTGGTGATTCCAGATCAATTAATGATTTCTTTTGAAGCACAAGTGCTCCTAATGTTAATTTTTCATGTTGTCATGGTATAACTTGTGTTGGAGGTTACTCCATTAAGCATGAGAAACCTCCAAGTTTCTTCTCCATTGACAATAAAGAACATTTTCGATAGAGGAAGTACTTTTTCTCTCCCTAAGATTTGTACCTTAATTGGGCCATATTCTTGGTTTAGACCATGTGAGAATTTAAAGATTGGGAACGACCATATCTAGATTATATATGTATTATTAGGAACACTTTTATTTATTTTCGTATCATATCTTTATTATTAGATGATAATTTTCTTCTATTTATTGTATTTTTTTTTTCTTAATATTCGTATCATAAAACACCAGTTTCAGTTCAATATTTTATGCTGATTCTATTTATACAATAACAAATATAGTAAACTTGTGTAACTTTCCAATTTTTATTTTATAGGTAATATTTTTATCATAATCTTCATTTGGAGAACCATTATGCTTTGGTATATCTCTCAAAGGTTTGTTTTTCTTACCACCGGTTCGTTGGACCTCTATTTTCTTTGGTTTGCCACCAGTACAACATGAGTGCATACCTCAAGCTATACTTGGAATGGATGTGATTTGTCAAGCTAAATCTGGAATGGGAAAAACTGCTGTATTTGTTCTATCTACCCTGCAGCAGATTGACCCTGTTGCAGGGCAAGTTTCTGCACTTGTCTTATGTCATACAAGGGAATTAGCATACCAGGTATTTATTTAGGGCTTAGCACTTGCAATATTATGGAACTTGCTATTTGATTACTTCTGATTTAAGATATCTGTGTAATATCTTTTATGTAGATATGCAACGAATTTGAAAGGTTTAGCACCTACCTACCCGATCTGAAGGTTGCTGTCTTTTATGGTGGCGTCAACATTAAAGTTCACAAGGATCTATTGAAGAACGAATGCCCTAGTATTGTTGTTGGTACACCTGGAAGAATACTTGGATTGGCTAGGGATAAGGACCTTTCTTTGAAGAATGTCAGGCATTTCATTTTAGATGAATGTGATAAGATGCTAGAGTCTCTGGGTATGTTGAATTTCCAAACAATCATTCTTATCACTTGCATCATACTTTTGGACTTCCTTTAATTTTAATTTGGTTTTCTGTTTCATTCATGAATTCTGCAGACATGAGGAAAGATGTGCAAGCTATTTTCAAGATGACACCCCATGATAAGCAAGTTATGATGTTTTCTGCAACGCTCAGCAAGGAAATACGTCCTGTCTGCAAAAAGTTTATGCAAGATGTAATGCTCCATGACCAGTTACTACTTATTAATAGTCTCTTTTCTTAATACCTGAATTCCCTGAAAGCTTTTTCGATATTTAGATTGCCGTGGTATCATCAAAATTTACTTATGATGATGATATGACTTCAGTCCGGATAGTGCTTTTGTTCTTTAGGCAGTTTTTATGGAAACAACTTCTGGTAAGGCTTGTGATTGGGTAGCTATAGCTGGGGATAGTAGATCTGGTTGGGAATGTTTGAGGTAAGTTCTTGATTAAGCTTGTATGTTTTCTCATTCTATACGTTCCCACATCTGTTTCACAATGAAGTTGGTTGGTTATCTCCAAAAGCCTGTCTGTCTGATACGGTTTTTGACATCATAGGATCTTCTCTATTTGTCATAGCTAGGGGGCGAGGGGGTTGTTAGTGTATTTTGGGAACGTTCCTGCTAGAGTTCTCAGGAGTGTCAGTGTGTGAAAGTATCTGGAAGGACATAAAATAAATGGTGCAGAACTGTGATTCAAGGATCCACATCCATCATTGATGTCGTTCTCGATTCCATTACCTTGAGGAAGGCTCCTAATATGATTTACTATATCATTGTTCCTTTCAGCCAATGGAAATTTATGTTGATGACGAAGCAAAGTTGACCCTTCATGGACTTGTGCAGGTGGGCCTTTTAGCGAATTATATTATTTACACTTTCACGTTTTGCTAAATATTGGCAAGTTTTATGGTATCTGGCTTATGTTGATTGTTGAAATGGCAGCACTACATCAAATTGAAAGAGGAGGAGAAGAACAGGAAGTTGAATGACCTTCTTGATGCACTGGACTTCAATCAAATCGTTATCTTTGTGAAAAGTGTTAGTAGAGCAGCGGAGCTGGACAAACTGCTTAGAGAGTGCAACTTCCCATCTATTTGCATTCACTCTGGAATGTCTCAGGAAGAAAGGTATGTATTATGTGATATGAAAGTATGCTGACAAATCAGTCTTCACTGGTTTATAATTGATGATTCAATAGCCTATAATTTGTATTCCTACAACTATACTTCTGTTTGTATTGCTCGCTGATGGTAGCTATTAGGCTTCTGTTTTCTTTTGTCTTGCTAATGCTGGTTTTTGTCTCAAGAACAATTCTGTGCACTGGTAAGTTGTGTCTGATCTGAATTTCTTGCTTTTTTATAGGTTAAAGCGATATAAAGGTTTTAAAGAGGGCCATACAAGAATTCTAGTTGCAACAGATTTGGTTGGCAGGGGAATCGATATCGAACGTGTGAATATAGTTATAAACTATGACATGCCGGATTCTGCTGATACATACTTGCACAGGGTCTGATAATCTCTCCATTTTCCAAATTTTCCTACAAAATTTGTTTATGCCCCCTCTATTCTTATCTAGTGCCCCATCTAATTGTCATTTCTTTTGGGTAAAATCTCCGAACAGGTTGGCCGTGCTGGAAGATTTGGAACCAAGGGCCTTGCAATTACATTTGTCTCATGTTCCACTGATGTTGATGTTCTCAACAATGTAAACAGCTTAGTTTATATTTTCCTTTTTTTGTCACTTCTAATTCTGGGCACTGTTATGAAAATTGCAGCCACCTTAGAAATTTAGTAGCATTTTAATATGACTGTCATGTGTCCATAATTTAACACCTTCCACCATAATTCCTTGCTCAATATTTGGCTTCGTGTGATTGCCTATTCATAGTGCTAACGTTGAGTCAATTGGCAATATTCATTTTGTTTGTTGTGAATTTCAGGTTCAGTCCAGGTTTGAAGTGGATATAAAGCAGCTTCCTGAGCAGATTGATACAGCTAGCTACAGTAGGTTTTCATGTTTTCTTTGATATTGTATTTGATCCCTAGTGACAAGATATATTTACACATCTAGAGTCATTTTTGCTTCACCATTTGTTTGGTTCTTGTGTTTGATTTTATTTTTACACCATTGCTTTCAAGTTTGACATGGTTTCCTCGAATTGTGTTTTTGCAGTGCCATCTTAGGAAGGCCGAGAGGGATAATGCTTGAATAGCTTGGATGGTAGCTCTTGTAGATTAATCACATCTCAGTTTGTCAAATTAATTGATTATGCCATTGTCGAGTCCTTGTAGTTTCATAGATTTTTGGAGGGAATTTTATGGTTAGAGTGGTGTATCGGTGTTATGGTTTTGCAGTTCACGGCTCATGGATTATCGATATTTATTTATTGTATTATGGATTTACAATCTTGTTGCAGTTTAATTGATTGGGAGGTTAATATCATTGTTGGGTGAAGTTGGTTCATTCATAGTAAACTTTTCAATATTTGGGCTTTAGTATTTGTGTCTTTTTGGCATTTTCAATGCGGGCCGCTTCTTCCTGCACCTCCATTTTTTTCTTCCTGCACTCCGTACTTTTGAAAATATCAAAATTATCTTTTTTAAATTTGTATTTTGAACTGGGCAAGTTAAAATTCAATTGTTAAGGTTTAAGGTTTGGATTTTAAATTGTGTAATATGGAATAAGATTTTTTTATTTTTTATTCCACATTGCACAACTGAAATGTAAACTTTATTATAATTTGTTCCTCTTTCATTCATCTAATCCCTTGTATCTCAATCACATTAAATAACCCAGTGAGTCTAACGATATCTTCCTCTTTTACACACTTGCAAACTGCAATAGAATATCACGAGTTGATGTGTAGTCTTCTATGTCACGAGTTGATCATTGTTCATAACATATTATAGACAATTTTTTCTCCTGTCTTTCATATATCATATTTGGTCAAAACTTTTCCTTCTTATCTTCATGATTCAAATCTCCTGTTTTCCTTTCTCTACTTTTGACAAATCTACACATCTTATTTTAACCTTTTGTTTCAAGATCTTTGTAAAACTCAAAAAAAATTTAGTTGTGCTTTAGTCGTAACTTTTCACGTCTCCTTTATCATTTTTAACACTCTGATGCTTAGTCTACTTTTCAGTATTATTACATCTATGTAAAACTTTGAAACATTTTTTTTTTATCTTAGAGACGTTTGATTTTTTCAGAATCTTTACATTTTCGGGATTATAGATATGTGAGTATTTAATTTCTATTATTGATAGAAGGTTATGGAAAAAATAATTCTCTGATATATTTTATATCCAGAAAAGTTATATCTCCTTAAGTGCACAGATTTTATTCACGTGCTAATGGTGAGTAAGTTATATTCTTATGGAAATAAGGAAAAAATGTTTTAACCTCTATTATATCTCAATTTTTTCTTATTTTAATTAATTTAAAATTTTAAAAATATTTAAAAGAATATGAAAACTTAACTAAATGTATGCCATAACATGTCTACAAATATTTTACAAATATTTTTTTCGATCATGTGAATTATATTTTTGAAAATATAAAACTATAATATAATATAAGATGAATACTCTGTTTGTCTTGAAAACTTTTCATTCAATTTCAAAATTCACATTTTAACAAGAAGATTATTTTAGTAATTGTTTTTATTGAAAAAGAACGTAGTCTCTGTACGGTAGAAAGTAGTATTCTTCAAAAGTCGAGATTGAAACTTTAAGGATTGATTAACAAGTTGTTGATGAAAATTAAGAAGAGATCCACCTACAAAATGTCTTTCAAAGTTCAAATCAGTATAGCTAGAAAAAAATTATAGAAAATGAGTGTTAAAGTGAGTGAATGAGAAAATGAGAGGATTAATTTGTATTTATAGGTTTTTAAACCTATAAATAAAGGTTAAAAAGATAATTAAGATAAGAAAAAAATAAAGTTGGTCACTGAGTATATGTAGTCTTACATAAAATATTATCATTTAGTTATAATCGATCACTCTTGTAATATATTTAAGTTGTTCAAATACTAAATAATATTTTATCCATTATCTTTAAATATCTTCGAGACAGGTAATACATAAGTCTCTTATTTCGAAATTTATAAATGAGGAGTAGTTAGACCAATTTGTTGGATGAACGAGTTTAAGTGTTTGTTGAGTATTAGCTTGAATTACTTTTGAGGTTATATTTTTATAGCCATCTTTTGAGTACACTGCTTCGTAATCTTTCATAAGGTCAAGTTTATTCAACTTTTCTAGTTAGTATGATGCATCCCATAATGGTGTGATTCCTAATGTGCATTAATGAGAAGTTTTCACCTTTATTAATACAATATTTCTCTTTACAAGAAGTTACATCGCTTAGACAACTAACATTTTAACTTTTCATGTCATGTTTCCCTAAAACACGACATTTGAGTGTCTTATTGTTTTATGTGGGATACAAAACTTTTGAAATTATTTGGTTGCCTTATATTCAAACATCACTTTTACATTATTCCAACCTCATTCTACTTTTCCAGCTTTTGTGAGAGTTTTTAGCATTTTGCTTCTTCGCTCATCACCATTTCTGTTAAGGTACATCCTTAATGGCATCTTTTTCCTTTTCTAATTCTTCCAAAAAAAACATCTCTCTAATAAGTAGAAAGGTTGCCACAATAGGAGATGAGTTCTCTTTGAGTCATACTAACTCTTTTTCTCTATAGGGGGATGTTGTGGAAGAAATTTCTTCTCTTTCTCCCTCCAATGTGAACACAGTGGTTCCCACCGCACCACCAGCTATAATAGTTGTGACTAGCTCTTCGAGAGTAAACAAACGGAAGGCTCCCTTTCATAAGGTGTCTGAGCCAAATGTAGTCAAGAGGAAAATGAAAGGCATATTTTTCCCAAACCTCAATCTTTAATACTTTGGGTACTAGAAAGTTGTTGCTTATCCTTTTGATTTTACGTTTAGAGAGTCTGTAGAAGAATTTGTTTTCTCTTAATATATGCTCTGATAATATGACCAAGTTTATTAGGGTCAAGGCTTGTGATGTTAATGATAAGGTTTACATGAAACTGAACTCTGATAATGAGGATTTCATTTTTGTGTACGTGTTTCTTTTAAAGAACTTAGCATTCTTTTTCCTCTTTCTCCTTTACATTATGTTTGGATGAAGGCGTGAAAATAGATTGCGGAGGAAAGAAGAAGAAAGTGGGCAGATCGAGGAATAAAAAAACATTTAAAATCGTTACACGACAAAATTTTTTAATGAGATCTTTCTTTGCTTTTCTTCATGTATAAGAAGATTTGTGAAGAAAGTTTTTTAAATATAATAAAATATTAATAAATACATTATATTAAATATAATCAAATATTTTATTATAATTACGTATATAATTATTATATTAAAAATATATTTTATTGATATTCATATTTATATTATAATAAATAAACATTTATTATATATTAATAATAAATTTATAAAATAATAATAAAAATAAGATGATTATAATAGTAAAATACTAATAATTTAATACTAAAAACTAAAAAAATAATAAAATTATTAATAATAATTACAATAATAAAAAATAATCAAAGTAATAATTATATAATTAAAAGTAATAATAATAATAATATAAATATAAAATAATAATAGTAATATTAATAATAAAAATTTAATTATATCAAACACATCATTTAATTATATTTAATTTTAAATTAATTTTAATTTTAATTTTATTTATTAAAAGTATATTATCAATCACACCTATCACATCACTCACAAACTTTTATAAAATTTCTCTTCTTTTCTCACCATTATCCCTTCATCCAAACAATATAACTTTCTACACACTTTCTTCTCAAATCCACTCCTTCAACTAAGCAAAGCTTGAGTGTTGTTATAATCAAATGAGTTTAGGTCAATAAAAATAATTACACCATACTGAAAAAAAAAATTTAATTTTAGAGGATACAAATTTGGAAAGTAAAATGAAAACTATTTATTTTACTAGGTCTAAAGTAATATATAGAAATTTTTATAGCAATAATACTCTTTCCAAAATTTATTCTCCACATAATACTTATTCACATTTATTTTTCAAACCAACACCATTTTCTGTACACTCAGAATTTGGTTTTCAAGAAGTAGATTTCTCAATTGGAGATTTGCAGTTTTGGAATTTAAATTCAATCAGAATTCGGGTTTCTGCAAACCGAGTTCTGAAAGGATTTCTATTTATTTATTTATTTTGAAGGTTTTATAGTTTATTTTTATTGTTTTAAAATAAAATAAAGTAAAAATTTATAATTTTTGTATGATTTTTTATTAAAAAAATATAAAAATAAAAAAATATTGTAAATAGTTTATCTAGATTATGAGAAATTAATTTTCTAAAAATTAAATTTTTGACTATAATGTTTAAAAAAATTTAATTAAAGAATGGAGAGAATAAATTTAAAATTGGTTGTGAAATAAAAAAAATTATTTAAGATTAAATATAATTTGATTCAAAGATAATAAAAAGTATTAAATTTTTGTGAATTGTTATTGGTAAATTAAAAATTTGAAATGATTTTGGAAAATGAAGTTGAAAAGGTTAAACAAAAATCTAGGTAGTATAGTTTATAGATTTGAAAATAAGTAAAAATATTTTCTTTTTAGTAAAAACTTAGATTAAAAATACAATTAGAATTTGAGAGGATTTATTTTTAATTTATATGAGAGGAGATAAATAAAAAAATATATAAGTAAAAAATAATTTACTTTCATTAAATTTATATGAAAATAAAGTTGTAATAATAAACGTATAAAGAGAAAAAAAAAACTATTTATAGATATTTTGAAGCAATTAATTATAATGAGAATAAATTACAATAATTTTGTAAATGTATTTTATATTAAAATTAAAATTGGAAGAAAAATTAAAATAAATTATAATATTGGCATTAGCATTAAATTTTGTATTTTAAGCTTTTAAAAGAATATCTGTCATAACAAAAAGGAAATAAAATTATTGGGTATTTTCTGTAAATAAATATTAATTAAAAGGTTGGAAAATTTGAAATAAAAGTTAATTTATATGTAATGATAAAGAAAATAAGTGAATAAGTATATCATTTGGTTTAATGAAAAAAATAAGTGTGTAAATTATAATTTTCAAAATGTGAAATTAAAAAATAAATAATAATTAAAATGAAAGATGCTATATATAAAAATGGATATATATATATTTTGTTTACGGCTAATTAAAGTGTAATTTATATATTAGTTAAAGGTGAATGAGACAATACATGAAATTGATATGCAACATAAACATGACAATAATGAAAGCATTACTAATTTAGGAAAGTGTTGATGTTGTTTTGCCGAATGTAGGTAGTATCCTCTAAGTCTTGAACTAATTCTTGGTGTTGCACTACGTAAATTTTTGGTTTGGACAAACAATTCAATTGTTGTAGTTAAATCTTCACGTTGCACACTTGGGTTAAGAAGTTGAGTACTTTTCCAACGGTTAATTTTTTGTTCGACGTCAGCATCATTTTGTATTTGTACTGTATCATGTACAAGTTTTTGATTAAGAACTCTAGCTGGACAACAATAGTTTATTTTTTGTAACTTATTTTTCGGTCTCCACATGCTAATATTTCTGATATGTTGTGAAATAGCTGATTAAAAGAGCAGTTATGTGGGATTGACATTCTTTTAGGGTTGAGATATGTGTAGGTTAGACCGTAACCATTTGGACTCTCTATTATGGTGGCCCGTTGCAAAACTCCTCCACAGTAGATTATTGCTTCAGTTGAATTGATTGAGTCTTGATTGACAGAAGAGTTGGATGTAATAGGTGCGTTCAGAAGGCTTAAAGTTTTCTCTGTAGATCTTGTTAGCTTGACATATAGTTCAATCATTGTAAGAAATGGAAATCGAGACTTCCAACTTAACAATTCAGAAACATTTTCATCAGTTAGTATCTTAACAACATCATACCTAATTTGCCCTTGTGTGGTTAGCTGAGGTTGGCGATAGTACAACTTCGTCAATGTTTTCTGATCTTACAGTCCTAAAGCACCACAAACTTTCTCCTTTAAATGAGAGAAGCTACAACTGTAAGGGATGCTGATAAATTTAGGAGATAGACATTCAAAGTGGACGTCTTCGTCATTTTCTATTATCCGACCGTTTGCAAAGACAACAACGATCAGAATTATAAAAATTTTTAGTGTCTGTTATATAGAGATGATTCATTTGAAGATAAAAGCAAAAGTTTTGGAAAGAAGGAAGAATGTTTTGAAAGTGGTGTATGGGTGGGAGGTTGAATTTATAGTTGGATAATGATTGAGATACAAATAAAAATGGTTGTTTATGATGTGTGAAATGAATTGTGTAAAAGATGATTGATTTTTTACGTGTTGTGATATCCACATTAAAAGAGAACATGTTGGTACATTGGTGCTGATGATAATCCTAATGTATGCAATCTATTTTTGAGAAGTGTGTTGTGAGGAAAAATTATGGAGGAGTGATGTTATAATATATATTATTGTGGTGTGTGGCTTCAGGAAAAACAATTATGAAAGAGTGATGTGACGATGTACATTATTGTGTAGTGTGGCTAGAGAAAAAATAATTATAGAGGAGTAATTATTGACCAGTGTGACTTAATTGAGAATATATTATAGAGACATGTTCAACTTTTGTGTATTAGTTTTTCTACAGTTTGTTTGAGTAATGGATGGTTGTGTTGTTTGTGTAGCCTTACCAATTTTGTGAATTGTTATTAAATGTTGTTATGTTGAATACTTAAAAATTATTGTTATTTATTGAAATTATGCGATATATGTTGAACATAAAGAGGAAACTAAATGAGAAACACACATTCGTTAAATACTTTAGTTAATTATACATGGAATACTTTGTGTTAAATGAAACATAATCAATGGCGAGAACTGGATGCTCCAACAATGTTGGGACATGTTCTTTTTGTATGTCCTGGTGTTTGACAATATGAACATTTTTTGGATAGATCATGTTGTTCCCTCATGTCCATTTCAGTCCTTATGTGACTTGACTTAGACTTTCCTTTTGATGTTCTTTTCATGTCTGGACTTGGACATAATATTTGACCAGTGTAAGCATGCCAGTAGTCTTTGTTTCTGAGTTCACCAAATAAGCCTTCATAGACATGAGAGACTTGTTCTAAGGTGTACACAAGTGAGGGTCATCAGAAGTTGCATGCTGATGTTGATAACTCCTTCACGCGTGTTAGTGGGTCAGGGTTAAAGACTGACACATCTACAAAGCAACCTTCATGAAAGTAATGTTGACAATTTATCTGAGTATAGTGAATAATATATATATATATATATATATATATATATGTATTCGTATTAAAAAAAAGAGATTACAAATATATGAACATTTTACCCCTTTCATTACTTCCACTCCAGATTTAACATTTTATCCCTTTCCTTACTTGCACTCCAATGCAAAATTATATCTTTTTCCTTACTTGCACTTCAAATGCAACATTCTATCTCTTTTCTTACTTATACTCTAGATGCAAAATTATATTCCTTTCCTTATTTGCACTTCAAACACAACATTGTATCCCTTTCCTTACTTCCACTCCGGATGCAACATTTATCCATTTCCTTACTTGCATTTTAGATGTAAAATTATATCTCTTTCCTTACTTGTACTCGGAATGCAACATTCTATCTCTTTTCTTACTTTCACTCCAGATTATACCCCTAATACATTTCTTAATGAAGTCACAAATATGTTCAACCTTTAAGTTGACAATGAGTAAAATAATTTTATAAAAAAATGTTTTCTTACGAATGGGCTTCTTTCAAGCCCAAGAAGTAAGCAGCTAAGTATGAGTACACATCGAATTAAATTAATTAAAGGATATTTTGGAGACACGATGTGAACATCTTAAGAGTACAATTTGGTCTCAAAATTGGTTTTGTTCATTTCATAAATAAAAAAACTATAGGAAAGCCATCAGGTCAAGTCATGTCTCGCTACGAATGGGCCTCTTCCAAGCCTAAGAAGTAAGCTGTTAAGTATGAGTACACGTCGAATTAAAGTAATCAAGAGGTTTTCTAAAGACACAAATGGGGAAAATTTTATATTAAATATGATATAATTTTCTTTCTCTAACAGGCCAAGTCATTTTTTATCAACTATAAATGTAGGTTATGATTACCTACACCTACATGAAACATCCAATCAATTTCGCCGTCTTTATCATTATCACAAAATGACATCGTTATCTATCATGGCTTTGGTGCATTGCAATGACCAAATCATCACTGATGAGCTTCAATCTACCATATTTGTCCGTCAAATAAGTGTTTCAATCGAGGTTTATGAATCTATGCCCTTATTAGTTCTTAAACAAGTCATTATACGTTTGTTTGTCCCAGATGATGGCAAGTTATACGCTGTTGATTTATGTTATCGGTGTTCAATGTATATGACTGACATTAGGAATTCTTATCCCTGTGTCGAGATCGAAGATGACGACAACGTACGCTGTGTCACTGGTTTTGCAAAAAATATATGAACCTCATGCAAGGTTTGAGTTTACGACATTCATCTAACAACATTATGATCTAGGTAAACAAATTACTTCCAACACACGGAAGGGCATGGAAAAACAATTAAATGTCTCTTTACAGATTGAGTGACAGTATGTTCTTCATTGTTACCTTCTTAGCCATTTGCATTTTTGTGTCAAATTATTGTTAGACCTTATCATATTTTGTATTACTTCTTGTTATATTAATACTGATTATTGTGTATTTTTTACTTCATAGGATTTAATCCAACAAATACTAAACATTAATAACCCCTTCTAATTATTTTCAAACATTCAACATGCATCCGCTATTCAACACAGAAGTATTATAGTTTCTACCACTGATATTCTGAATGAACCATTAAGTTCCATCAAACCATGCCAGTTAACATCATTGTTTGTACTTCATGTTCAAAAGGTCATCGAGGCTATGCTATATAAATTATAAATTATAAATACAAAACATGTGAGATTGCATGCAATGTTCCAAATTCAATTTGTCCCTAACAATGCTCCAAAATCAACCCACAGAGATTAATACTATTCACCATATTATTTTCTGAATATGGCACAAATTTTTTAACAAAGACTCAATGTATATAAATTGACGTTCCAGATTGAATGTACCTTCATCAATGCTATAAAATTAACCTACACAAATGACGAGGCACTGTTCGCCCACATGATTCTCTAAATAACGTAGAGATTCTTTAGTAGAGTATAAAACCAAAAGCAAATCCCAGATTGAATCTGCTCTATCAACGCTCCAAAATGAACTTTCACAAACCACGAGGCACTATTCACCCATATAATTTTCTGAATATGACAGAGATTCTTTAACAGATACCGACCTTATAAATTAACATTCTAGATTGAATGTACCTTCATTAATGCTATAAAATTAACCTACACAAATAACGAGGCACTATTCGCCCATATGATTGTCTGAATGTCGCAGAGATTTTTTAGCACAGTGTAAAACCAAAAGCAATATCCCAGATTGAATTTGCGCCATCAATGTTCCAAAATGAACTTTCAAAGACCATGAGGTACTATTCATCCATATTATTTTCTGAATATGGCAGAGATTCTTTAACAGATACTTACCTTATAAATTAATGTTCCAGATTGAATGTACCTTCATCAATGCTATAAAATTAACCTACACAACTGACGAGGCACTGTTCGCCTACATGATTGTCTGAATATCGTAGAGATTCTTTAGCAAAGTGTAAAGCCAAAAGCAATGTCCCATATTGAATCTGCCCCATCAACGCTCCAAAATGAACTTTCACAAACCACGAGGCACTATTCACTCACATTATTTTCTAAATATGGTAGAGATTCTTTAACAGAGACCCACCTTATAAATTAACGTTCCAAATTGAGTGTACCTTCATCAATGCTATGAAATTAACCTACACAAATGACGAGGCACTGCTCGCTCACATGATTGTCTTAATATCGTAGAGATATTTTAGCAGTGTCAAGCCAAAAGCAATGTCGTAGATTGAATATGCCCCATCAACGCTTCAAAATGAACTTTCACAAACTACGAGACACTATTCATCCATATTATTTTCTGAATATGACAAAGATTCTTTAATAGAGACCCACCCTATAAATTGACGTTCCAGATTGAATGTACCCTCATCCACAGTATAAAATTAACCTACACAAATCGATGTCCTGAATTGAATCTATTTCATCAATGCTTCAAAATCAATCGAGACCATATATAAATTTTACTTCACCAAATCTCACCATTCACGGTAGTCTATAAAACTCTCCTTGTGACTACAATCTTGAACTATTTTTCATTGCGAACTAACTTTCACTCCAACAATATGAATCAACAAAAACATAGGTCTGCATACATTGCTAGTATGGTAAGTTTATTACATAATTTTTTTTCCAAAATCCATTTATTTGTTAACCTTTTAATATTAATTTCTTCAATTTTGCAGGACTCAAAAGATGATGTTGTCGAGTCTTATTGTCATTCAATGGCAGAGCCACACCCTTTAACTATTCCAATATTGGAACAAGTAGGATTTGGTGAAATTGTAAAAACTAAAGCATTTAAAAGTGGATCACGCCTTAGTAACTTCGTTAGTTGAAAGGTGGAGACTTGAAACTCACACATTCCACTTTCCAACTGGTAAGTGTACCATCACATTACAAGATATTTCACTTCAACTGGGTCTCAACGTAGATGGTCCACCAATTGTTAGCCCAACAATGTTTGATTTGGAGGACATGTGTGACACTTATCTGGGTGTTACACCAGTGAAAGGTGAATCACTCATTGGTTCACAAGTCAAACTAAAATGGCTTCGAGAAAATATGCTCCTACTTAGTGAAGAGCCAACAAAAGAACAACTACATGGCCATTGTAGGGCATACATACTAAGTTTGATTAGAGGAGTGTCAATGCCTGATAGAACCGGCAACAAAGTTCACCTTATCTATTTACCATTTTTGACTAACCTATGTAGGACAAGGCGATATAGTTGAGGTTCTGCTTGTTTGACTGTTTTGTACAGGGTATTGTGCAGGTCAACAGATGCCAAAGCAAAAACAATGGGTGAGTGTGTATCACTTCTGCAATCATGGACATTATATCACATGTCATACATTGTGCCCCTTTCCAGACAATAACCTTCATACCCCCGTAGTTTGTAAATAGAGTGGTGGCAGGGTTCTTAACTATAGAAACATCCCTCACAATAACCTAATGGGGTACAGATCTATGCTTCACCACATACAAGTTGATCAAGTAATGGACAAAATACATCCTCTTGCATTTTGAAAATTTTAAACTTTAACACAAATTTTCTAATAACAGTGACTTACTACAGTTTAAATGTAATCCGTACAAGGACTTTGAGGCATTGATCCTGCTACAAGCGTACATGGATGCTGAAATTTAGAGAGCATGAAGTCCCCTAATTTTCTTTGCAATAGTGGAATGACACCAATCCGATAGAGTTTAATTACAATTTGGTATGTTCCAACAAGTCCCTGCCCCACCTAACAACTTGGAAAAACTACACAAGATTGATATGTGGCGACGACATGACGAAAACTGGCAGACTAAGCATGCAAGGTAGATAAACATGTGGAACAACCGTCACGAATTAACATTAATTGGTGATCCAGTTCATGGACCTTTGTTCCATAGTAGGGAGTGCATGGAATGGTACATGGCGAATTCAATATATTTTTTGTTAGTGTCGCATCTACTAAATGATTCACGAACACAACTAAATCCACCACCGGAGCACACATTCCCACTTACAAGTAATTATAATCATCCACAAGAGGATCCTTGTCGACATTCATTTGCAGCTGCAACAGATTATTATCCGCCACAACAACAACTTTACCGACATTCGTTTGCATCTGAACAATTCAATACACCTCAATGGAAACCTATAATGGACGATAGAAGACAATCAATTGTGTCCAGTTCAACTGATTTCTTCTATAACTTGTTTAGAACATATCTAAATACACCACCTTCTGCTAATGATCACATGCAATATATGCATCCAACACACTTTGACAGTGAAGCAGGAAGTTCTTCTGCTACAATAAAAATGAATAATAAGACCCCACAATTTGAATCCAATGACGAACCACAACCACAACAACCACAATCCCCATGACGCAACCCACCATGTAGCAGACGTTGTCGCCATTATGGAACCGCTCACCATTATGGAGACTAATATATTCTCAGGTCAGTAAAGATGTTGTTAGCAAAAACTCAAGTTATTAATAAATAAGTTTACCTACTCTTTCCAACATTAACTATGTGTTCAATACTTATTCAAAACAAAATTTTAAAGTTTAAACAATCACCATAATTTTACTCACAACAACAAAATAAATTTTTTTTGACATGTTATTTTTGAATTTAATATAACTTTATTAATTGACTTTACTATTTTAAAATTATCTATTGCAATAATAACATTAATATTATTTTTTTCAATAATAACATTAATAATATTTATTTACAAATTTTTTTAATAAACTTAAAATACAAAATTCAAATATAATTCCAATATTATAAATTATTATAAATTTTCTTCCAATTTTTATTTTAATATAAAATAAATTTATAAAATTATTGTAATTTATTATTTTTATTTATTATATAAATAAAAAATACAAAAATAAAATAATTTATTATTTATTTTCTTATTATAATTAATTGCTTAAAATATCTCTAAATAGTTTTTTTTTTATCTCTATATGTTTATTATCACAACTTTTTTTCGCATAAATTTAATGAAATTAAATGTTTGTTTCTCTTACATAATTTTTTTATTTACCTTCCTCTCTCATATAATTTAAAAATAAACTCTCCCAAATTTTAATTGTATATTTAATAAAATTTTTACTAAAAGCAAAATTCTCCCACTTTTATCGATTTTTAATAAATTATACTACCTAGATTTTTATTTAACATTTTCAATTTTATTTTCCAAAAATCATTTCAAATTTTTAATCTATCATCATTAATAAACATCCACAAAATGTAATATTTTCTTTTATCTTTTTATCAAATTAAATTTAACTTACATAGTTTCATTCTTTTTTCTCTCACAAATTACATTTAATTAAAATTTTCAAAACATCTATAAATAATTTTTTTCATATAAATTTAATGAAAATAAATGATTTTTCTCTTACGTACTTTATTTATTTATTTCGTTCTCTCATATAAATAAAAAATAAATAATAAATCTTTACAAATTTTAATTGTATTTTTAATAAAGTTTTTACTGAAAAAAAACTTTTACCTATTTTTAAATCTATAAACTACACTACCCAATTTTTTTTTAACATTTCCAATTTCATTTCAAATTTTTAATTTATCAATAACGATAAACATTCACAAAATTTTAATATTTTTATTATCTTTGAATCAAATTAAATATTTAGATAGTTTAATTTTTTTATCTCACAACTAATTTTAAATTTACTCTCACCATTTTAGTTAAATTTTTTAAAATATTATTTATTTAGTCAAAATTTGATTTTTAGAAAATTAATTTCTAATACTCAATATTTTTATATACTCTCATATCTTTCAAATAAAAAAAGTCACACACAATTAAATATTTCTATACTTTAAAATAAATATAAAAGTTTAAAGAAAAAAACTCTTTCAAATTCGGTTTCTAGTAACCCGAATTCTAATTGGTTTCAAATTTTAAAATTACAAATCTCTAATTTAGAAATCTGTTGCCAGAAAACGGAAGTCTGAGATTGCACAGTAAATGGTCTTAGTTTTGAAAATAAATGTGCATATGTGAATAAAATTTGGAGAAAGTATTATTGATGTAAAAAAGTAAAACTTAAAATTGGTCATTTTTATTTTTAATTTCTTGTAGTCTTATCAGAAGCGAGATTAAAAATTAAATGAATAAGAACTAAAATAAATTGCAATGATATGATGACTAAAACAGATTGTATTTATTTTCTGTACTTAAAAAGTAAAATAATTTTAAAAAAGTCAATCACATGATTTCAAATATTAGAATGATAAGACTATGGTTTGTGAGATGGAGTATTTCTGTTAATTTCTTACAAAAAAAAATTATGTATGTGCTTATAATTGAGTACTTTTTTATTTAGAAAATATTTAATTATTTGTTTAGAAGGTGGATTATTTTTCTAATATTTTAATTAATTTATTTTTATACTTTGTTCCTTGTTCATTACATTCTATTTTTACATATAATATTGAGATAATTTTTTAAAATTTTATTATTTTTTTAGTTTAACTTTTAAGTTATTATAAATAGAACCAAATATTTAGACTCTATTTATAATTCCGTCTACAAGGGTATATAGACTTTCAATTTTGATATTTTTTTATGTGAATTCTTTTAGTCTGGTTTACATAATTTACATGCTAAATTAGTTAAGTCTACGATGATCGCAAACTATCCATACATATCTTTTCATCTTTATACCCACTTGTGAAATATAACATATCAAATGTAACAAGGCTATCTTTCTTTTTTTTATTTATTTTTTATTTTATTGCTTTTTTTTTTTTTTTTTTTTTTTTTTTTTTTTTTATTTTTTTTTTTTTTTTTGTCTTCGTCAACGAAGGTGAAAAGTCAATATGGTATCAGAGGGAGTTAATTTTAC
>Ga0209489_103953_pt1 | contig 28118 bp, 16 predicted proteins | sample SiratrowhiteBW_FD_187527 | JGI IMG/M metagenome (GOLD analysis project Ga0209489, IMG submission 187527) | Root nodule microbial communities of legume samples collected from California, USA - Siratro white BW (SPAdes) (version 2) | ecosystem: Host-associated > Plants > Roots > Nodule | place... | reverse complement strand
TTTTTTTTTTTTTTTTTTTCTTTCAAAAGTTGTTAATTGGAAAGATAAAAAAATAGTTATTAGCATCTTTTATTTTTTTTACTCAGTTTTATGGAAGTATAAATAAAAAATTACCGATGTTGTTATTCTTTTTCCTAATAAGACAATTTTTCCTTGTCAAATTTCTTTTCATGCTTTTTGTACATTTTTTCCTAATATTCATAATTTCAACTATAAATACGTATGCGAATACTTTTTTTTTCACTGTATCTTAAAAATAAATAAAAAAAATCAGTTGCTAACATCCTTCAGGCAACGCATAAGCCAAAAGAAAAATATTTTATAATTACTCAGTTTCAGTAGAAGATTTCACTTATTGAATCTCAAACCCAGTGTGAACAAATTATTTGAAACTTTTCTCTAAAAAGCAATGTATTAATTATTATACAATTCCTTCTTACACCATAGATATTACTTTCTATACTTAATTAATTTTCAATAAGTCAATAATGTCCTTATTATTTTTATTTTTAAAATTATTTATCAAATGATTTTTTTTCTCATACTAAGTCATGTAATAAATAAGTACAATCAAATAAAAAATTGTTAACTTCTGCCTTTCTTGATAAATATTAACAAAATTTCTTCATAAATAATAAAAAAATCTAATAAATATTAAGAAATATTTATATTTGTTTTCAAGCAATACAAAACTAAATATTTGAAAATAATATGTTAAACTGAATTTTTAAAATTAATCGTATTAAATTATAAATATCTTAACAGCATCCAATATCATTTTTATTATTGTTAAAAAAAAATATGAGAGACTCTAAATATGAGAGAGAAAAATTATTTAAGACATAAATTTTAAAATAAAAATAATAAAGACATTACTGACATTTTTAGAATTTATTAAGGACAGAAAGTATTTTGTATCATGCAGAAAGTAACTGCCTTATACCAAACAACTTGTACTAATAGGTAATAGTATACAACAAGTAATACCTTTATTTATGTCTATCTTTTTTACCTCTTTATTTTTAACTAACTTTAATTTCTATATTTTAGCTAATACATCAAATTTAAATATACTACAAGAAGAAAAAATAGTTATCAATTTTAGCCATCCAAAATAAATAGTTGTAATTAGTGATTGATATTAATAATCAAAATAATGTATTGGTTCATTACATAATAATCACATTTAGTATCTGAAATATATTGAAATAGTTATTGAACATAAATTCGTTTAAACTATCAATTTGATTTCAGTTGTTAAATAAACAAAAAATAATAATTATCAATTTTAGTGACAAAAACATGATAGTCGCATAATAGAGATCAAAATAATAACTGAAATCAAAATTATTTTAACGAATGAAATGAAATTTGTTACTAAAAAAAAAATTAGTCATCAAATTCAGCGACCACAATTCGATGGTTGTTAAATAGAGACTGAAACAATAATTAAATGTAAAATTGTTATAATAATTGAATTGATCTTGATCGTTCAAACACCAGTACAAAAGTACAAAAATAATTAACAAATTAACGATTGTCTTGACATAGTCACTAATAATGATTAAAATAGTCATTAATTCTGTGCGATCCTTAAATAATTATTATAGATATTATTAATATTAATAAAAATAAAAATATTAATAATAATAATATGACTATAAAACTCTATTCAATGTCACAAATTTTAATGTTGTTTACTTATCTTTTTTATTTATTTATTTATCATTACATACGACATAGTCTTATAGGTTGATAGTCAAATAAATGAATTATTCATCCGGTTAAACCTTTTAGACTTATAATTGCCTATATGGATAAAGGCTAAAAAATTCATATATGATATAATTATATATTTTGTTAGTAAATAAATAAGTTTCTTTAATAAATTTAAATTTGTCATCTTACCACTTAAGTATCAGTGTATGATATTATTTTACATGATATTAGTACAATAAATATTCTAAAATAATATAAAATAAACATAAGGAATTAATAAAAAAAGTATATTTTGAAATGTAATTTTAAAATAATATTTTCATTATGTTTGATTTCGAGATGTTGTGATCACACATCTCCTTTTAAAATTGTTTCAATTTAAAGAACATATAATTACTAAGGAAGGAGAAGATAGTGAAAAAAAAATTGCTTACATGAACTTTCTTATTGTCATTCTATTATTTTTAAGACTTGATAGAATTTTATTTTAGATTTTTAGATACAACTTTTATATATGAAATTTATATAGTTATCTTTCATATTGATTTTAAATTTGTAATATTATTATCATTAACATTAATAGTAATATTGTTAATAATACTATTATTAATATATAATTATTATATTAATATAATATTGTTATTGTTAATATTATTATTATTAATATGTTACTATTATTTATATTATTATTAATACCATTATTAATATTATTATCATTAATAATAGTATAAATGTTAATAATATTTATACTAATATTAATAATAATAATAATGTTAATATTATTATTAATACTATTATTGTAATATCTTAGAAAATAGCTATAGAATAAAAACTAACTTAAAATCTAGTTTTAAAGATAAATAAGATAACGACAACAGAAAAATTGTTTAAGTAAAAGTTAGTTATTTACTTTTTATTTTTATAACAACCACCAACTCTTTCTCTCCCTCTAAGAACATATTCTGTTTTATTCTAATAAAAACCACTAACTATCTCTAAGAAGATATCCTATTTTATTTTTATAAAAACTACCAACTCTCTCTCTCTCTAAGAAGATATACGGTTTCATTATTATGAAAACTACTACCTCTCAAACAATTTCTCTCTAAAGTTTTCTACCTTCTTTCTATATTTGTGATCTCATAGGTTATCAGATTTACAATTAGAGGACATTCCTAGATTCCTAGCGTTGAGTAGATCAAGAGTGTCCGATCAGATTCTTGAACAGAGTTAGGTTGCCTGTGACTTTAGGGGTTTTGAGTATCTCTACTCTATAGAGGTAAGAGAAGCTAGTTTGACTATTTTTGATATATATTGTAATTATTTATTTTATTAAATATGAATTGGATGAATTTGAATTGAATGGAATGAATGTTTATGTATGGTATGATGTAGTATCAATGTTTGTGAATGATGTGGTGTGTGATCGAGACATAATATCTTCAGAAAAGGAGATACCTGTGTTGAGATTATTAGGATGTGCATTGTTTGGGGATTCTAAGGAGGTATCCTGACTCTACTGGTACACTGGATTCATATAGATGAAGTTTACCAGTTGGTGAAGAGTCGAAGGACATTCATATGGCCATGTCCGAGGTTTGATATATGAGCTGATCGGAATAGGACATATGGATTAACTCTGTGCATATGGAAACTGTACCCGAGGTTTGAAATAGGAACTGATCGGGACAGACTGTATCCGAAGTTTGAAATATGAGCTGATCGGAATAGATGGATGGTATATGACAGGTGCACACCTCTGGAGTCTAACTCAATGCACAAGTCTTCCGGAAGTAGAGAGTCTAGTGTCCTTGTTTGTGAGTCAGTGTATGTATGATGTGAGATGAATTATGAAAGATTGAATTGTTGTTTTGTTGAGATAGAAATCCAATTTATGAAAATATATATTGTTTTGAAAATTCTCTAGCTTACCCTTCTTTTTGTGTGTTGTTTGTTTTGTTTTTAAAACTGCGATGATCGTGTATATTACACGGGGAGCAGAGAATTTGACAGGTGGTGTGAGTCCTAGTGAATTGTGATGGAGAAGCTTCATTTTTATTTTATTTGTAATTTTACAAAGATATTTTATTAAATCTTATGCGGAAAAGTATAATTTGAAATACATGATGAATGTATGAATTTTTATATTCAAGTTTATTATATAAATTTTTATACAATAAAGTTTCTATTATATGAAAAATATGGGATGTTGCAATTATTATTAATGTTATTAATATTAATACTATTATTATTATTAATATTAATATTCTTGATCTTATTGTTATTATTAATGTTAATATTATTATTATTATTTATTTGTTTATGTTATTATTATTAATATTAATATTATTATTAATCATAAAAATTATAATCACAATAATATTGATAATAATAATAATTATATTATGAAAAAAGATTAATCTTTTATGATAAAAAATAATTTTAATAAAAAGATTGAATTACCAACTAAAGAGTATTTAAAAAAAACAAATAAAAAGATGGAGTTTAAAATGTACGGAGTTAGAATAACTATAGATTGATTTCAAATTTGTAGATAATATTTTTTTTCTCATTTGCAAATTAATCTATGGGATGTTTATTTAATAATTAGAAATAAGTTGAACTATGCTTTTATTTTAATATCACTTTCACTACAAATAGTAGTTTTGTGATAATTAGATACATGCAAAGGAGGTTTATTAGAAAGCTCTAGCTTCAACATGCAGAAAGGCAAGGATTACACATTACGTTGTATGTAAACACACATATTTCACACTTTACTCTCCAAATTTTATTTATTCACAACACTTCTTGTTGTTAACTTCTTTCAAATTCTCTATTTTATCTGAAAAAAAAAACATGATAATTTAAGATATTAAAAAAAATCAAACATGACATGTAAGTGAAGTTCTAAGGATAAAAAAAATCTGATAAGTGTAATTTACCTTAACATTTCGATTGGATACCCTAGGATAGTTTGGCACAATGATAGGTAACATTTGCTTGCGTTGATGAATTGGAACACCATTAAAAGCTTTTAAAGCAGTAGGATTGTTAGAAAGGTACGAATATACATAAGGCAAGGAATCATCTTCAAGACCTATTTTTTCCAATTGTGCCCATAAATCCTTAGTACCATCTTCCTCTTGTTCATTCACCTCTTTAAATAATAAGGAGTTTGAAAAAAAATTGAGAATCACACATAAAAACTACAATATTTAAGATTACATAATATTAGTAAATTTTCTTTTGCATCAAATGTGAATAATAGAAAAGAAAGAAAAAGGATGACATGTACCTTGGATTGAAGAAGCATAAAAAAATGAAGAGACATGCCAATAAAATAGAAAGATAGATGTATTGTGTTGGAAAATCTAGAGAAAAATACTAAGAAGATTAAAGGAAGATTAAATAAGAACTAAATTCATACAAAGAATTGACATCATTTTCAAATTTAAAATTTTAAGACATAAGGTTTTTGGGTCTTTTTTTTTTATATTTGTTCAACTTTCTTATTTATACTTAACAATTAAACACTCAATAAAATTATAAACAATAAAAGATTAAAGTGTAAAAAATATATAGTAACACATATGTTACCTTTACTCTGAAGGTGAACACGAACAAAGCTCTAATCACCAACACCTTTTGCGTTGAGGGATTATACCGTTGCACCAGTTCTAATATTGGAATTGTTGAAATTTTGATTCTCATTCTCTCAATGGTTGAATGATTCCACAATGCCCCCCACAGACATGGGAATCATGTTAGCGAGAGATCGTGTTTCCTTAATTATATATAACTTTGATGAGTTATACATATCTTAACTTTTATGATAGTAAATCTTGCATTAAGTAATAGAAGAGAAAGAAAAAGATGATATCTAAGTTGAACTGAAAAAGTATAAAAAATGAAGAGACTTGTCTTGTCAATTAAATAAAAAGATGAAGGTGGTAGTGTTGGTAAATCAAAAGAGAAAATATCGAAAAGATTAAATAAAATTAAAATAAGAATTAGACTCACACAAATAATTCACGCCACTTTTAACCTAAAATGTTAAGAAATTAGGTTGGTGAATCTTTTTTTTATATTTTGCTCAACTTTCTTATTTCTGCTCAATATAAGACTTAAACCCATACTTAAATACCTAACAATTAGACACTTAATGAAATTATAAACAATAAAAGATTAGAGTGCAAAAAATATATAATAGCATATATGTTACCTCCACTTTGCACGTAAGCACGAATAAAGCTTTGATCACCATCACCTTCTGTGTTGAAAGACCTTAATGTTGCACCACCACTTCTAATATTGGAATAGTTGAAATTTTGGTTCCCATTCCCGCTATGGTTGAATGAATCCATAGTGCCCCCATACATGTTTCCTTAATTATAACTTTTACGAGTTCTAGATATCTTAACTTCTATGACAGTAAATTTTGCAACAAAATGTAAATAACAGAAGAGAAAGAAAAAGGATGACATGTACCTTGGAGAAGCATAAAGAAAATGAAGAGACATATCAATAAAATAGAAAGATGGAGATGTTAGTGTTGGAAAATTGAGAGAAAAGAATATTGAAAAGATTAAACAAAAATAAACAAGAATCAAATCCAACAAAGAATTGATACCTATTCAACTTAAAACTTTAAGATACTAGGTTTGTAGATTTTTTTTATATGTAGCTTAACTTTTTTATTTTTACTCAATATAATACTTAAATCCACACTTAACACCTAACAATCAATCACCTAACAATCAATCAGACATTCAATGAAATTATAAACAATAAATCATTAAAGTGCAAAAAATATATAGTAACGCATATGTTACCTCCACTCTGAACACGAGCACAAACAAAGCTCTGATCACCATCACCTTCAAAGGACCTTACTGTTGCACCACTTGTAATATCAGAAACATTGAAATTTTGGTTTCCATTCCCTCGGTGGTGGTTGAATGAATCCACAGTGCCTCCCACAAACATGGGAATCATGTTCGGAAGAGATAGGTTTCCTTAATTATAAATTTGATGAGTTGTAGATATCTTAGCTATGACAGTAAATTTTGCATCAAATGTGAACAAGAGAAGAGAAAGAAAAAGAATTACATGTACCTTGGACTGGAGAAGCATCAAAAAATGAATAGACATGCCAACAAAATAGAAAGTTTAAGGTGTTAGTCTTGCAAAATCTAGGAAACAACTACCGGAAAGATTAAACAAAAATGAAACAAGAATCCGACCCACACAAAGAATTGACACCACCTTTAACCTAAAACTTTAAGAGATTAGATTTGTGGGTCTTTTTTATATGTTGTTCAACTTTCTTATTTCTATTCAATATGAGACTTAAACTTACACTTACATACCTAATAGTTAGACACTCAATGAAATTATAAACAATAAAGAATTAAAGTGCAAATATAGTAGCACATATGTTACCTTCACCTTGAACACGAGCACGAATAAAGCTCTGATCACCATCACCTTCTGTAATGAAGGACCTTATTGTTGCAACACTTGTAATATTGGAAACGTTGAAATTTTGGTTCCCATTCCCTCTGTGGTTGAATGAATCCACAGTGCCACCCACGGACATAGGAATCATGTTCGGGAGAGACATGTTTCCTTAATTATAACTTTGATAAGTTTGGATATCTATGACAGTAAATTTTGCATCGAATGTGAACAACAGAAGAGAAATAAAATGATGACATGTACCTTGGGTTGGAGAAGCATCAAAAAATGAAGAGACATGCCAATAAAATAAAAAGGTAGAGGTGTTAGTGTTGGAAAATTGAGGGAAAAAATACCTGAAAAATTAAGAAAAAATGAAACAAGAATCCAACCCATACAAAAAATTGACACCAGTTTTAACCTAAAACTTTAAAACATTAATTTTATGGATATTTTTTATATGTGTTGTTCAACTTTTTTATTTGTATTTAATATAAGACTTAAACTCATACTTAAATATCTAAGATTTAGACACTCAATGAAATTATAAATAATGAAGGATTAAAATATAAAATAAAATATAGTAACACATATGTTACCTCCACTTTGAACGCGAGCACGAACAAAGCTCTGATCACCATCACCTTCTGTGTTGAAAGATCTTAGTGTTGCACCACTTCTAATATTAGAATCATTAAAATTTTGGTTCCCATTACCTCTATGATTGAATGAATACACAGTGCCACCCACAGACATTGGAATTATGTTCCAGAGAGATATATTTCGTTAGTTATAACTTTGATAAGTTATGAATATCTTAGCTTCTATTTATAGACGTACATGAATAGAAGGATAGAAGGGAATCATGGATGCTAAATGTGGGATTTAACTAAAGTATTCCTGTTTCACTCCTTAGCTACTTCTTTAGTATATATTACAATCATGTTTAATTATATGAGTATTTTAGAAGGTTTGAAGGTATCAATTGATGTTTTTAATATGATAAATGAATAAAATTTCTATAATTAGAGTTAATTGCCTATAAAAAAATATTAAGTGTTAATTGGATAAATATAAACTCTATAAACTTTTTTCATCAATTCTTCAAAATATTGAAATCAAAACAATGAATTATGAGATGGATTAGAAAAATATCATATACGATTAATTTTCAAGAGAGTGGCAAAGAAAATTTCTTTTATTGAGCTTGTCTAAGTATAAGTTTCCTACTATAGTAAAAGTTCTTTAATTGATTAAATGGTTAATAAATAATTTTCGAAATCAATTTAATGCATGAAACACAGTAAACCAAACATACACCCATTTTATTACATTATACATCATCCAACCATAATTGTAAAAACTACATTTTAATTTTTAATCAACTTTAGAATCAACATAGGACATTGAAACCATGAATAAAAAGGACCTTAGAAGATTAACTTCAATATTTTTTTAAAAACTTTTTTTTAACAGAATTACATTTATTATATTTAAATTGATAATTTTATACTGAAGAAATAGTTTTGATGTTTTTTAAAAAATAAATTTAATATTAAAATTAAAATTTATATATCAAAGAGTCCTTATTTATTTTCTCACGGATCATGTGGAGACCAGCCCTAAGTGAAAAAAATGATGATTTATAAGAATGAAGTGTGAAGAAAAATGAGAATAAATCTCACCTGAAAATAAGAATTAAAGTATATAAAACGCTTTTATTTTCTTAAACAAATGTAGAAAGAAAAGAAAAGCAGGATGGACACAAATAAACAGACTATTTCATATAATAAAAAAATAAAAAATGTAATAGTAATAAATAAATAAATACGAAAAATAATATAAATATTATATAAAACACAGTTTTTTTTCAACTAAATAACTTTTATTTTCACTCTTTTTTTATCTGTATATTTTTTTTATTCATTTTTTGCCAAAAGGAATTCTTAAGATTAGATAGGCACAACAATTATCTGTTTTGGCTTCCTCAACAAGTGTGAATATTGAAAAAATAATTTGAAATCCGGTATATGCTGAAGAAGATGCTTTTAGCATCCAACTTGAAGTTGAGAATTTCATGAAGTAAAAGTAAAAGTAAACAATGAATGTATGCCAAATGTCGTTTTCATACTTTATTGAAACTTTTAAATAACTATTCTGGTATTTCATTACGACTTGTTTATTAAAAATAAAATCTGGTTTTATTTAATTAATATTTTTCATAATTGGTAAAAAAAAATAAATTTTATATTACATGGATGAAAAAACTAAAACAAATATTTTATACAGACCCAAATTATAAAATGATACATTATAAGAATCTTTTACACTATAAACATTGGAGGTGACGGTAGGATTCCAAATTCGCAAATAACCTCTATAAACATCCATTTGAAAAAAAAAAAGTGAATAAAAAATTATAAAAAAAATTGTTTTTATCAATACTCTACTAATTTCTTATTAGGTAAATTTCCATGTTAACTTAATCTTGTAAAATTAATTTATAAATTGAGATTGGTATATATTTTTATTAATGTAAGATTTCAAATAATGTCCAGTAACATAAGCGTCCAAGTGATTATGTCATTGATTTTATTTTTTAGAAGTAAAAAAGTTGAGTTCTAGAAAGATATTTAAGATTTTAATATTGAAATAATTTGATATAAGTGACATAGTTTGATATTGAAAGGGATTATAAGTGACATAAGAAATATTTATGTAAATTAAGAGTGCAATAAAAGAATATTTTTTAAATTATTTAATTAATTAATATAACCTTTTAAAACTATAAGAGAACTATAGAATAACTATATTTAGTAGTTTAGATTGACCGAACTTATGTTTTTTTTTTCCTCCCTTTTCTTGAATTATCCTCCTTCCTTCTGATCAGTTCCCTTATTCCTCATCAATTGCTGAACAGATTTACAATTTTGAAGTACTATTTGATATTTGGACGATAATATTTAAGTAAAATGTTCTTTTCGAATATTGAAATTTAGTATGAAAATTTTACAATATAGTGCAAAAGACTTGATTTGATGAACTCTTTCAACACCTACTTTTTATTAATTATTTTCTATGAAAATATCCTTTATTTACTTCATAAATTTTGTCGTCAAAAGATGATAGATACGGTAAATCAATAAAATAAATTTATTATCTCATTCTCTAACATTAATTGAGAACTAATTAAGTAGAAAATGTTAGATGACAGAGTTCAAATTGATTAATCTTAATGATAGTGTGGTTGTTAACAAACTTTTCTCTTCTTAGTAATCTTTCTAAATCAACTATAATAGCTTTTTTCTGAATTTAAGAGTTTAAGTGTTAAAAATATAGTACAAATTATAAAAAAACAATATCAGAACTTTTCCATATGTCAAAAAAAATCTATCTGAATAACAATTTATGTTGTAGTTATATCTGCTGTCAATTTGTCCAAAATGTTGAGCCCATTCAGAGAAGCAATTACCACTGTGCATCTGCATCACATCATAACAATAGAAATAAATAAGCTGACATTGTCAACCAAACAACTTTCCCCTACTTCTGTTGTCCAGGAACAAGAATACTAACAGAACCAATGCAATAATAATTTGGTGAAAATGTGATTTTTAAAGTGAATAACATGTGAACCATAATTGCATTTTACTCATTGGGCTAAAATTGGGGCACCTAAAAAGCAAACACTGCATCTATGAAATGAAAGTTATTAAAAACTTATACCCCCTATGCACCACTTTTGTTAGAGAAAACAAACATTATTTGAAGCATACTTCAAGCACTTCTTTTTCATTGAATACTGACAGATTGAGAAAGAGAAATCAAAATTGTCCTAGTGAATCATTTGATGTTTTATGTCTTATACCTTATCTTAAATTCCAATCAGTGTGATTCTCAACTACTTATTTAAAATATTATAGAAGTTAAAAGATAGAAAACTAACGGAATTTTAGATACAACACCATGGTCCACAACACCATCAACTTTACCAAGGCCTTTTGCTACTTCAGCTGCAAGTAATACTAAGTCAGTTAAAGAAACCAGCATAATTACTTAGGTTTATGACTTGAAACAGGTATCACACTTCAGAACTTACCAAGGTTTTCTATTGGAGATGTAAAGATAACATCAAGAATGTTGTGCCCTTCCCTGGTAACTACTGGGAATTCACCTCCTAACGGACCTGCTTGCCCCATCGATGGTCTTCTCCAGACCTTCATTTTGAAAGAGCCGTGATAAATACAATCACAAAATATAAAGAGAAATAAGAGGAAAACATAAGAAACGTCCTTGATCAAATAAACAAATAATATACAGGAAATGGACGAAGAGTACACCACTCAAGAGTTTAACAATCCCTTTATAAGCCCATAGTATAAACCAACCTAGATAAGACATTTGTTAGCACACTAACAGAAGTCAAGAAAAAAACTTTTTCCCTTAAAAGATGTGAAGGAAGAAACATCTGACCAAAAACTGTGGGATTATATTGTACTTTTGTAATTCAGAAACCTTGTTATGTCATTGCTTTACCTATCGGGAAAACAGGATATGTTTTAAGGTCCTTCTTTTTCTTATACTAGTACTTCTTTTAATGCAGTTTCTGATTCAAAATCCCACTATGATCTGCTACAGAATTGTAGGCCTCATTCAATGTGATGTCTGTATCATCTGTTTTCTTCAGAGACAAATAATCATCCTTTAGCATTGTGATTGTTTAAGTTATTAGAAACTTTGTAATTAGGTTTTCTTAACAATTTTTAGGACAATCAAATTGTTCCATCTCCTTATATCCTTTTCTGTCTATTCACCAGCAAGGAAAATGGTTATGCATGTGTTTCTAATTGCTATAGGGTAACAATGAATTTATATATTTTTTGGGGATAAACAGCAATTTTCTAGTATTGAGAAACATTATAATAATAAAAAAAATTGACTGCATAGTAAACACGGGAAGTATTTACTGATAATGTGAACCAAATAGGGCGTTCCCAATAACTACATCTTTGTATTAACTTAATCCTTTGATCCTCCAAGCAGGGAAATAAATCTTGCTTTAATTTTGATCCACTTTTAAAACTTTATTACACTATCATCCTATCATGTGTTGCAATGTCACCAAAAGAGTATAACCTCTCGTGTAATTGTTTTCATAATCAAACTCTTCAGATGTGACAACAAATGACTGGATGATAGTGTAGAAAATATCTACACAGAATAGTAGATCATAACTAAGATGTGATTTCATAAAAGAAAATATAAGATAAAATGGTCAATAAGCAACGAAGATATTGTAGAGAAACATCTATTGAGGAAAAAAATGGTAGCATATGACTAGGACATGTGAGGAAACGACCATAGAAGAACCAATTCGATGGAGTAGCCAAAGGTAGAGGAAGATCAAGAAACTCTGAAGTGACACCTTTGAAAAAAGATCTACAACTAAACAGCCCCTCCAAGATTTGGTTAACGTAAGAACACAATGCCATGTTTGACTTATGGAACTAATCCCTGTTAGAGGCAAAAGCTTTGAATTGTTGTTGTGCATCATTGCAAAATCCTAAATCATTTAATAAAGCAGCCAAACCCAGTTACAGTGTCTATACACATCAACAAAAGCAAATCGTGTTAAAATACCATGAATCTATAAAAACTACTAAGAAGATCCTTATTTCAGCACCATTTTCTAAGTTGATAAGCAAACAAACTCGTAAAACATTTTTTATTAGATGCATTTGTTAAAAGTCGGTAAAAGAGTGAACCTCAGCATCACCCAAAAACATATCATCAATCTCTTCAGCAGTTGCCATCCAGTTGAGCTGCAAGGAAAATTTTGAGTATTAAAGATAAATATACACAAGAAAGAATCACTAAACTAATATTTTGCATAGCTGCTTACAGACTGAATTAAAACTGGAATAGAACCTTCCAGACCACCTTTGTACTGGTTTTCTTCGATAATGAACACAACTTTATTGGAGGCATTTATTATAGACTGCAAACAAAAGAAACAAATGGAGAAATCAATTATTAACACGAGATAATTGATCTTTACAAACAAATACAGAGAAAAATGGTGTAGCAGCTCACTTTCTCCTGGATTATGGATTCCCCACCTTGCAATTTCCGGCGCCCAATGATAGCTACAAGTGTTCCTTCTTCTATAGCATCAGCATCATCAAATGCAAAGTCAATCTACAACAGAGTAATTGCCAATGAATCTACACTAAGAATTGTTTCAGTTTTATACAAAATAAAATCAAAGATGCACCGACTTCACACATGAAGACAGTCCAGCATTACTCTTTTTTTTTCTCTTTTCATTTAATTTCATTTCTTCAAAGTTATGCATGATAGACCTTTTTTATATTGTGTTTTTTCTTGGAAAATCTTCACCAGGGATTGCATACAAGGATAAAATTTCTGGCATCATCCAAGATTCCTCTAAATCAAGAAATACTCAAACATTAAAAGAAAATGTAGAAGATGACTAATTTTTTCACACTTGAGAATTTTCTTGGTAAGTTTCCAATGGAATCCCAGCCTTTGCTGCTTCACTTGCACTTGCAAAAGACCTGCATAAACCATTGCATCAATGTCAAGTGGTTTGGTGGAATTTACATCCTTACACACAAATTGGAAGTAATATGTTTTAACACAATAGCATTGTTCAATCCTTGCATTGAATAGAAAAGTGTCTATACATCAAGAAGTAGTGAAAAGTCAGAAAGAATAGTTCAACTTCAATTTTAACATAGCATCATTTAAAAGAGAGATAGAGAATATAACATAGTACTTTATCTGTAAGGGAAGAAGATATGAAAGGAGGAAGAGCTCACATGGGAATCCCAACTACATTCTTCAAATTACCAGTACGAAGCTGGCGACCCAAATGCTGAATGGCCATACCAGAAGCATGACCAGACCCCAATCCTACAACCATGCCACTTTTTACGTATTTATCCACCTACAAAATAACAAGACATGTCAACAAAATTCATTAATTTCCCAATAACATGGACAACTATCAAGCACAAGAAAGGGGGTATTTGACACTAGCCAAATACAAATTTTTGACAAATATATCAGCTGTTTGTAAAAAAACAGAACTTTTTTTTTACACTGGCACAATAATCATTTATTGAAGTGAATTTATTCTCCTTGCATGGATGCAAAAACAAAAATAAGGAAAATTTGAATGAAACTTGATGAATATACACACAGCCATACAATGGGAACCATTTAGTACATTTCATTCACCCTTTTTGTCAACTAATTCACACAAAATAACAAAAGGGGTCTCGGGAACATTATCAAAAGGCAAACTTGAAAAAAAAAAAAAAAAAAAAAACTACTAAACTGCATTGCAGTTGTTGAATTAGAATGAAAAGCAAGATTTTTTTTTATTGATCAAACTTAGAAAGATGTAATAGAATGAACAAATTTTGAAAATTGAATACTATGGTAACTATGAATTCATAGATCATACAGTGTATTCCGCTGCTTGAAGGAGAGCAGAACTGTCATCGAGACAGGAGCGAGTGACCATACTCAGAAAATTGGGTCTGCATCTTCTTCTGCCTAAGAGAGGTGTGGGGGAACGCAGAAGATGCCTTGTGGAAAAGGATGAAGATGAAGCTACTGAAGCCATTGTTCTTCAGTTCTCACTCTCGGCACTCTCATCAAAGATGAAGGTAGTGATAATGGATAAGGGACTGTGGCCCTCTACTCATAACTGATATGAGTAATAACAGCAGAGCAATTTCACACATGATGTTTTTTTTTTTTTTTTGGCCCTTTAACTTCTTACTCTATTTGCCAATTAATTTCATTTACTTATAGTCTGTCAGAATTTTCTTCTACTGCGTGTTTCAAAAACAAATTTAGCTTGTCCTTTTGAAATTATCTGTATCAACATTTCTTAGCTACCAATTTTTTTTTTTAAATTGTCGCGAAATAATTATATTTTTTTCTGTTTGGATCTTAAATAAAAATTGAAAAGTTTTGATATCATTAATATTTAGCAGGTCACTTTGTTATTTTATGGAAGTATTCTGCTTACCACAACTTGATTTGTTATATGTACCGGAGTGTTATTATTTTTTTTATAAATATTGCATGTTAAAATGGAGTTATATATTATTTATCTTGTAAAGCATAAATATATGCGTCTGCATTTTTGTTACGTGTCTTATTATTAAGAATAAAAAAAAAAAACTAGATATTTATACTAACAAAAACGCATACGTCATTTTAAGTGTGTACTTTAAAAAATATTTAAGTCATTATTATATATTGTAATTAAAAAATTATAAAAAAATATAAATTCTTTAAAATATATCTTAAGTTGTCTTCTTTAATTGTTTAATGTAAGAAATTTTAAAAAATAAAATTCAGATGAAACGGTTGTAAAAAATTTACGATTATGTATTTTAAATGTATAGAAAATTACTTAAAGATGATTTTTAAAATTACTGTTTATTATTATTATTAAAAATACAGTTATTATCTTTTGTGTATATAAGATAATAAAAAATATTATTATAATTAACAGTTAATATTATAACATTTATCATAATAAAAATAGTTACATAACATTAAAGAAAAATAATTAGTTAAAAAATGCCCTTTATCAATTTTTATTAATTTGTAAAAATTATTATTATTATTTCCTTGATAAATATTATAAGTTAATACTTGAGTTGATCTCTCAAATATAAAGACCACAATTCATAGATCTCTAAATAAAACTTTCATTTAAATAAATACTTGAATCATTTATTTACTGGTATATAAATTTCTTTGTCAGAATATAATATCAATAGAGTTTCACCTTAACTAGTGTTATGAAGCTCATATAAAAGTTCTTGAAAAAGTACAACAGGTGAGGGTCTATAATATTGGCAATGGAGAAAGGTGGGTTTTACAGTTTGCACATGAACAATGTAGTGCTTATATTGGTATATAATCTTTCTTTTTGTTCATGAACCTACTGCAAATAAAAGTTATATCAATATAGAATTTAGAACAAAAGGTCAAGTAACAACACAACCAAACCTTTTGCTAATAGGCAAGATCAGTTCCATAGATCAATTGATACCATAGTGCTTTGTCATATACTGTTTCTATATCCAAATTATATTTTCTCCTTTTTTTATCATTCTACTTCTAAAGATTGAGCTTCCCTCCATTTAATATACTTTCCTTACTAACCACATATGCCTAAATCACTGAAAGAGAGTTTCTTTTCTATGATCTTTTGTCAGAAGCTATATTATCCCAGCTTTGTTGCTAATATTTGCGTAATCAATTCTTTAAGTGGACAAAAAATGAGTTAATGTTGAGGAATCAACACATAACATAAAACTTGGTTAAATCTCTGTTACATGGAACAAGTAGGTGATGTAGATAAAAAACAAAAAATATTAGGAATAATGCACACCAGTAACCCAACATCATAGTCGAATAGCATTTATTAGAACTAAAACAATAGGACAAAACAGTATTTTTCAAAACAATGTAACAAATCATAAAACTAAAACAGCATTGATGCCAACAACTGCCACTCAGCATCTCTAATAACCTTGCTGTAGACAAAACAATTTTACTATTTAAAGGAAGCCTTGCTTGAAATGTTGTTCGAAAGCCAGTCTAGTCCTTCATACAAACCTTCACCAGATGTGGCACATGTACTTTGGATGTACCTAGGGAAGACATGCATGCACATATTTCAAGGATTCTTAAGCTTGTGTGAGAACTAAACAGGATTAAGGTTATGTTTGGTTTTCAGTTTGGTGTCTTTGAAACTCAGTTTGAAGAATAAACTTTCATGACATATTTGGTGGCATTCATGAGTATGTTCATCTATTAAAATTGTCTGAAAACTCTAATTTTAGAGATAAGACTTTTGTTTTTAAAACTTAATTTTAATAAAAAATTAGATTAACAAATTGAATATTAAAATTGTCATTGTTTGAGGACTTAATTTACCAGTGGCGCTGGCGCAGAGAGTTTAGACCAAGCCTATCTGTGATTTCAGCAGCGTTCATTGCATTAGGAAGATCTTGCTTGTTTGCGAAAACAAGCAACACAGCATCTCTTAATTCATCCTAGTCCATGGAAAAAATCAAATTTATTACACGAAAGTTTTCACATTTTGCATATGAATGTATACACACACAAACCTCATTCAGCATCCTCTGCAACTCATCTCTAGCCTCAACAACACGATCACGATCATTGCTGTCTACCACAAAAATAAGCCCTTGTGTATTTTGGAAGTAGTGTCTCCACAAGGGTCGAATCTGAAACAATCCCATGATACTTATTAAAAGTGAGGTACAAATGAGATATTTAATATCAGAAGTAAACTTTAAGTCTAACTCAACCTTATAAAATTAACTATAAAGTGAGGTTTTCACCCACTTTTGACTTTAAGATAAGGTTTGGACTCACTTATATAAATCATTAAAAGACTTAATAAATAGTCGATGTGGAATAATATGAAATATAGCAAATCTATGGCCATTACTTGTACAACAAGATTCTCCAAAGTTTAATTTGAGAGTGCCTTGATTTTGCCAGAGGCATTACTCAAGCATAACATATTTTCTTTCATACCTTATCCTGACCACCAACATCCCACACAGTGAAGCTAATGTTCTTATATTCCACAGTCTCCACGTTAAATCCTGCATAGATAAATACAAAAACAGAAATGATGTTACACATAAAGTTCCTTCAATAGTTAAAACTTCTAGTGAGTATTTCCATGGATCTCATAAGATTGAAAGGAAAAAGTACCAATAGTAGGAATGGTGGTGACAATCTCCCCTAACTTCAGTTTATACAATATTGTGGTTTTACCAGCGGCATCAAGACCAACCATAAGAATTCGCATCTCCTTCTTAGCGCATAGACGAGAGAAAATCTTGCCAAACGACAAACCCATATTGTCTGCCATTACAATAACCATAAAAATCATAACAGTGACATAATTTGGATCTAACATTGTAAATTCAAAAACGAAATTATCTACAATGTTCTACTAGCAAAATTCTAATGTTACATTTTCCCAAGAACTGCCTTATTGTAAGTTCTACTAGCAAAATTTACACAAACACAAGCAATGAAAGATAAATTATAGCATACTTTTCAGTCAAGTTTTACTATTCTTTCTTGTATCCTGAACAATTCAATTGTCACTAACTGTTATCAATAATTATAGTGATACTGATCTCAAATCATATGACAACTTTTCCTACGGGAAGAGTTATTTATCAATGTCAATCTGGGTGATTATGGGAAAACAAAAAATATCCATGACTTACAATTCTTGAGGTTTTACACGGGGAAATTGCAAACGCTAAATTTTAAAGTTCAGAAAAATAAATAGGGAATTGTTCCTAGGTTTTGAAAAATCTTGAAGAATGTAACATGCATTGTACAATCGGAATATATATCTAGGAAGCCAGACTCAAAGACTAGTTAAAATTTGGTTCAATTCCATTCAAAAGCAATCAAGAAAATTCGATCAATTCACAAGCAGAAAACAAACATAAAGAAGAAATGTGTTTCACATAAAATGAAATCTTGTACACAAATTCGAATTTAATACGTTAGAAACAAGAAAAGAAAAGAAAATGTACGAAAGGAATTGAATCCATATTTGAAAAAACAGACAAACTTACATGATGAGAAAAGACAAGAGAGAGAGGAGTGGACAGAGATGTAGATTCGGAAGAACAATAACTATTGCTCACTCTCCCTGTCTGAATAAGGTTACGACAAAATCGGAAATCAAAATCAATGTGAGAATAGTTAATTTTTTGGATTTGACCTACTATTTGGGTTTTAGTCGGACAAAAATCAATAAGCATAAATAATTTTCTGCCTTAAATAAATTTATCTACTTTACTTAATTTAACTCAAATTAATTAGTTTTTTTCACATACAAATTATTTAGTGTTAAAGTTACAAATATAAGGGTTTGAAACCAAGAAGCCAGGTGGTAGTATTTAAAGAATTAAACGCGATAAAGAGTGGAATTTTCCCAAATAAACATGGAACCCTTTTTACTACTACTTTCTAACGTTATTGATGTGAAGTTCTGGTAACGTAAAAGGTTTACCAAGTTCAAGAATGCAAAAAAGTGTACTCATTTTAGTTTATATTCAAACTAAGATCTTCCTTCGACTATAGTTATTTCAAGATCTTACATGGAATCTTAATCATTCTTGAAAGTAAATATAAATAAAACTTAATGTGCAACTTCCACCAATTGTTTGAGCCAAAATATGCTCCAGTTTTAGTAACCTTATTCAATATTTTACTTCAGATATATAAGTTAATAGTAGTAAATAGGTTAATAACTATGTAATAATTGGATTACTTTTTATTATATCTTAAGCATATTCAGTTGGATCGGAATTAAAGACTTAATCACGTTACTAATAAAACATAAGGCTATATTAAAACCTATATAAAAAAACGATTGTAATAGGAACTTATTGTACATGTAAAGCCATTGGAATGAAGAATAAAGTGAAAAACAATAATTCTTCATATTCCAACCTCCCCCTACACTCAAGAAAGTAACAAGAATTTCCGTTTAACACCTTAAAAGAAGTAAAGATCAATAAAAATGTAGAAAAGAAGCCACAAATCAGGCTTTGCAAAACTGCACCATAGAGAGCCTGAGGTTGACGCGATCCATCAATATGCTGTCCCTCCTCAGAAGGTCGACATGCTCTAGCAGTACAGTTGCTACTGTGTATAAGACCTCAAACTTGATTAAACCGATAATCTCTCTGCCAAAAGGGGTTAAAATGAAAAATTAGAAAAGGCTTAACTTAATAAGTATGAAGCTTGAAGTTCATTATAATCGACAAACAAGCTACTAAAAGACGAGGTTCAGATGTAGTCAGGATAATTACAAAGAACTTTTTTCATAATAGCACATGCAAACAAGATACCATATGTTAGAGCCAATACCAGCTAAGGTTTTGACACAGAATTCAATTCAATACAAAAGAACAACTAAAGCTAAAGGCTTCCTTAAGATCAAGAACTTCCACATCTAACAGAAAGTTGAAGTCACATGGTGTGAATAATATACCAAATAACGGGACGTGTGGCTCCTCATATCACCTAAACTTTCTCGGAAAAAAAAAGATGCCAAAATAAGTAAGCAAGAAGTGACATACTTATCAGTTCATAAGTAACAATCATGGTTGTCCCATAAAGTGACATGTTTAAGAATCTTGGTCCAAAACCCCTGTAAAATCCCCACCATCCATCTTCCTTAAAGAGAATCTTTGCTGTCTTCAGTACTGATGGTCTTTCAGAACCGTAGTTGTCCATTACCTGCAAATGAAAATTGACAAATCCAAAATAGCCATATTACAGTCTAAAACCAAAAAGGGAAGAAAAAAAAAAACCTACTCCATAAAAGAATCACTAAATGGTTCCCTGGAAGATACATTAATCCTAATTTAAAACAGCCAATCCTAAAGGCAAGAGTCTCAGTTCCCATACCTGAAGACGTGTTTTCACAGTATCTATGGGAGTAGTGATAACAGATGAACAAGCACCAGCCACCATCCCAGCACTAGCCTGAACTGTAACCATTTCCACATGTGAAGGTTTTTTACCCGTTTCATCTTTGTAGCCCAAACTTCTAAAACCAAACAATCATTAAAAATGTAAAAAAAAAAAATTAGAGTCTTTAGGGTAAGTTTGGCAAGACTTAAATGGAACATGTTTTGGTTCATGAAAGTAAATTATAATCTGTAACCTTCTATAAGCACTTTTTAACTCTTAACTTGCTCTGCATAAAGTGGGATAAAATTCAGTTACAGATATCTAACTTTTTTTTATATATTCAGAATTGAAGTTTTATATTAGTAACATATGTCAACCACTAAAACTTTAATACAAGCATTCACTAGTCATATTATTAAGATGAAACTCACTCTAATTTGAAACCAGTACCAGAAACATCTAATTTTCCCCATTGAGACAGATTTCAGGTATGTTAAGCTTATATGAACAAGCTTTCATACTATAATCTAAACACACCCTAAGAAGATACTTGTAAAAGAGCAGAGAATGTACCTCCAAATTAGGTGTTGTGCTGCACCATATGAACCCCACCAAAGGGCAGAAGCAGGGGACTGCGTAATCGCCGTTAATCCAAAACCCCTATACAAACCACGAAACCCTTCAGCCTCCACAACTTTCCGAATAACATCAAACGGCCCTTTACAATAAGTTGTTCCAGGAAGACCCTGCACCATCAACCTCTGACAAATCTAACAAACAAACAGAAAACCATTCACAACATCATAAAAAAGCATAGTAACATAATTTCAAGTCATAGGAACTTCATTTCAAGTCATAATTTCTTGAAATGCAAAACAAATTCATGAGAAAAAAGTCTCTCATTAACTTAATTTCAACTCAGCCTTATGAATTTGAGATGTAAAGTTTGCATTATGGAGATCGCTATCGAAACGAGGTACCCACCACATCCAAGGGCACGAAGTAGACGCAGGAAACCAAGTTCGAGATCATGCCGGCGATTGCGTTGGCGAGGCCAACACGAGAAGCTTCTGGAATGTGCATGGCTTGCGTGTGTTTGAGGATGAAGTCCTTGGAGACCTCGAGAGACGTGAGCGCCACAACCCTACCGGGGATTGAACCAATGGCGGAAGTGCCGAAGCCTCTGAAGATTCCCGGAACGCCGTCGTTCCGCAGAATGTGGGCCAGCACCGAAGTTCCTCGCACGTGCGAGAACTCCGACCCCGCCACTTGCATTCGTGTCTTCACCACCGCCGTTGGATGAAGCAACCCTGATTGAGCGGTGAACAAGATGGCACCGATGACGTGGAACTTGGTTTTGTCCAACCTGATTTCAAATTCAGACACAACAAAAACATGGTTCATTGTGAAGTCAATGGTTTGAACTTTGAAGCGTAAATGAATAAGAAAGCGAACCTGTCCCAGTTGATGTCTGTGTCGGCGAGTGGTAACTGTGAAGTGGTGGTAGCATCAGCTTCCATGCTCATAAAATAACTACTTTAACTAACTTTTCTCAGTATTTGGGTTTGACTTTGGAAGTTTATGTGATGAGTAGTTACAGTGTTTGTTTGTGTTGTGTATAAGAAATGAATTTGGTTTGAGTGTGTTTGGTTTTGGGAAGATTTGTTTGGAGAAAGTTGGTAATGGAAAGAAGAAGAAGAAGAGGTCACCGCTTCAGGAGAAAGTTCCAGTCCTATCAGAGAACGTGTTTTTTTTTTTTATTATTATTATTTTTACTTGTTTATTCTTTTGGATTGTTTAAATTTAACGTCAGCATAAGATGTAATTATAAGACTGTTTCTTTTTTATTTTTTAATTTATTTTATGTTGTGTAAAAAATATGAGTGGGTTTGTCTTCTTTTGTATTGATTTAATTAAATTTTTAGTTCTTGAAATTTCAGCTTAGTTTTAAATTGATTCAAAAACAAATTTTGGTATGGTAAATTTAGAATCGAAATAATTTGTTTTAAAATAATAATTCTGAGAAACTAAAGGACAATTTTATGTATCATAAAAAAAACTAAAGTCTTCTCTAATGAAAGCATTTCACGTTTTTAATTTCATATATTAAAAAATATTGTTTATGAATATTGTAATAAGCAAATTATATTAATTTTATTTTTAACATAATAAACTTTATAAAATAATTATGATTTTATATTTTTAATTGATATTTGATTATTAAATATACTAATAATAATTATTATTTTCATGAGTATTAAATGTGAAGAAGAAGAGTCATGAGAAAATAAAATACAAAAAAAATATTTAAAAAATTATTTTTAGCTACATGAGAAAATAAAATATAAAAAAAATATTTAAAAAATTATTTTTAGTTACCAGATAAAATTATTGTTAATTATAACTAAAATAATCATCAATTTAGATTTTGATTACTAAATAATTATAAAATATAAACAATAATTGAATTTAATGACTTATTAAATCAATATAATTAATATTTATCATTAATTATAAAAGTTCTTACCACTTATACTAATTTGTATTAAAAGGAACTATGAACATTTTTTCTCTTTAAGAGTGTTATAAAAAAAAAGACAAAAATAAATAAAATTGATAAAACCTACAAAATATTATAACAGACAACAATAATATAGGATACAAATTTTATAATAAATAAGAGACAATAAAGAATACAGGTTGAGATCGGCAAAATACTATTCTCTAAAGAAGACGTCCACACTATATTACACAAAACTAATATATATTCATTACCTAATATACAACAACTCTTCATCTTCCAATATACAAACAAATTGTTATATTGTTCTCTGTGAGAAATAATATTTAAATCTTATGAAACTTTTTATAAGTTATTGTTTTTTTTTTATCTTTGATATGTTGTATTTATAGGTAAAATTATGAAGATGAACTAAGTGCACTAATATTCACTTATTCATTGGTAAAATTAACATTTAAATACATTTATTAAGAACATAAACATTTATCTACAGAGTAAGGATATTAATAAGATTGACATTTTTTAAATTATACCAATATTTAGACAACCAGCTTTGATTAAGCCAAAATATTATTTAAAACATAATTATTATTGACTACAGTCAAATATTATTTGGATCACAATCATTTTTATCTTAAAAAATTTATTATTTGAAACATAGTCATTTTTAGTTAAAGTATTTGAATATTGTTTGTATCACAACCACTTTTAGTTAAATTTAAATATTTTTTTAAATTCAACCACTGCTAACTAAAACACAAATACAAAGAGAGATTGTGTCTTATAACAAATACAAAGGTTTGCAAACTCTCCTAGATAACTATTGAATGCAAAGAATACTTTTGATCACAAATACAATATCAATGTTTGTTTAATAATACAATAACGTGTTCTTTTTGTTGTAAGAGTTCTGCCAATTTTATTTCTTCACAAATATATTTTTTATAAAAAAGTAAAAAAAAAAAGTGGTTACAAATTATTTAGAGTCTTGAGGCAAATTGAACATCTTGTTTCTTAATGCATTTGTCTACATTTAAAACACAAGACACTGTAAAATGTTGACTTAACATTATATGTTTGTGATATCTTTGGACAACTCTTGTGACACAAAATGACTTATCAGATTTTAAGATAGATAATTTTTTGTCATATCTTAACAAAGCGCATGATCTGATATAACTAACTGATTTTGCAACATTCACATTTTGTCTTTTTCATATAAGTTTATATATATATATATATATATATATATAGAACAACTTTCAATATGTTTTTTAAAGAATCTTAAAGTGTACAACATATGATGTCTTCTCAAAAATAATGAATCAGAATTATGTCTCACAGTTAATTAAATTTTTGCAGTGACTATTTGGTTTTAACTCTGTTTCATTTTATTTTGAAACTTTGATTTTCCAACCTACTCTGATGAGCCAATAGAATGAAATTTGTCTTAAAGAAGAATTAGATTGATGTCAGTTAGATGTAAAATTGACAACTCTAACAAAACCATAATATTTATAAGATCAGGTTTCACCTTTTGTTATTAAAAAAAAACTAAAATGAAAAAAAAAGTATGATGAAATTTGATATAACAAATTATAATTATGAATTTTAAATAACAATTAAAATATTTTACAAGTATTTTTTATACTTATTTATTATAATTTTACCTATTATTAAAATTTGGAAGTGTTCTCTTTATATTGTTTTTAAAATTAAAAAATCATTAAAAATTTATTTTTATAATGATTACCATGCATATAATTTTTTATAACTTTAACATACACTTTAACAACATTTTAAATTAATTTTATTACAATAATTTATATTTATATTTATATTTATATTATTTGTTATTATAAAAAGATGTATTTTGTAGTATTATTTAACCATTACTTGAATTACCATTAAATGTCTACTTAAAATATAGTATTTTAATATTATTTTATATTTGATTGAGAATATTATAAGACGTTGTCTAACATGAATATTAAAAGATATCAATGTAAAAAAAAAAATAGTTCACTTGTGAATAAAATACTTACAAAAATTAAAATTAGCTAAAAAAATTCTATAATACTCCAAAATATATTTAATTTAATATATGGGTTCATATTATTGAAATAATGACCTGCTTGTTGAACCAAATAATATCATAACACAACAATCAGCGGTTGAGTTGTGATAGGTTGCACAGTTGTTAAAATAATATCCAGTGGACCCAAAGGAACATTGGACAATAAGAACCGTTGATAGGGTTTACTTTCAATCACATGGTCCCCTGCATTTGAGCTTAAATTGCACACCGGCACCTACATATCTATATCTTCCGTGTGTTCAACCCTAACCCATTGCATTCAACAAACCAACGCTGCCTCTGGTTTTGCCTCACAATTTTTTTCTTTCTCCACCTCATAACCCTAACTGCAATATGCCAAATCACCTTTAGCAACACACCTCAAAGATTCTCACTCATATAACCAAAGGTAAGTTTCGCAAAGCACTATTCTTGCAATATCATAATCTATAATCTTATTTTCTAGGGTTCTTGAAGTTTTTATTTATTTTATTTATTTACTTTTTCTTAAGGATTTCGTAATTCGGATTAATCAGTCAGACTCTGATGATGTTAAATTAGAATTCAGTTAGTTAGGTTTTGTATTTCGTAGGATTTGAATGTGTTACATGCGTTGTTTGGTTGTTTGAGCTCTGGTTATTGATTGCAGAGACATATATACGAATTTGTTATGGCAACGGCGGAGGCAGCTCCTGCGGGGCTTGGCCCTAGATATGCACCGGATGACCCTACTCTTCCACAACCGTGGAAGGGGTTGATTGATGGCAGTACTGGTATTCTATACTATTGGAATCCTGAAACCAATGTTACGCAATATGAAAAACCTGCCCCCTTAACGCCACCCTTGCCTGCGCCTGTGGCTTCTGCACCGAGCTTGGCACCAATACCTGTGGCTCACACAATGCAGGCTGGTGGGATGGTGCCTCAGCATGGACAACAGTTAATGCAAGGGCAACCCCCGCAACAGCAGGTGAGTCACCTTGCCCAACAGCATGGCCAATCGATGCCGCCGCAGCAACAACAGCAGCAGAGTCCCCATATGGTGCAGGCCGCTCAGCAGAAACCCTCTCAGGGTGCTCAGTCTTCACAGCAGCAAAACTCACTGATGACACAGCCGCAACCAGGGTTACATCAAGCCAGACAGCAAATGATGCAGCCCCAGGGGCAGCAAATGTTGCAGCAGCCTCAAGGGCAGCAAATTCAACATCAGATGCCGCCACAGGCAATCCATTCCCAGCATTTTGGGCAAGGAATGCCTCAGGATCATGGCTCACATATTGCACCTCCACATCAGTTCCCTACCCAAAACATGCATTATATGTCATATCAGCAAAATATTGTTACACCCAGGCAACCAAACTCTCAGCACATTCAGCCAAACACGGTCTCACCTGGGCAACCTAACCCCCAGCAGGTTCAGCATAATATGCATGGTCAGCCCTTCGAAAATCAACAAACAGCATTTCCAAAGGTAGAAGAAGCGGAGTTTAAGAATGGAAGCCAGGTTGGACTTTCGCCATCCCAGTATCCACAAAGGAGTAACTTGCCTGTTCAGAATAATCAAAATCTTCCTGCTGACACAGCTTCTGGACAAATGCCTAATGTAGGTGTTAATGCTGGCCAGCCACAGCAGTTCAGGACTGCCTTATCAGGCAGTGTGCAGCAGTCGCCCTCTGCAATGCCACTGCAGGGTGGATCTGATTTATATTACCAACATGGTCCTAACTTTCATAGGCAGATGAGCCCAGGAATGATGCATGGTCATCCATCCAATGTTCATCCTGCTGGCCAAAAGATGAGTAACGAAGATAATTTGCGTAATAGAGCAGGAAATGAATATTACTATAATTCTAACAAAGATATGTCAACAATGGGTCGTCGGCAACCAGATATGAATCAAATACCTGTTCCAAGAAATCAGCAGGTACCTTTTTTCCCTAGTACAAAGTTTAAACCATTGCTTCACTTTTCAATCTTTAACTCATTATTATTAATTTGTGTTGGTATTTGATTGCTAGAGTGATATTATAGTTATTTCAATGCTAATAAAATGTCATGACTGTTTAAAATACTGATTTAATGTATGAAAGCCTCCATCGGATCCTCCTTTCCCCCCACAAAATAATTTTTCTTAATAAAATGGCTGCAATTAGTGATGATGTACTTGGCTGAAATTATTTTCCCCTCCGAATATAAAAAAGCAATAATAGAAAAGGTATATGTTTAAATTACTTTTATATCCTTTAATGTAACGGTGGTGGATAAGTTGATGGTATATTTTTACATTTCAACTAAAGATCACTTTCATTTTCATCTCATGTGAGAGCACTAAGTTTAGACGTTGTCTATCACTTTTTCCCCTCATACTATTTGCCTTGTAGTCAAACAATGAGAAATGGTACAGTTTTCATTTTCATTCAAACCAACTTCCCTCCTTCCATTTTCTCCTAAATAATATTTTGCGTCAATCCAAACTATAATCTTTCTGGATCAGTTAAGACAATCCTCATTAATTCCTTGAAAAGATCCAAAAATCCAAGCATCCAACTTGCTAGCATTGATGCTAAAGGGAAATAATCGGCATGCCTAAAAATAACCTCCATTTTTTGAGACACTTAGCAGCAAGTGACTTAAGATTTTTGCGTGATTAACTTCTTGATAATATTCCATATTACTGCAAAATAGTTAAATATTTACTCTTTTTTATAATGTTGATACAGTTTTTTTTTTTTTTTTTTTTTTTTTTTTTTTTTTTTTTTTTTTTTTTTTTTTTTTTTTTTTTTTTTTTTTTTTTTT
>Ga0209489_103950_pt1 | contig 28124 bp, 12 predicted proteins | sample SiratrowhiteBW_FD_187527 | JGI IMG/M metagenome (GOLD analysis project Ga0209489, IMG submission 187527) | Root nodule microbial communities of legume samples collected from California, USA - Siratro white BW (SPAdes) (version 2) | ecosystem: Host-associated > Plants > Roots > Nodule | place... | reverse complement strand
AAAACTAAAAAAAAAAAAAAAAAAAAACTAATGTTCAATCATGAATTCAATATAAGACAACTACAATCCTAAATATAGGAGAATAAATAAAATAAAAATTTCTAAAATATTGACAAAATCTTTTCTATCTTTTGCCAAAAAGAGTTAAAGAATCAAACAACTAAACATTCACACTATATAATAAGTTGAAGGTCCAAACTTGAGTTTAACTATAAAAAAAAAATTATAGATATGTTTATTGGAAATCTCATAATGACTATAAACAATATCACATTATATTATATATTATATTATATAAATAATTACAAATTTCATCTTATAAATTAATTTTGAGATTAAGTTAAATTTAAAATTTATTTCTTAAGATATTTTATTAAATTTAAAGTTTACTTCCTAATAATGATTATATACAATGACAAAATTTAGATATGTATAATGACCTTTACATATATGAATAAAAATATTATTTTTTAATTTCAATATATTTTATATATTTAACAGCCCTAAAATTGTTGTATACCTATAAAAGATTCCAAAATATTTTTATGAAAATTTGTCATTAGTTATATATATATGGTTAAAACTCATTTAGTTATTGAGGTCACCATTAACTATGTGGCTTCTAATCTAATCTATTTATTTTATTTATAATGTTCTAATTTAGTAAATTTATTTTGTTTCCAAAAGTATGTTGAGTTGGAAATTGATATATACTTATAAATTTATGAATGAATACTATCCCACTATTCAAAATTTGTGAATCTATTAGTGAATGTTTATGTATTTGCCCTTCTGCGTTTGTTTTATTTTACATTTTGTGTGTTTGTTTTATTTTACATGTGTATTGATTATTGTTAGCGTGTGATTTTGGGCATAAAAAAAAAGTTATAAAAACGACACATGTCAATAGCATGTATCGATATCTGACATCGTTTTATGTTAGTTTTGTGTCTTAACCTTTTAATAATTATAAAAGAGATTCTTTAAGTAACAAATTCCAACTCAAGCAAGTCACTTTACTATAAAAAAAAAAAAAACCGTACACATGACATAATTAATTTGTTTAATGACGTAGAATGATTGTATCAAATAAATCCTTTCTAATTCCTGAAACACAAAGCCTGTTGACTTTGGTGATTGACTTTGTTGTCATTCCACAAACAGAGAATCCAATCTTGGTTTGAATGAGGTTGATACTGTTGACACGAACATATATAAATGGGGTACACGAGAAATATATACAAAAATTAAACATTTTAATATTAAATCATATTTAATAATTAAAGCAATATTATTTGGTGATGTTTTATATCAATGCTTACTTACTTTTCATATTATTGGTCTTTAGCGAAATTTTTAATCTTAATATAATCTTAATTATAGTTGAATGAAAGTTTTTCTACTTTACCTTAGGAAACAAATTCTGAACGACTATGGATAAAAATATAACACTATTAATGTTGATAAAAAAATGTACAAATATTGACAAAAAAATTACTTTAATATACGTTAACAAAAAACTTGGATGACATCAACTAACACTGGCAAAAGAAAATCATAATTAATATTAAAAAAATAACTTAATAAAATCAATAAAAAATATCTTATATTAAACTAAAAAATTTCATTCAAATTGATTGAAAAAATACTCTTATTAACAATAATAAAAAAATTGCTAATATCAATTTGAAAGTATTCGTGCTAACAACAAACTTAAGACAATCTAGTTGAGACAAGCCAAATAAAAAAATATAAATATAAAATATATGAATTTATGACAAATTTTAAATTTCGACTTTCTCTTAGTAATATTTAAAATTATATTTTTTAAATAATTAAACAACTCTAACGAATTTCTTAAATTTTAATTTCTTTAGAATTTATTATTCAAATAATATATTTTATTTTAAAACAATTCAAATTCTCAATAAAAATAAACTAAATCCTATAAATTTCTCACCTGAACTACCATATATATATATATTTATACCTGATTATACTTTATATTTTATATATTCAAGCTAATTTATGATACTTTCTTATGCTTTCTGTCAATTATCAGTTGACTACGATTAATTTTTCATCGAACAATTCTCCAGGTTTGTGTTTTCATTTACTATTAAACCTTTTCTCATTATATATGTTCTATGTATTTCCAGGTATATGTTCTCGTCTCCAGGTAAGTCTTTATTGAATCGAAATTTCTTATTCTAAAAAGAGATTAATCAATTTCTAATAATAAAGAATATAGTGTTTTGACATTTTATATCTTAGCATTTTATTACAGTTATCGCTTTATATATGTTTAACATCATGTTTGGTCTATAACAAATACCCCTATCTCATTTCATGGCCCATATAATGGTTTTAAGCAATATGTAAATATGATATCAAATTTAAAGTAAATAATGTTTCTCCACAAGTAGATGATAATATGAAAGATAATATATATTCATTTTGATTCTGATTCTGCATCTAGTAATTAAGCTTAATTTGTTAGTAAAAAGAACCGATTGTTGCTTATTTACTCTTATTCATTCATTTTTTTTATATGTTTTATTGAATTTGATGTAATTCACTTAAAATAATTTGATAAATTTGAAACAGTTGAAGAGAGAGAAGCGTTGGGCTCACTCTGGACTGACTTGGACTAGTCCAAAATTATCCATATTGTTTAAGGGATTTCTATTCGTACTCCCATGTTTTCCTTTTGCACCTTCATAAATATGAAAAGAAAATACGACTTTTAGAATATGTAATTCATTTTTTTACTTTTAAATTATATAATATTTAAATTTTACATTAAAAATTTTAAAAATAACTTTTTTTATAAAAATAACTTTTAGATAAAAGTAATGTTTTTATAAATTTATTTTGAATTATGTAATCATAAATATCTTTCACTTTATATTTTTTAAAATCTTTATTTATATTTAAAAACTTTATTTATATCACAATCTAAAATAATTTATTTCATAACACAGATAAAGTAATAAGTAGAGCTTAGATACCTCGAGAGGGATTCCAGTTAGAATTACTATAAAGATTATGAGTTCTAATGATTTTACAAAACATTACTTAGTATGTCAATTATTTGATAATCTTACATAAAAAAATAATTATTATAGAAGAAGAGTTCAAATGTAGGTTTAAAATTTCATTTGGTATCTCTTGTTATTTGGTATCTCTTGTTATTGATTTTGTGATAAAAAAAATTTCACAATTGATATTTTGAAATAATAGTTGGTTGCTGACATTTATTTTTCTCCAACTCCACCTTCAAGATAAAAAATCTTAAACCTTTATTTTTATTTTAAGATGTTGACTTCTCAACGTTCTTATAAAATTTTCTTCCTTTCATGACAACATTTCGAAATCCAACTATTTCTATCTTTTCTAACTTTTTTTTCAGCTGAGACACTGAAATCTTTCTTTTCTCATACAAAGTTTAATAAGTTTTTCTTTCAAAATTAATTTCATTCAAATAAAAAATAATAATTCAAATTTATCCTTTAACACATAACGAAGGATTGCTAAATTATTGTTGCCAAGGTCATATTTTTTTAGCTTTTTTCAAAGCAAGATTTTCTTAAGATTATTTAAGAGTTATAGTTCTTCTAGATAACCTTTTCCGTCAGCTATTTTTATTTTTATTTAATTTATAAAGATAAATTGCAATTTACGTATTTATCTTTGACACATTTGTCCTTCTGTTTTTGTTGTGAGCATGGGTTGTCATCCACATATGCAGTGGAAAATGAATATGACTCCAGGCTACGGATGTAAGTGACAAGTTTTCTTAATCGGTAAGATACAATCTTTCACAACAATTACATGTTTCAATCTAAAATGCTTTAAGATAATGTTTTCTCGAATTTAAAATATTGTTGGTTTTAGAGTTTAGTATTTTCTTTTGCTGTCTAGGTTATGAGAGGAGGGACTTTATAAATTATTTATGAACTATGACCTATGTTTTTTAAGGATTGAGATAACCTTAAAAAAAACTAGAACATGTTATTCTTGGTTTTTAACAAGCAACAACGCCCTATTTATCTATATTAGTCATCTCTTCTTTTCATATCATCCATTTGAGGATCGTACTTTTCAATTAAAAATAGTCTACAATAATTTAGCATCATGCATCAAACTTTAGCATCTACTATGAACTTTAAACTATATTAATGAATATCACATCACATATATATATATATATATATATATATATATATATATATATATATATATATATATATATATATATATATATATATATATGTTATATATATTTTCTAAAGTATATTTTGTTTACCCATTCATGATTTTTTCAGCTCACAATTTTGTCTTATTTGTTTGAATATCATTCTCCTCCTATTTTATTGAACCATTTGCAAGGTTTATTCCTTTCATATAATGAAACTTCCAACTATTTCTTTTGCATATTGTCATCATTTTTCTCTCGGCAACACGTATCATTGACATAATTTTCCTATAGTTTTAGAAGCATATTTGTAAAATTTGGACAAGACCAGTTTAACTGAAAATCGGTCTAGTGTTTTATCTAAATTTAAAAGATAAAAAATCAAAATTTAATCAAATTCGTATTAACTATACCCAATAATCGATCACACTATATATTGATATTAGAGAAATCTTATAAATTATGTTTGGAGGCAAGAAAGATTGTATAAGTCTTAAAAATTGTGTATTTTGAAACTATGACAAAAGTCACTTATATATTTTCAAAAACAAACTTAATCTATTTAGTATTAGTGATAATTAATTATTTTGTTTTTATATGAATTTGAAAAATCACCAAAACAATCTAATAGAGTATTTTTAACTATTATTGATTATCTTCATCTTATATTTCAATTATGCACAAAAATAATTAATTATATATAAATACTTGTTTTTGTATATTATAGAATGATTAATTATGATTTAACATAATCAATTATTTTTTTTCAAATTAAGTTTAACAATAATTGAAAAAATTAAGATCTTATAAAAAACACACACATGATAATTAAATATAAAATATTAATAATAGTAAGATTAATGCTTTCACAAACAATCGCACATTCTTAATATACTAGATTTAAACATCATAAAAACATGCTTATATTCTAGATTTCTTCAAGATGCTCTTGATGGACAAAATAGTTTAAAATCAAAAAGATATTGTTCAATAAATCAATAAAGCTGGCAAAATCTTTACCTCAAAAGAAAAAAAAGTTAAGGCATGCTAACAATAATAGACAACAAACCATAGGATTACAAAATCATTTGCAATTCTGCTTCCTCTCAATGTTAGGAAAGATTCCAAAACGGCAGTGATGAATGTCTTTGTTTCATTAACACTTTGCCATCAAATTCCTGCAGGGTCCCCCATTTTCTATATCAAAAAGTGAATTAGGCAATTGTCATTTACAAGCAGGAAAGGTATAGGAATATTAGTTTCCAACTTATATTTGTTTTCCTTTTTTAAATCTTTATTAAATTTTAATTTAATATTTTTTATGTAAGATAAGATTTCATTATATACATTGTGTTCTTTTTCTTCCAGTAGTAAGATAGAATTTAGTTTTACATAAAATAAAAAATTTATATTTTTACATTTTTTATATATAAGATATTGATAATTATATATAATAAGTTTGATATTAGCATTACTAGAAAAAAATTAAATTATCGATATAATTTTATTGACGAAACTTTATCTATTGATAAAATATCATTATTGACTATTTATTGACGGATATCATCCGTCACTAAATTTATCGACGGATTTAACGATAAATTTATTTTAAATTTGTCGGTACTGACAGATTTAGTAATCTATCGAAAATCCATCGATAATTATCGATGGACTCAGAAATTCATCGATAAATTTACATACAATTAATTTACCGACAAATTTTGAATATTTTTGATAGATTTATCTCGTCAGTAATTTTTATTATTTTTAGTATAGTTTAACGATATTTTTATCTTACAATAATATTTTTAATTATTGTATGAATATAAATTTTAACAAACGTATGATGTTTTCTTAAAATATGATATTTTTTTGGAAATATTTAAAGATATAATCTCATATGAATAATAATACATTATTCAATATAAAAAAAGTACAATAATTAAAAGTAAACTGTACAATTAAACCCAATCTTTTATAACTATAAATTTAAAGTTGTTAAAAACTAAATCATAAATATTTCAAAATATATTTTTACCAATAGACATAAAATTTATAAGAAACCATTCTATTAAACGTATATTTTTATCATTTTATATTTATTAATTATTCCAATAAATAATGTTACCTAACACTAAACTTATTATTCCAATTTTTTCATCTAGTTATATTAAACATAACATGAAACTTATTACTTATTTATTAGTTAAAATTTATTGAAAATAATACTTTATTTATTTAGTCTTAAACTTCATTTAATAATTTTCATTTACAGCATTATATTTTTAATAAATTTTAGGTAATAAAAAACATTTTTTAAAAAATTATTCCTGTATGAAAATAAGCAAATAACTCTATAAAGAGAAAGTTAAATAAATCTTAAAAACATTTTTTAATATTTTTTTGAGATGGTTGACAATAGACAAGATAGTCTCCTAGCTGAAAAAAGTTTTTAAATTTTTTTTACTAACAGCTAGTAAAAGATAGTTAAAGTTAGAACAAAAAACAATAAATTTGATGATGTAATTTATTAGTGGAGAACATATTTAACTCATCAATTAGGATTGTAATTTATTAGTGGAGAACATATTTAACTCATCAATTAGGATATTTATATTGATTGTAAGTATACTTTTAAGTATATCTATTTTGATGTTGTATATGGGTTGAAGTACCTTTTAAGTATCTTATATTTATTTATTTATTCTAGATTGTTAAAAAAAATAAAAATAAAGTAAAGACACAATTTATTTTTTATACTAATTTATCCTAATACTGATTTATGCTCAATCATTTTTTACAAATCTTAAAATGTTTCACTAATCAAATAATGAATATAAGTATTTTCAAAGTCACACAAATGTATAGAAAGTCACTCATGATTATCTCATTTATCTTTTCTCTTAAAATAAAATAAAACATATATTTTTTTTCACTAAGTCACCTCTAATTTTTCCTAAATATTCTTTATTTATTATTTCTGGTTACCACAAAATAGTTATTTAAGATATAATGATAACTTTTAAAAAAGAGGATTTACAAATAAGTATTCCTTATGGAGAATAGTTTAACATAGTGAAGGTTTTACAAATATAGTACAATATTTATATCTTTTGTAAGATGTTCTATAATCTTACACTTAAAAAGACTTAAGATAGAAGCACATGCAAAGCACATTGATATTTTATGTAAGATTGTTAGTTTATTTTGCTTGACAAATCTTTTATTTATATGCATATTCAATAAGATTGTTGTGACTTGTGTTTTGGTCTTTTATTATTGTATATCAAAGTTGTAATAATTGGTAGTCTTTTATTTTAAAAGAATCTTTACTATATTCAACTTATTAATGCTTGAAAGTACCTTTACTTTTGAATATTGTTCCTTGTACCAATAATACTAATTTTTCCATACAATTATAGAAAGTTGGTGTTGTGTTAAAGTCTTTATTAGGGTTCTTAGTGAACATGTTCATGACTTGTTAAGATGATTTGACAAACTAAAACTGATTTTTATCTTGTTATAAAACTTCATCTTAAGTCTCGCATTTTCTGTTTTGAGTTTCTAAATAAAACTTTTTAGGAATTGTAATGAAAAAAAAAATAGTCTAATGAGTTGACATGGTCTAAATTTCTTATCTTATCTCATTAAGGTTTTGTAATTCTCTCTAAAGCACATATACAAAAGAAAGATATTATTTTATCGAAACTAAACATTACTTGCTATTATCAAAAGTATAAATCATCTATTGTCTTTATTATGAAAGTTAGATGGTTGATATAAGACCATTTAGATAAGATCACCTGAGTTTTATCAATCTTTTTCTTTTTTATTATGATAAATATTATTAGTTTTGTGTCATATTGAAACATGTTTATAATGATATATCTAATTTTCTATTTATAGAAGTCTTCAATAAAATTGTCATTGCTTAAGTGTTTATTGCTAACTTTTTAGCTAACCACGATCTCTACTAGACTATATATGATATGCTTCCATGTATATTTAATTATGCCTTTTTTATAATAATAACATCAATTTTAACATACAATTGCAATTGATCTACTATGTTATTAGAAGCTGTACATGTTGGTGGTTTCATACAATCTGACAAATTCAAAATAAATTTATGTCTTGTTAATAAAGCTTTATCTTAAACTTTGAAGCTTCAATTTATCAACTTTTGAAGAATGTTGTCTAGAAATTGTATAAGAAAATATTCTATAATTAATAAAGTTTAAGCTTCTTATTACGTAAAAGTCCTATAATTATTTATAAGAAATACACTCAAAATAGAGATATTAGTTCCCTATAGTTATACATTATTATTTTGTTATAATTAAAATTATAAATTATCTAAAATGTATTTATTTATAAAGGCTAAATTCTTTAATTAGACAATTAAATAAGATCATTTAAATTAAATCATCTAGTAATTATATAGTTTAAGATTACTACTAACAATTCTCTAATCATCAATCATGTCAAAGTAGTTACTATTAAATTGATTACAAATCAGCAGACAATAAATTAGTGTCTAAACACATTTAGTATATGAATCTAGCAAAACTACATCTAGTTTTAAAAAAATATTAGCCTAATAACAATGCTTTATTATTTTTATTCTTCTCTTGGTATCTTCACTTTAATTGTAAATGGTATGTGAATGTCCCATGTCATGTGATTAATTTCAACAACTGGCAATCATCAACTAAAATACCACGATACGACAAAAATGTTGACTAAAAGAAAGATGAAAATTTTCTCTAAGGCTGCTTTTATATGAAAATGACACCAAGCCAAACGAATAGTTGCTCATTCTAAGAAAAAAAAGAAGCAAGTTCTTTTGACAAAATATAAGGTTAATCAGGTACTCTGTCCGTACAAGTTTAGTAGTGCATTATCTGGTTAAACTGCCCGTGTTTGATTTAATGTTGCTCAAAACCTATGCATGTTGAAATATTAGTACATGTAATTTTAGATAAAATGTCTGGTATTGTTTTTCTACTGAAAATTCTTTTGAAGGTATACTAAACTTTATTATTAACTTGTTTATAGAAGAGTAAAGGAAAACTTTTCTCCATACAATTTTTATTCAATGACATTCACACTTTTTAAAATACACTTTTCTTATGATTTTTATAAAATGATAAGCGACACTTATATACATTGACAAAAACAATCAAAATTAAAAATTCTGTCTCTGTATTAAAGGTTCTTCACAATTAACTATTAAGAAAGAGTGTAAAAATCTCTCATTATCCTATTTCTATTTTATATAAAAATCACATATTTTAAAGGGGTGATTAAAGTTATTTTCATTAAATCTCATTAATCAAAATCTCTCATTATCCTATTTCCATTTTATATAAAAATCACATATTCTATAATATCCTATGCATTATGTATGATGATTGATTTTATTATGATTGAACTTACCGACATCACCAATATAAAATTAGTTCCAATCCACTAAAAATTTCAACCTTAAACTACTATCAGTTCAATGACTAACATGAAAGTAATAATAATTTCAGATCAATATCAATAACAATATATATAAGAGATGAATACCCCGTATATTTACCAAAACTTCTGCTGAAAAATACCAATACATGCAATAAAACCAGAATTTTCATGAGTAGCACTACCAATGACCAACTTAACCAACTTGAAAAAGTTGTCAAAATAGTATAGACACTTTGATGTTTTACAAACATAATTATTAATATTAAAGTATTTCATTAACATAATGAGATCTCCAATATTATTGTCCAATAATCTTTTAGAGAAGTTTTCAGTCATGCTTATACCAGTAATAACGTGATTTTTAACGTAAATAACCACAATCAGTTATCCAAACCTGTAATAATTCCTCATACACACTAAATAATATGAATGAAAGGAGTAAGACTAGTATTTTTAATTTAAATGTTACCTCTCATATCAAGAACCTGCAAAGCCTACATAATTATGATTTGTAATACAAATTAAAATAAATTGAATTCACTCCACAAAATATGAAACAATCTTATATCTATAAATAGAGAAAGTTACCCACTAATTATTAATTACAATTTTTAATTGAATAATAAATACTCGATCTAACATATATTGTGAACATTGCAAAATATTGCTGAGTTGTTTCTTAACCCGTCCTCATAAATATAATTTATTTATAAATAACTTATTAATTTTTTTATTACTTAACATGAGTATTTTTATAATAAATTATTAATTTTTTTATATTGAATCTACTCATGCATTCAAAATCACTCTATATATGATGTAAAACAACTAATCTTTTACAAGTTTTTTTGTTAGTTAATCTTTATTTTCCTATTTTTGAAGTAAAATTTTCGTGTGAGAAGTTTTAGACAATATTACTGACCACTGAAGTTTTAATTATACTCATATGTTATTTAATTTTTAAATATTTCATATTTTTTATAAAAAATAATAGTGAAAGTTACAGTACGAAATTTAAATTAAATTTGATATTGACAACAGTAGTTTAGAGTATCACTATTCTACTACTTATAATAATCTTACTCTCGATTCAAATATTTTTTGTTAATGCAAAAAGAATATATATTAGTTAACACAATACTTTTGTATACTAGTAACAAAATCCAATGAAATTTTAAACATGTGTATCAAATAAAATAAACAAAGGAAGTAACATATAAAGTATCCATCCAAAAAGGCTATGCATAGGAGAACAACATAATGAATGCTAAAGAAAAAACATATTAATTATTGGATTAGTAGAAATTTATTGTGTGGGATAAAACCATAAAATATCAGAGAAAACCCACTACAATGCTTTTCCTTTTGAGCACTCGTGTGCATTTTCCATTTGTTAGAATGGAGCTATTGGTGGTGGATGTCTTTTAAATTAATAATGAGGATTATGATAATTTAGTGAATACAAGGTGGGTGGAACTTGGAAGAAGAATATAAGAAGATTAATTAACTGCTCTAAAATAGTTTGACACTTTTCTAAATTAGTTAATTAATTATGTTAAATAAAATAATTACATAGATTTAACACAATATAGAATAATCAAATGGACTGTGACTCATAAATCAACTCAACTTAACGCACCCATTAAATAATCCATTATATTTCTTTTTGAAGGAAAAAGAATCCATTGGCATTATAGTCAGTTTCATGAACATTTCCGTGAATGATAGGAAGTTTTATATATAAATTTAATCGTTACAAGTTTGATTGACTAGACTGTTTTTAGTCCATTGTTAAGTTTTTTTTTTTTTTTTTTTTTTTTTAGTCTTGAATTAATATCACTAAATAGATTGTTAATCACATTAAAGTTTCCCCCATTTAAGGATGCTTTTGTACCATTTCATCTAACTCAATTTCCATGTATCAAAATTTCCCAATATTTATTAAAGAAAAAAGCAAATATTTTTGGCATCACCTCTTCTATCCAAATTGAACTTTGAAACAACAGTCTCTTCATCTTTCTCTGAACACCCTTTGTCATCCCCAACAATCTTTCCACCATACATTGGATCTTTATTTTATTTCTCAAAGTCCCTTCCACCAAAAAATCCATTAATTTGAAAGATAACCCTCCCTTATACACTCTCTATACCTATCAATGTATCATTATCTATACTTTTCTACCAAATCTTGCAAATAATCTCCTTCCACTATAATTCTTGATCTTCACTTTCCTAAAAGTGGTGAACTACTCAAAATATTTTGTATCTTTATTCTCATCCACCCTCTTCTTTTGGCTTATACATGCAATCGCCTTCTTCTGCTTCTCCCTTTTTCTTTTTGATAATGACAAAAGGGTACAAATATATGAGTGCTCAATTCTTAAATTGTTTGATAACTCAGCCTGGCATGAAGTTAAGTGAACCCAAATTGAAATTGAAAGATTTGACGTATAGATTGAGTTATATTTTGGAATAATTCAATTTTGTCCGTAACGTATTGCTCACAAATATTCTTATATCACTCACAAGTAAAAGTCTATAATAATTTGTAAATTTTCTTTTATTTTATATTAATTTATTTAAATATTTTTTCAAGATAAAACTGTAATAAAATAGGAACAATGAATCTTTTTATATTTATTAAAAGTAACATGTAAACTTACTTTCTCTTTCATAATATAATGTTTGATGAAAAATAACACTTTCCCTTTTAGCAATGACATTTTTTTTTTCTTTTAACCTTGTTATTAATAAAACTGAGTGGAAAGGTGAATTATCTATCGAAAAAGTTGGAACATACTGGCGCAGTATTTGTCTAGCTGGTTTGTATAACTGTATGAACGAACATATAAAAAAATTGAAAAAAAAATTATTAACAAGATGACAACTTTTTCATCCTAAATCTCACTCTCTTCTAAAATATAAAGATTGACTATATGTAAAACTATATTAAAAACTTAAAAAAATACTTGAAATTTTAAAATTTCTTATTTAGTGCAAGTAAATAATAGATAAACTGTGAAAAAAAAAAAATCAAACATGTACTTACAAGTATGAGGATTCAAATCAAGCTGATAAAAAACAAAAAATTCGAACACCAATTCAAAAGGTTATGAATTTTCTTTTAATTTTATGAATGCATTTTTTTTCTAATTGAACAATTTATTTTGAATTTTGAATTAAAAATAAAAATTAAACTAAACCAAACAAAATTACTTATTATATGATTAAAGTTTATTAATGAATTTGTTAATTATGCAAATTTTTACTATAATTTTTAATTCATTTAAAGAATAAATTTAAGTTTAATTCAACTTCATATAAGTAATAAGTGAAGTTCTAATGTATTATAATTATCATATTTTTAAATGAAATAGGATCTCCAACAATAAAATTATGTAATTTTTTTATAAATATGACATAAAGTTAAAATTATAAATATAATAATTATCATGCAAAAATAATTCATAATATACCTCTCTATTTGAACATTTTTATTATAAAAGTTTAACAATTTTTTTAAGAAAATGTTTTACAATTATTTTTAAAAATATTAAAAAATTTTATAATAACAAAATCTCTAAAAATTGATCTAAGTCGGGTTTGATAAACTAGCTCATGAAATGATTAATTTTTTACTATATATAACTAATTTTCAACCATCAATTACAATAATATAATATTAACAAAAATCTTTCGTGATATTTAATATTCAAATAATAATATATAACATTGAAAAGTTAAAAGAACGAAATTTATATAGACTGTGGTAGGAAATACTCTGACCCACAAGAGCAACAAATTATATAAGATAGACCTATAGGGATCCCTTGGCCTTACATTTTTTATTACATTCTAATTAAACTGTTTGGATCATGAACTATGTTTTAGATTTAATTATTATTTAGTTTTTAATTATATTTCAATCACGATTATGGCATGAGTTAAATTAATTGAATACCAAAACTCAAAAGTTTCCGACAAAAAGTTGAAATTTTAAAACATTACTCATTACATGGTGGTGGTGGTACGCCGTATCTGAGTTGCTTAGGATCTATTCTTCACATACTAACCAAATCAATGCTTTGTTTCTATTTAGGATTGGTAAGAACAAGTGTTTATCTTGTGCAATCCCTTTGTTTTTCCATGTTTGATTAAACTAGATCGTAATTCATAACAAATTAAGAATTCTCTTCTTTAAAATAATACTGGTGTTCCAATCAATTATGGATTCTTCAACTTTTTATAATTAAAATAATATTTTTTTTACATATTATAACTCCATCGATAACAAACAATCTGTCCATGATTCCAATTAAGAGGGTTCTCCTTTTTACAAAAGTTGCTGTCACAGTTGTCATATAGTGACTCTTTGCTAGTGGTATTACTCGTGGCCCTGTTTTTGGAATTTAAGGGGATCTTATCATTAATTATAAAAATTTTAATTTGCAGAAAGGAAAGAGTGAGTGGGGTTTAATATAACTTAATTTAGTTTAATTTAATTTTTACTTTTGAATCTTGTGTCTAGAGAAGGCCCACCCGCCGGAAACAATAGAATTATTATAATTCAAATGGGTAGCAAATAAAATACCTTCATTAAAATTTATCATCAAGATATATAATAGTATAAATGAATATACACATGTTTTTCAAATATATCTCTAATTTTTTATTCTAATAATTAAATTTTAAGTTTAATTTAATTTTATAAAATTGACTTATAAGGTAAGATTTGAATTTTTTTTTATATATTATGAATTAAATTTGTTTTTATATATAGTTATGATAGATTTCTAATATATTTTTTTTTTATACCAAGAGATATAATTATAAGTTAGTTTTGTAAGATTTAATTAGATTTAAAATCCACTTCTCACTTCTTAATATGGTGTAAGGGTTTATCCTAACTATAGTTGATGAGTCATTATGCACTCGTTATTAGGTCACTATCGAATCATTCATAGATATTTAATTTTACATATGAGATATACATGTATCAGTATATATTACTAGAAATAACGTAATATATAATATATAAGTAGATATAAATTATTACGTATTTAAGTGTGAGTCTAAGTCTCTTACTGAAAAGAAATAAGTAAGTTAAACAACAATTAAGAAAAAAAACACACAAATCTAATGATCTTAAGAGTTTAGGCGAAAGGTGATGTCATTTTCATATTTAAGTCCGGTTTTTATCTCGTTCTTATTTGATAATGTATGTAAGTTCTCGTGAGGGAAATTTCTTAAGTTTGTCCCGTGCAATGTTAAAAGCAGATTTGCTAATTAACACGTTGCTTAGCAGTATAACACAATTCCTGCCCGAAGCGTTATCTTTTGTAAGCTTAACTGGGTAACTTCAACAGTTGTGGCTAATCCATTATTGGATCACCTTTGATCAGAATATATAATAATAGTGGATTGTACTTTAGTTAGATCAATTATATATTTATTTGGATACCAAGTCCATTATTTAATTCCCAGATTCATGCACCTGCTTTTGCACATATTCTCATCATCCACATTCGATAACGAACCAAGGTACTAGGGCATAAAAACAAGTCTTTTATATACGTGCGTGAGACCGAAGTTAACTTAATTAATGTGATAATAAAAGAATTAATATTATAAAAATTTCTGTAGTAATAGCTCTCTTTTTGGTGCATATAAATGACTATCTGTATGAAGTCTTTCCCCAACCATTGCTCCTGTTGTAGTACTTGCATTATTAACTGACAACATGCATTTGGAATATCTGCTTAGGCTTTGAGCTTCTCCCTTTCTTTCTCTTTATTGCTCCATGCATAACAAAACATTTCGTTCAACACAAATTAAGTTTCATTGAATATGACCTTCATGAAGTTCATAATCCGAAGCTACGAGGATCACTCTGATAGGGTTCAGGTAGAAGATCTTGAAAGAAGATGCAAAGTAGGACCATCAGAAAGCGTGTTATACACTATGGGTGACCCCATGTGTAGGATTCGAAACAGTCCCATGTACATAATGCTGGTATATATACTAAATAATACCCACCATTAAAATAACTATACTTAAATAATCTTCATCATCTCCCTCACCCTTATATGGATCACAATTTATAATCTTCTTTTTCTGTGGCCCTTGTGTACACTACTTATTGATTATTTTGGTGTTAGGTAGCAGAGATGGACCATGAAGTGGTTGGTGTCATTCAAGGCTTAATAAAAATGGTGACAGTTCACACTCATCCTCCAAAGGATATGGCAACGGTGGGGTATGTCTTAGGTCTCAGAGTTTCTCCTCACACTAGAAGAAAAGGCATTGGCTCAAGTTTAGTGCAAAGGTTAGAAGAATGGTTCACTTCCAATGATGTGGAATATGCATACATGGCCACAGAGAAAGAAAACCATGCATCAGTGAACCTCTTCATGGAGAAGTATTGCTACACCAAGTTTAGGACTCCAACTATACTCATTAACCCAGTGAATCATCATCTGTTTCATATCTCATCCAACATAGAGATAGCTATGGTCAAGGTTGAACAGGCTGAATCCCTCTATAGAAGATTCATGGGATCCACTGAGTTCTTCCCTAGTGACATAGAGAATATACTAAGAAACAAGCTAAGCCTGGGAACTTGGGTGGCTTATTTTAAAGGGGATAGTGATTTTGGTTTAGATGGACAAGTTCCTAATAGTTGGGCTATGCTTAGTGTTTGGAACTGTGGTGAAATCTTCAAGCTAAGGTTAGGGAAAGCACCTTTGTCTTGCATGTTATTCACAAAGAGTTGGAACGTGATTGATAGAATCTTCCCATGCGTGAACTTGCCAACCTTGCCCAATTTCTTTAGTCCTTTTGGGTTCTACTTCATGTATGGTGTGTACCAAGAAGGGCCATTCTCTGGAAAGTTGGTTAGGGCATTGTGCAAGTTTGTGCACAACATGGCTTCTAGGAGTGAACAGTGCAAGATCATTGTGACAGAAATTGGAGGAAGAGATGATCTGATTCATCATATTCCACATTGGAAATTGCTCTCATGCCAGGACTTGTGGTGCATAAAGGCTTTGAACAATGATGGAACTAACAAGTGTCATGAATTGAGCAACACTCAAACACCAAAAACACTCTTTGTAGACCCGCGAGAGGTTTAAACTAACTACTCTTGTATCTTCCAGTGGTGTAGGTTCCCGACTTGCTCCTTTTACATTACTGACAAAATCTAAAATCTGCTCCAATTAGATTCCACACTTTTGTTGTCCTTGTTAGCATCTCCCCTCTGTCTTATTCTAACCAATAATGCTTGTTTTCCAAACTTTGTTCTTTCTCTCTTATGTTGAGTTGAACACTATATTTTGTTTTTCAGAAATGTTGAGTTGAAAACTATATTTTGTTTTTCGGAAATGATATTTTGAAACTGCTTTTCAATTTACCTCCATTTGATACTGATCTGACAAACAAAATAATATTTTAGTGAATTATGAGATCCACGTAATTTAGATGATAAAAAAATTGAAAATGCTATGTTTCATTTCCGGTTGTTTTTTTCCCTTTTGTTCAACTCCTCTTTCGGTTTCCTGTATTCACAATTCACATCATTCTTTTTTTTTGTTTTTCTTCATTTCAAAATTTGGCGTTTTTATTAGTATATTGAGTGTTGTATGCTAACTTTATCTTCTTTCACAGGTGAGATTTAATTTGCACAAAATTTTTTCTCTTCTAAAAATTAAGAAGTTTTTGAACTACTTGACTAATGTGAAAAATAATCATCAAATGCATTAATATTGCTTCTTATTTCAACCAAAACCTAAGATTTAATTTGCACAAAATTTTTTCTCTTCTAAAAATTAAGAAGTTTTTGAACTACTTGACTAATGTGAAAAATAATCATCAAATGCATTAATATTGCTTCTTATTTCAACCAAAACCTAATTATAACATTAATGAACACATGATGTTCATACTTTCCATATCTATTAGATGAGTTCAAAAGTACTTATTAGAAAATCACATATCAAAACAGAGGAAATCACCTGAATACAACTGTCATACATTTTAAAAGAGCTTCATAATTTTATGAAAGTACTTTCCCACTTTGACCTTGTTGGATCACAAATGGAAGAACATACTTCTTTAGACAATATTAAAGTTGTAATTTTTCAAAATGAGAACAACATGAATTCAAGCGGTTCATACTTTCAATATGTGTTACATAAGTTCAAAAGTCTTTCTCAGCAAACCACATGCCAAAACAGAAGAAACTACTTGAACATGGATGTCATAAATTTTAAAAGAGTTTCATAATTTCCTGAAAGTACTTTCACTTTAACCTTGTTGGATCACAAATGAAAGGATATGCTTCTTTACATCATATTATAAATGTACTTTTTCAAAATGATAGAAAACATGAACACATGAGCTTCCTACTTTTCATATCTATAAGACGAGTTCAAAAGTACTTATCAGTAAAGCACATGTCAAAAAAGAGGAAACCACCTGGACGCGACTGTTGTATATTTTAAAAAAGCTTCATAATTTCCTAGAAGTACTTCCACTTTAATCTTGTCCAATCACGAATGGAAATACATGCTTCTTTACATAACATTATAACTGTATTTTTTTTCAAAATGAGTGAAAACATGAAAACATGAAAACATGAGGTTCCTAGTTTCCATATATGTCAGACGTGTTCAGAAATACTTATCCGTAAACCACATACCAAATAGAGAAAACCACCTAGACGCGGTTGTTATACACTTTAAAAGAGTTTCATAATTTCCTAGAAGTACTTCCACTTTGAGGAAGCTTGTTGCATCACAAATGAAAGGACATGCTTCTTTACATAACATTATAAATGTATCTTTTTCTAAATGAGAAGAAACATGAACACATGAGGTTCCTACTTTCCGTATCTGTCACACGAGTTCAAAAGTATTTATCAGCAAACCATATATCAAAACAGAGGAAACTACATGGACGAGGTTGTTATACATTTTAAAAGAACTTCATAATTTCTTGAAAGTACTCCCACTTTAACCTTCTTAGATCACAAATGGAAGAACATGCTTCTTTACATAACTTTACAGTTGTATTCTTTCAAAATAAGAGGAAACATAAACACATGAGGTTTCTACCTTCCGTATCTGTCAGACGAGTTTAAAAGTACTTATCAGCAAGCCATATATCAAAACAAAAAAAAACACCTAGACATGTCTGTCATACATTTTAAAAGAGTTTCGTCAAAGTGGAAGTACTTCCAAAAATTATGAAGCTCTTTTAAAATGTATAACAATCGCGTCCAAGTGGTTTCCTCTATTTTGATATGTGATTTGCTGTTAAGTATTTCTGAACTCGTCTAACAGATATGGAAAGTAGGAACCTCATATGTTCATGTTTCCTCTCATTTTGAAAAGAAACAATTATGATGTTATGTAAAGAAGCATTTCCTTCCATTTGTGATCCAACAAGGTTAAAGTGGAAGTACTTGCAAGAAATTACGAAACTCTTTTAAAATGTATGAAACCCACGTCTAGGTAGTTTTCTTTGTTTTGATATGTAGTTTGTTGAGAAAGACTTTTGAACTCATATAACAAATATGCAAGTAGGAATCTCATGCGTTAATGTTGCTCTCATTTCGAAAAAATACAACTCTAATATTGTGTAATGAAGTATGTTCTTCCATTTATGATCCAACGAGGACAAAGTGAAACTATTTATAGAAAATTATGAAGCTATTTTAAAATGTATAAACTGCATTTAGGTGGTTTCCTCTATTTTGATATGTGGTTTGCTTAATTATTAGTACTTTTGAACTTTTCTAACAAATATGGAAAGTAGGAACCTCATGTGTTCATGTTTTCTCTCATTTTGAAAAAATACAGTTATAATCTTATATAAAGAATCATATCCTTTCATTTGTGATCCAACATGGTTATAGTGGAAGTACTTCCATAAAATTACTAAGCACTTTTAAAATGTATAACAGCCGCATCCAGGTGGTTTCCTCTGTTTTGATATGGAGTTTGTTCATAATTACTTTTGAACTCGTCTGACAGATATAGAAAGTAGTAATCTCATGTGTTCATGTTTCCTCTCACTTTGAAAAAAAATACAGTTATAATGTTATGCAAAGAAACATATCCTTCCATTTGTGATCCAACAAGCTTTATCAACGTGGAAGTACTTCCAGAAAATTATGAAGCTCTTTTAAAATGTATAATAATCGCATTTAGGTGGCTTCTCTATTTTGATATGTGGTTTGCTAATAAGTAATTTTGAACTTGTCTGACAGATATGAAAAGTAAAAACCTCATGTGTTCATGTTTCCTCTCATTTTGAAAAAATATAGGTATAATATTATCTAAAGAAGTATGTCCTTCCATTTGTGATCCAACAAGGTTAAAGTGGAAGTACTTTCAGGTAATTTTGAGGCTCTTTTAAAATGTATAGCACTCGTGTGCAGGTGATTTCCTCTCTTTTGACATGTGGTTCGTTGATAAGTACTTTTGAACTTGTCTGACAGATATGGAAAGTAGGAAGCTCATATGTTCATGTTTCCTCTCATTTTGAAAAAAATATATTTATAATGTTATGTAAAGAAACATGTCCTTTCATTTGTGATCCAACAAGGTTAAAGCGAAAGTACTTTAAGAAAATTATGAAACTCTTTTAAAATGTATGACATCCACGTCCAAGTAATTTTCTCAGTTTTGGGATGTTGTTTGCTGAGAAAGACTTTTGAACTCATGTAACAAATATTGAAAGTAAGAACCCCCTGTGTTCATGTTGTTCTTATTTTTTAAAAATACAACTCTGATATTGTGTAAAGAAGTATGTTCTTCCATTTGTGATCCAACAAGGTCAAAGTGGGGAATTACTTCCAAAAAGTTATGAAGCTCTTTTAAAATGTATGACAGTTGCGTTTAGGTGATTTCTTCTGTTTTGATATATGGTTTGCAGATAAGTACTTTTGATCTCGTCTGACAGATATGGAAACTAGGAACATCATGCGTTCATTAATGCCATAATCAGGTGTTGGTTGAAATAAGAAGCAATATTAATGGATTTGATGATTATTTTTCACATTTGTCAATCAATTCAAAATCTTCTTAGTTTTTAAAAAAGGAAAGCTTTTGTGCAAATTGAATCTTATATGTGGAAAAAAAGATAAAGTTAGCATACAACCCTCCATATACTAATAAAAGTGTTACGGAGCTGCAAAATTTTGGAATGAAGAACGGAAGAAAAGAATGATGTGAATCGTGCACACTGGAAACCCAAAGAAGATTTGAACAAAAGGAAAAAACCAGTTGGAAATGAAAACCTAGCATTTTCAAATTTTTTATCATCTAAATTATGTGAGTCCCATAACTCATTAAAATATTTTCTTTTGTTTGTAATGTCACATTGTCAAATGGAGGTAAGTTGAAAAGCAGTGTCAAACTATCATTTTCCTCTGTCTTTATGGTATCCAAAACATGTCAACAGGGAAATGATACATAATTATTTATTATTATAAAGTAGCCAAGTTTATTCAAATAAGGAATTGAGTTGTTTATATAAAAAAACATCTTACAAAACAAAATGAAGAAAATCTCAACAAAGTTATTGACATAAGTGATTAGGCATTTGTGTTTAAGTAGGAAATGTTGCATCTCAAATTTTAAAAAAATTACCACTGAAACAATACTATATTTCCTAATTGATAGTGAGAAGGAAGATTGATTAAGAAGTATTTATATTATAATTTAGTTAATTCTAATGAAAAGTACAAACTTTAATCATTATCATCAAATCCTCCTTTTTTATTGTTTCCTTGGGAATTATTTTCTTCAATTTTACCTTTTCCATTATCTACTTCAAAATTATTATCTTCAAGTTACTCTTTTCTTTTATGATCTTCTTCAAAATCATTATCTTCAATATGTTATTTCCTTTAATGTCTTCTTCTGAATCATAATATGTTATTTTGACCCATACAAATGTCCATCATTCCATATTTAAGATCTATTATTGTACTTATACGTGATGGATCAAACCAATCATGGTAAAAATACAAACATTCTTTCATGAGAGCTTCAAGTATCATACTCTAATTCAGTTATCTTAAGTGATCTTATAGAAATAATCTTCACATGTTTCATAAATACTACTGTTTATCTTTTTTTCTTCTCTTGCTCCAAGCACGAGTGTAAAATTTATAGTTATTGACAAAATATGTATGTCATTCATCAACATAAGCGAATGGATCATGGGATAATTCTTGCAGTGTGTGTTTCCTACACTTAAAAGTTCATCGTTGACCTACAAATGTAACAAACATTAATAGTTGTATTTTCTCAAACATATACAAAACATAGTTTTTTTTTTTTAATTTGAAAGATACGTACTTGATCCTTGAATCATTAGGGAAAATCTAAATGTGTATGAGTTGAGCATTTAATTAATGTATTTGTTAAGATTGCAAGAATGAACTATGAATATTTATCAGTATAGTGAATACCAATATTTTTTAAAATTTAAATATCACATGTAATGAAATAAAGTATTTTAACTATTCACTTAAGGTATGGTTTAACTCTGATTGATCAACACATGAACATGGGCTGAGTTTCACTCTTTATGGGTTAACCAATGAATGGACTTATTTCCTAAAGAACGACTAGGTTGGGTAAAGACGAATAATAATGATGGACTTCTTTCACATTCAATAGGTATTTCATTTCTACGACTCTATGGGGACAACATGAAGTCCTTGAAATAGTGAGAACAAAAGTAAGTTGTCTCTCAAGGTAAGTAAAATGCACAAATTGATCATTCAAGAGCCTTATTTTTAACTATTCATTTAGAATCACCCATGAATCTACAAAATTAATGAAGTAGGGATGAGTTTAGTGTTGTCTCAAATAAATAATAAGTTTGCAATGAAAATTTTCTTACCTTTCAAATGGATACATACACCTATATTGAATTGGTACACCAAGTTTTGCTTCATGTGCAAGATGAATAGGGAAGTGTTCCATTAAATTAAAAAATGCAAGGAGAAATATTCTCTCCAACTTGCAAAGAATTATTAGAATGATTTCTTCCATTCTTGCCAAGTCACGATCACTCAATGTTGTTGAGCACATGTCTTTGAAAAAATGACTAACTTCAATAGTTAAATGCAATAGGAAGTAAACACTTTATTAATAGATAATCATGGCTTTTCATCCTAGACATCCTTCCATTTTCTGCATCAGCACATCTTGCCAAGTTGAAAGAATAATAATTAGACATTCTAAATTCTTTGATTTAATGACAAACTAATTTTGTTTCCTCTAAAGTTAAAGTATATTTTTCTTTTGACTTTAACATCTTGCCATTAGTATGTGTCGCAATCAGGATCATGAAGGGGCAAAAAAACCTTTTGAAACAAGGTAGAAGAGTTGACACCATAGTTTATTATGAAATACTATGAAAAAATCAAAGAAAAAGAAACGATCTACGAAACCAAATTAGGATCTGAGAGTCGGTTACATGTAGGGAAGGTGTTAGCACCCTACAACGTGCGTCCTAATACAGTACCTTTAGTTAAATGAGTGAACCGAATGTGATTTTTTAAAATATTTATTTAAAAAAAGAAATAAAATACAAGTAAAAACTAATAATTTTCTTATTTTGACCCCTATAAGGATTGACATTTCTCTTATAAATATCCATTCATTATGAAAAATTATGATTTACGTACTTCTAAATAAAAAACTATTTCTTGATGTGTTGATATTTTTTAATTTTTAAAATTTTCATATTTTTAAGATTTCACAATTTTAATTCACGTTTAGAGTATAATATAAAGTGAGCTACTATTCATGATATCCTTAACGAATCATACAATGAACGGATATAGTGTAAACTATACAACAATGTTAATTACTACTTACATGAATTTTATTTTGGAAAACACATATTTTTAATTTCTTCCCAAAAAATATATTAAGTATAAGATGATGTGGGTGATACTTAAATTTTATTTTTTAAAGTTATATTTTTAATTATTTTTAAAATAAGATACAAAATATTATAATGGTGTATTTATAAAAGATGCAGAAGACTTTGTAGAAATTCACAGAAAATATTTTTTCTTTCTTCTTTCACTTTTTTTCTTTTTATAAAAAAGGATAGGGGTGCAAAAATAGAAAACGATAGTGTGAACAATGAATATAGGATCAGTAAGATGAGTCCAAACTTTTTTTATTTTTTCAAAAAGATACAAAGTGTAAAAATAATAAAACGGGAATGCCAAAAGCAAAAATGTTGGACGAGCCTAATAGGCGTGGGCTTTTAAATAACATGGGGTGTATATATAAACATAATAAAGACGAATTCTTTCAGCACCCCAATACCCTCGTCCTGCACCTCCATAAAATACAGGAAAATACAACTTTGCCCTTAAATGATAAATACGGGATTACCCTTCACGTCCTTCACCTCCTTCCCCTCCTACATCAACGCATATCCGCTTAATTTGCGTTGTCTGCTTCAGTTTCTCCAATCTTCTATCCGGTTCAATTTTCGTTTGATTTGTATCTGACTTCCCAGCATTCACTTCATCTGTATCACTGTCAACCACCATCTGTAGGAAGCAAGCTCTCTCTGCCCGTGCTCGCTGTGGAACTCGAAGATTTGTTACAGAAGGTGAATCAATCTCTTAAAGCTTCAAACAACTGAAAGGTAAGAAATTTTTTATGTTAATTAGCAATTAGTGAGTAGTATTGATGATTAGAGTAGTTAATTTGATGTTTGGGTTGCAAAATGACGGTGAATGTCGTCGAAGAAGACGAAGTTGGTATGAACCGGATGCCCTGTATCCGATTTACAATTTGAGAAAAATTTGTAAACCGAATGGGAGGCCATCCGATTCACAATTTCGAAATGAAATTGTGAATCGGATGGCCTTCCATCCGGTTTACAAATTTTTCCCAAATTGTAAATCGGATGGGGGTGCCATCCGATTCACATTTTCATTTCGAAATGTGAATCGGATGACCTCCCATCCGATTTACAATTTGGAAAAAATTTGTAAACCGGATGGGAGGCATCCGGTTCAGTTTTTTAATTTAGTTTTTGAATTATTTAAATAGTAATTGTGCACTGTCACAGTTATGGCTAGGACCAGAGGAGCTAGTTCCCAGGTTGAAGGGCGAAGAAGGCCTACAACATCAGTTCGAAGAGGTGATCGTGGTGTTTCATCTAGTGCTCCTGCTGATGGTGCTGATGATGCTGATGGTGCTGATGCTCCTGTTGCTGCTGTTGGTTTTCCTTATGCTGGTGAGGTTGTAGGTTATCCTGGGGGACCATTTGATGTCTCCCTTTTGGTAAGTTATAATCACCACGTAGCACTAAGGTTGTGGCAGGGAGAGGTAAGTTTTTGTTTTATGTATTTCTTATTTTGATGTTACATTTGATATATGAACTTTTTTGTGTATATTCTTTTGTTCTTTTTTGGTTAGGACCGGGGAGTCCTAAAATTGGTATCTCATGGAAGAAAGGTTAACAACCTTGGTCTTCCTCGTGGTGATGTTTTTGCTTTGATTGTTAATTGTGGATTGTTGCCACTATGCAACATTTGCTACGAGGTCACGGACAAGGGCCTCTTATGTGGATTTGTTGAGAGATGGCACAAGGACACTAATACATTTTATTTGCCATTTGGAGAGATGTCCATTACTTTGGATGACGTGTCCTCTCTTCTTCATCTGCCTACTGTTGGTCAGTTTCCGATCTTTGATGAGGTAGACAATAATGAAACACGTGCTCTGTTGGTAGAGTTGCTAGGTGTTGAGGAAGGCCTTGCTAATGCCGAATTGCGCGAGTGTCATGCCAATGCTGTTAAGTTGAGTTGGTTGAGAGATCGTTATGAGGCTTGTTGCGCGGAGCAACAATGGGAGTTTGCTGCAAGGGCGTATTTGATACATCTAGTTGGATGCACAATTTTTGCAGATAAAAGTGCCACATCTGTGAAAGTATGTTATTTGCCATTATTTTGCGACCTTTCTGTGTGTGATGGTTACAGTTGGGGAGCAGGTGCTTTAGCACATATTTATGAGAAGCTAGGAGATGCTTCTCTGGCTGGAACCAAACAGTTGGGGATTTTTATTACCCTCTTACAGGTAAATGTTAAGCCTTAGTTAATTAAGAGCCTTAGTTTCATTGCTTGTAACTTTATTTATTGTTGACAGGCATGGATATATGAGCACTTCCCATCTATGGGAAATCGGGATATTAACCAGAGCTATAACAAGGTACTTCCAAGGGCTTCTCGATATGTGGTTAGCCGTCGTCCATCTCGGTTGATTGAAGTGAGAGGACAGTTAGATGGACTTACTGCATCTGATGTCATTTGGGCTCCATATGATTCTCATAGACTTAGTCATCCATATGAGCCGATTTCATTGTTTCGTGGTTTTATCCGATTAGGCAATACCATCCAGATGCATGTTCCTGATCGTGTGCTGCGACAGTATGGTCACATGTAGACCATACCACCTCCTCCTTTAGTTGTGGATAATGCAGCTTTTCAAATGGTAAATGTTCAATGGGTCAATTTTCCTGATTTTGTTTTGACTAATGTCATACCTGCTGTTGAGCCCCATGCATGCACGGATGACTATATGGAGTGGTTTAGGCGTGTGTCACATCCGTATATTATTAGACGCCATGACCACCATGATCGTCCACTTTCACCACCTCGTCGACGTAGACGTAGTGACGATGAAGATGAGCCACTGTCCATGTCACAGCAGCATGATCATGCTTGTCCGGTGTTGTATTATATTAACATAATTTAAATTGTTTATATATTCTGTAAGTATTAAAATTATTAAATTTCATTGTGTTCAGGGTTTGTTCAGACGGATAGTCACCCTATTGCAAAGGGTTATTGATTGTCGAGGTGTGACTGAGGGAACTACAACGTATGTTGATACACAAGAGGCTATTCAAACAGCTCGTACTGGTTTGCATGCAGGAGCAGTGTATACTAGGCGATCCAGATCTGTTCGAGGGAGAGGGGCTTCTAGTACATAGGATCTCATATGTACTTTAATTTATATTTGCTTAGGACATGTTATGTATTTTATTTTAAAGTTGTTCGTACTTTAATTTATATGTGCTTAAGACATGTTATGTATTTAACTTTGGAGTTGTTCGTACTAAGGGCCTGGTATGTTATCTATATATTGAAGATTGAAAAAGTGGCTTGTCATTACAAATCTATATGTCATTACAAACAATCGCATTACAAGTGAATCAATCATCCGCAAAATTAAAATATATTGTATTTGTTTGTAACATGGACAAAAATCTATGCATCCTGTAAATATAATGAGATTGCCATGACTTTGCCTCTGCTGAGCTGTGTGTGATCCACATCATGTCGACATTTGGTAAAGGACAATCATCAACCAATTTAACCTGTAAATAAAAGGCAAAATTGTATGAGTATTTACAATTCAATAATCAAGAGTACTAATTGTAACAAATAACATGTACCTGTACAAAATGTGATCCATATACATGTCCTATGCATATTATCCGATGTTGACTAATATCAGTTGGAGGTTTACTCCGTAATGGAAAAATGGTTACATTCTGTTTCAAGGACAAGCAAACTAGTATAACATTATATCTGCTAGCAATGACGTAACCCATATCTGGTATAGTCATCCACTTCTCCACACTAGCCTGCAAATAATTTATATATTATTAAAAGTTTTTCAATTAAAAATAAGTTATAGTTGGAATAAGTTGAACACTTACAGATGTCGTCCCCTAAACTAGTAATGAGTTCTTTAGTTCATCAAGACGTTCAAGGCTACCAAAGATCATTTTATATTCATCACACCATTCACATATCTCTTTATATAGATCCATTCTAATTAATGGCCATGACTCTTCTCCCATTCCCAACAATGTAGCAATTGATCGATAACCACAATGACCATCAGCTTTAACATCAATAACATCCACTATATATGGATGACAAATAGGATGAAATTGATCAAGCATTGAAATTACTTTAGATGGTATGGGCAAATGTGGTTTTACCTTAATCCTTGACACCTTTTGTGTAGAGCAACTATCCTCAATGGAATGAATTTTGTCTACATGTTCGAAGTACGAAGGGTCACGCTTGGTTGACTTCTCTAACCGAGTTTGTTTACTCTTTTGAGACCCTTTAGTTTTAACCCTTTCCATTGGCGGACATAATGATGTCATGTCAGGATTTGCAATTTCTCGCATCTTGCCTTTGAGAGTTATTTTACCTGCAATGTCAACCTCCTCAAAGCGTTTACAAATAACATCCCACTTTTGCTGAAGTGACAATTCTTTTGATGATTGAGTTGATGATAAGTCTGAGAAACTAAGTCTAGTCCATATCCCATGCACTTCATTTAGAGGTATCACACCATAAGCATATCTTGCTAGCTCACATGCA
>Ga0209489_103946_pt1 | contig 28135 bp, 16 predicted proteins | sample SiratrowhiteBW_FD_187527 | JGI IMG/M metagenome (GOLD analysis project Ga0209489, IMG submission 187527) | Root nodule microbial communities of legume samples collected from California, USA - Siratro white BW (SPAdes) (version 2) | ecosystem: Host-associated > Plants > Roots > Nodule | place... | reverse complement strand
TATATATAAAATTTTTTTTTTTATATATATATATATATATATATATATATATATATATATATATATATACACATTTTTATTGTTATTATTGTTACACCTGTATAATCTAAGAATAAAAATATTAAAAAATTTCACACGAGTTACTAGGACTCGATTTAGGTATTCTAAGTTTCACACACACTTGAATTCGAGGAAACTTAAATATCTTTTCTTGTTTTTAGGGTGAATCAATAAGTCACGGCACCCAATCGATCAAAAATTCAAATTTAAACTTTAAACGAAGACCAAATTAATAATATCGAACAAAAACAACATTTATAAAGTATTGACATATGAAACGTAAAACCTACAAAATTCAGTTTATGTATTCTAAGACTTGTTTATGCTAACTCATATGAAATATACTAATCATATAAACTCAGTTGAATGATAGTAAAGAATGAACTATTCATTATGTACTTTTGAATTTATTTATTTATTTATTTTTTATTTCCGATAGAAAAAACATAAACTCAATTGAGATATTTAGGTTTATTCCATTCATCTCATATTTTCTATTAGATATGCTGAAAATAACTATCCTATACTAGCATCACTATTGAACACATGCTCTGTTACAGCAATAATCTCCATAAGCTTTGAAATCAACATTATTTATATGTACTGCAATTACATTAAAACATTTGAAACAAACTTTTCTATCATAATTAATATCACTTAACTATTTAATCATGTGTAATAAGAAACAATTTTTTAACAACCAAAAACTCTGACCCTCACTACCAACTTACTAAAGCAAGAAAAAACATATCCCGAAAGTGGCCGTGAACATTTTTCTCAAATTAACGTTCGAAAATTTATTGACCATGGTAATCTAGTGGCCTGTTTTGCACCACTTCTTCGCCCTCTTTAATCTGATCGGCTAGAATCTTATGAACACTGTAAGGCTGTAACAAAATATGTTTATTTTCCCTCCCTCAGTGGATCTAATAGTATAATTGACATAACTCTTATATACCAGAAATGTAATATCTTATAGTTTCTTATATTCTCTTTTTCTCTAGTTCATTGAGGATTAAATATCTCTTTCGTGTTTGTGTTTTCTCTTTCCTCTTCCCTTTAGTAATATGATATTTAGAGTTTTCTGATTTTGGTCATAACTTTCGCATCCTTTTCTTCCATCTTAAACTTAGAAAATTTGTATTTCTCCCATGTCTTTTTTTTTTTTTTTTTTTTTTTTTTCTTTTTACCCTTTTTTTTTTTTTTTTTTTTTTTTTTTTTTTTTTCTTTTTTTTTTTTTTTTTTTTTTTTTTTTCATACGTTTAACCCTTTTGCCTTAAGTTTGATGATCCGTATATATCTTGAGAGAAATGTTGTCTTTTTTTAATCTCACAAGGGGTGAGTTGTCTACCTACCGCGGAAACTGAAAGTATAGGTGTTGTGCTAATTAAAAAATAACATGATTTTATTCTTTTCTATGTTAGTTGCGCATAGTTATAGATATTCTCATAGTCTATTGATGGTTCAAGTTCATATTATATCAAAACAAATATTAAATTCTAATTCTAACAAAATAATTAAATATTATTGTTAAAAGATACATCGCTTTTGATTTTTGTTCAATATTGTACTGTTAAGTAATTTCTTTTAGCATTTCTTCTCAATAAAAGGTCATATTTTTCTATGATTACATCAAATCTATATTATTATATTTATGAAATGGTGAATTTATCTTATATAACTTAACATAATTTATCTAAGTTAACATAATTTATTTTTGTTAAATATTCAGATGAAAACTTTGAGATTGATGGCACCTTGGATCAAAGGTTAGATTGGATCTATGGAATGAAAAATACTAGACTGAAGGACATTCCAAGTTTTATCAGAGTTACTTCTTTGGATGATATTATGTTTGATTTCCTGGGTTCTGAGGCACGAAACTGTTTGAAATCGTCTTCAATAATTATAAACACATTCCAAGACTTGGATGGAGAAGCCCTTGATGCCCTTAAGGAAAAGAACCCAAATATATATACCATTGGTCCACTTGACTTGCTTGGTAGGCATTTTCCTGAGAAAGAAAAGGGTTTCATGTCAGTTGGGTCAAGTTTATGGAAGAATGACTCAAACTGCTTAACATGGTTAGACAAATGGGAACCTAACTCGGTGATATATGTTAATTATGGAAGTATTACAGTAATGACAGCTCAGCACTTGAAAGAATTTGCTTGGGGACTAGCAAATAGCAAGCTACCTTTCTTATGGATAACAAGACCAGATGTTGTAATGAATGACTCTGTAGCTTTGCCACAAGAGTTCTTTGATGAGATTAAGGATAGGGGATATATAGCAAGTTGGTGCATTCAAGAGCAAGTGTTATCTCATCCATCTGTTGGGGTCTTTCTAACCCATTCTGGTTGGAATTCTACACTTGAAAGCATATCTGCTGATGTGCCTATGATTTGTTGGCCTTTCTTTGCAGAGCAACAAACAAATTCTAGGTATGTGTGTGCAAATTGGGAGATAGGAATGGAAGTTAATCATGATGTGAAGAGAGAAGAGATAACAAATCTTGTGATAGAAATGATGAAAGGAGAGAAAGGGATGCAAATGAGACAAAAATCCTTAGAATTGAAGAAGAAAGCAGTAAGAGCTACTGATGTTGGAGGAGCATCTTACAACGACTTCTACAAATTAATGAAGGATATTTTTCACCGGAATGCTATTTGAGTCCTATTTTTATGATCAAGTTTACTGGGATAACAATCCTTTCCTTCAATTAATGTATGAACTTGCAATGACAGTAGAGAATAAATAAACTATTTAAATTTTATCTTACTAGAAAGCATGTTATGACTTTAATATATGACTTAATATGATAATTTTGATTGTGATTTGATTGTTATTCGTATTCAAATAATATTAAGTGATCTATTACCTATTCTTTCAATGGTATAATTCAAAAACTATCTTATTCATATATGTAACTTTTTACTTGGAGATGTAGCACAACATAAAAATATAAAAACTCAATCAATTCGAATGACTCCATATAACTTGGATATATTTATTTCTATATTTGTATATTTTATAATTTTACTAATTCTTATTAACTTGAGTATCATAGTATCTCAACTTAACTTCTGAAGAATATCACTTTTTTTATTCACTTTTAATTTCATTTTGCTGACTAAATGTAATTGTGGATTTTTTTGCAAACCAGAAAGTGATTCATAGATGACCACCGTTTTTGGTCCAACTCTTTTACATATTTGTAGCCATGACATGTCATTGACAAACATTATGAAGTATATATAATTTGCACATTTCTTAGGCAAAGACACATTTGACAACATTTGTTAGTCTTACCTATTGAATATGCATATACGTTGAATTTGTATATATGGAGAATATTGTGACAACATTTGTTTATGTAATTAATTAACATGTAGTACTGGATTTCCTTTACTAAACTACACTTGAATTATTTATGTCAAGTATGGATGAAACTAAATGGATGCCATTTTATGGTATTAAATATCCATAACAGGTCACTTAATAATAACACATGGGTCAACACTTGTGTTTAGATCACATTTTAGTTTGTGTTGACTTGATAACACAATTATTCATTTGGTTACACAATTAGACCATGTACACTAAACCTCTAGCATAGGTCACGCGATAATAACACACGAATAAATAATTATGTTGAGGACACATTTCAATGACATGTGAGTTCTTTATAGTTTTTGATACGGGTCAACACTTCTTTTGATGAAACATTTTAATGACATGTGACTTCTTTGCATAATTGTTCATGAGAACAGAAGTAGCAAAACTCTTAATAACAGCAAAAACCACAAACTAACTTTGGAAATTTCCACCACCACATAGTTATATAATGTAATCAAACCAACAAATTCCACCACCAAAGTGGAACCCAATCACACAGAGAGAAACACTTTCAAAACTTACAACTGTCCAAAACCTCAACCGCAGGTGACCTAATAATAACGCTCGGGTCAATGCTTATTTTTAGGACACATTTGAATGACTTGCGACTCATTTGCACATTTGTTCATGTTGTTTAAACCCCAAATCGTACAGTTCATTACCCCGTCATAGGATGTACAACTACCCAAAAACACTTTCATGGTCATCCCACTTCCATCACGCATTCTGTTGGAATTTCCAACCCCATATAATTGTGTAATAGAATCATTACAAATCCACTTCACTACCGCAATGGTCTTCAATGACAAAGAGTCAAATACTATCCAAACTTACAACTATGCAAAATGTCCAACCAAGGTCACTCATTAATGACAAAGAGGTAAACACTTTTAAGGACATATATCAATGACCTTTGACTTGTTTACGGACCTGCTAATGTTGTTGAAACCTCAAACCTTACCTTTACTTACCCCGTCACACCATATACAACTAACGAAAGAGATGTCCATGGCTATAATAACCACTAACTAACTTCTGCAATTTCAAACACCATATAATTCAGTAACGAAAGTATTACGACCCAACTCACTATCGTAATGGTCCTCAATCACCAAGAGTCAAATACTATCAAAACTTACAACTGTGTAAAAGGCCCAATGCAAGTTACCTAGTAATAACAAAGGGGTCAACACATATTTTGAGGACACACATAAATGACTTTTCGCTTCTTTGCACACATGAAAATGTTTTTGAAACCCACAACTTTATAGTTCTTTACCTCGTCGCACCACGTATAGGTAAAGAAAAACACTTTCATGGTCGTCTCACTTTCGTGACCCAACCTACATCAGTAGTTGAACAAAAAATCTAAGCCACTGCAATAACCACTGGTTGATTTGCGAGTTTCCAACACCATATAACGTAATGCAATCATTACCAACCCAACTTAATACCACAATGGTCTTCTATCACTAAGAGTTAAATACTATCAAAATTTACAATTGTGCAAAATATCGAATGATGGTCACCCAATAATTACAAAGGGGTCAACACTTATTTTGAGGACACATAACAATGACCTTTCACTTTTTTGTACACCTATTAATATTGTTGAAACCCCAAACCTTAGAGTTCCTTAACCATTAAAACCATGATGTGCAACTAACCAAACACACTTCCATAGTCGTTTGTTTTCTCTATCATTATTTTAGTTGTGCTTTAAAGTTTTATTATAAAATAAATTATTTTAAAATTAGATTAAACTTTTTAAACATCAAATTTAACTAAGAAAATATATTTATTTAATATAAACATGTTTTATATAGACCATAAATTTGAAACATTTGTTTAAGGTAAAGTTTAACTGGATTCATTGTATTTTATTGAGGTTATTATTGTATTTAAAATAATTGTTGGGCAAAATTGTTAAATGATTGGGTTGCAGTAGTAATGTGCTAGGATGGTTAGCAATTTCTAGTAATGTGATTAGGATGAAGTTGCTAAATTTGTGATAGTTGTGATTTGAGAATTTGTCTCTAAGATTGACATTGTAATCGTAACCAAAAAGACCAAAGAACTAAAATGAATTTCCTAAAATTGTACGTTGGAAGGATGTTAGGGTGGGTGATAATGAGGTCACATCAGCCTTGAAGAACAATCTGGCAAGTGAAGTTTTTTTATTGGAATTATATTTGTGCAGTTTATGTAAAGATTAATACTTTTTATTATTTTGGTGATGACCAGGTAATTTCTAATTTATCCTTGTCCAAGGAAGAGTTTCGACATGATTATGTGAAAGAAGCATTTAAAGTCATCACTCCTGAAGTTAAGGATAACAAAAATGATGAAGACAAACATGCCAAGATTGTTCAAGAAATTGAAGAATTTAATCGTCGATTGGAATACCAAGAATTGTTGATACATAAGCTTGAAACTAGTTTAAGGGAGTTAAGAAAGATTTTTATACAACAACAAGAACAATTTGCAAAGAAATATGACGTTTGGTCCACAGTTGTTGAAGAAGTTGGAGTTCATGCAGAAGGTCAAGAAGAAGGTGAATAGAGTAATATGTACAAACGGTTAAAGTTAGAACCCCGATATCGAATAAAAAGTAGGGTTGTTAGATCACCTTGGACCTATATTTCAGGAAGAGATGTAGTTGAGTTATGAAGATTTGTTTTTGAAAATACATATTGTAGTTTTCATGCAACTGAATATTGTATATTGGATAGAGCTGAATGAACTTTTGTTTGGTACATCTAATAATTGTAATTTTGATTTGTTGTAGAAATTTTGTTTATAATGATTGAGTTATTCTTTTGGATGAAATGAGAAATTGAGGCAGAATTTTTGAATATGATTTATTGTTAATATATAATAGTTTAGATTTGATATGATTTGCGTGAGAAAGGATCACATTTATTGTATATTCGATTTTTTTATGATCACTTCATTACTTGAATTGATTTTGGAAATGGTATTTAAACTAAGCAGTTAAAAAAAACATTGTTAAAGACATAAATGAAAGGTGAACACCATGGTGGAAAACGTTTATATGGATAGTACTTAGGTAGGTGAGTGAGGAACAAATTTGTTTCATTGGTGGTGCGTACTCTGTTGACTATATCTGTACAGAACGTTGTGTGCAATTAAGCATTTAAATACACAAGGTTCAATAAGTAAATGTGGAGTGAGGCTTTTGACCCATAAAATGTATGACATGCTTCATGTACGTGGTTAGTGGTTCTTGTTGACCCAAGCCATAGTTGTGATGAAGATCATGGTGGAAAACATGTAATGATATTATTATCTAGGTAAGTGAGTGACGAACAAACTTGGTTCATTGGTGGTGTGTTCTCTGTTGAATGTCATACCTGTTCCAAAAGTGGTGTTCAATTAAACATTTAAATACACATGATTCAACACCTAAATGTGGAGTAAGGCTTTTGACGCATAACATGTATGACTTCGTTCATGTCATTGGTTAGTGGTTCCTGCTGACCCAAGCCACAATTGTGGTGAAGACCATGGTGGAAAACCTGTAAGGATATTACCTAGGTAGGGCATGTAGGAACAAATTTGGTGCATTGGTGGTGTGTCCTATGTTGAATGTTGTATCTGTTTAGAAAGTGGTGTTCAGTTAAACACTTAAATATACAAGGTTCAATATTTAACATGTGGAGTAAGGTTTTTGACTCATAATATGTATGAATTGGTTCATTTATGTGGTTAGTGGTTCCTATAATATGTATGAATTGGTTCATTTATGTGGTTAGTGGTTTCTGCTGAACCAAGACACAATTGTGGTGAAGACCATGGTGGAAAACATGTAAGGATATTACCCAGGTAGGGCATGGAGGAATAGATTTGGTGCATTGGTAGTGTGTCCTATGTTGAATATCGTATATGTTCAGAAAGCGGTGTTCAATTAAACAATTAAATATACAGGGTTCAATACTTAACATGTGGAGTAAGGCTTTTGACGCATAACATGTATGAATTGCTGCATGTATATGGTTAGTGGTTTTTGTTGACCCAAGCCATAGTTGTGGTGAAGATCATGGTGGAAAACATGTAAGGATATTATTATCTAGGTAGGTGAGTGAGGAATAAACTTGGTTCATTGGTGGTGTGTTTTTTGTTGAATGTCATATCTGTTCCGAAAGTGGTGTTCAATTAAACATTTAAATACATAGGATTCAACACCTAAATGTTGAGTAAGGCTTTTGACGCATAACATGTATGACTTGGTTCATGTCGTTGGTTAGTGGTTCCTGCTGACCCAAGAAACAATTGTGGTGAAGACCATGGTGGAAAACCTATAAGGATATTCCTAGGTAGGGCATGTAGGAACAAATTTGGTGCATTGGTGGTGTGTCCTATGTTGAATGTCATATATGTTCAAAAAGCGGTGTTCAATTAAACACTTAAATATACAGAGTTCAATACTTAACATGTGGAGTAAGGCTTTTGACGCATAACATGTATGAATTGGTTCATGTATGTGGTTAGTGGTTCCTACTGATCCAAGCCATAGTTGTGGTGAAGACCATGGTGGAAAACATGTAAGGATATTACCTAGGTAGGGCATGGAGGAACAAATTTGGTGCATTGGTAGTGTTGTGTCCTATGTTGAATGTCGTATCTGTTCAGAAAGTGGTGTTCAATTAAACACTTAAATACACAAGATTCAACACTTAAATATGGAGTAAGGCTTTTGACGTATAACATGTATGACTTGGTTCATGTCATTGGTTAGTGGTTCCTGCTAACCCAAGCCACAGTTGTGGTGAACACCATGGTGGAAAACATTTAAGGATATTACTTTCGTAGGTCAGAGAGGGACACATTTGGTTCATTGGTGTTTTTTTCTGTGTTCACTGTGAGAAGTGTTCATAAAGTGTTGTGTAGTTAAGCAGTTAAATACACAAGGTTCAACACATAGAGGTGGAGTGAGGCTTATAACGTTATAAATGTGGACTTGGTTCATGTCATTGGTTAGTGGTTTATGCTAACCCAAGCCACAGTTGTGGTGAACACCAAGGTGGAAACATTTAAGGATATTACTTTCATAGGTCAGGGAGGGACGCATTTGGTTCATTGGTGGTTTTACTATGTTCATTGTCTTAAGTGTTCATAAAGTGCTATTTAGTTAAATAGTTAAATACACAGGGTTCAATACACAAATGTGGAGTGAGGCTTTTGATGTTATAAATGTGTGACTTGGTTCATGTCATTGGTTAGTGGTTCGTGTTGACCCAAGCCATAGTTGTGGTGAACACCATGGTGCAAAACATGTAATGATATTATTTACGTAGGTCATGAAGGGACACATGTGGTTTGTTGGTGGTTTTTCCTATGTTCACTATCTTAAGTGTTCATAAAGTGTTGTGCAGTTAAGCAGTTAAATACACTGGGTTCAACACATAAATGTGGAGTGAGGCTTTTGACGTTATAAATGTGTGACTTAGTTCATGTTGGTTTGACAACCGCTTCTTTATTACAATCCTATGCCAACCGTGACATGACACCAGTTGATGACGTGGCTAAGGACAAAAATGGTATTTTGTCACAAACTTAAAACATTTAAATGGCACAACTTTGCTTTGCGCTGAAAGGCGAAGTGTTTGAGCGCAAGAGTGTTTGAAAGGATCAATGTGGGACACATGTGGTTCATTTGTGATTTGTTCTATGTTCATGGTCTTAAGTGTTCATAAGGTTCTAAGCAGTTAATCAGTTAAATACACAGGGTTAAACACATAAATGTAGAGTGAGGCTTTTGACACAGAACATGTGTAACTTGGTTCTTGCTTACCCAAGCTACAATTTTGGTGAAGATCATGGTGGAGAACATGTAATGACATTACTTACGTATATAGGTCAGTGAGGGACACATATGGTTCATTGGTGGTTTGTTCTATGTTCACTATCTTAAGTGTTCAAAAAGTTATGAGGAGTTAATCAGTTAAATACACAAGGTTCAACACATAAATGTGGTGTGAGTCTTTTGACACAGAACATGTGTAACTTGGTTCCTGGTGACCCAGCCACATTTTTGGTGAAGATAATGATGGAGAACATGTAATGATATTACTTACGTATGTAGGTCAGGGAGGGACAAATGTGGTTCATTGGTGGTTTGTTCTATTTTCATTGTCTTAAGTGTTCATAAATTTATGAGTAGCTAAGCACTTAAGTACACTAGGTTCAATAAATAAATGTGGAGTAAGATTTTTGACGCAGAACATGTGACTTGGTTCCTGGAGACCCAAGCCAGAGTTTTGGTGAAGATCATGGTGGAGAACATGTAATGATATTGCTTATATAGGTAAGGGAGCAACACATTTGGTTCAATTGTGGTTTGTTCTATGTTCATTGTCTTAAGTGTTTGTAATGTTCTGATCAGTTAATCAGTTAAATATACAAGTTTCAACAGATAAATATGGAGTGAGGCTTCTGACGTAGAACATGTGTGACTTGGTTCCTGCTGACCCAAGCCAGAGTTTTGTTGAAGATCATGGTTGAGAACATGTAATGATATTACTTACATACGTAGGTCAGGGAGGGACACTAGTGGTTCATTGATGGTTTCTTTTATGTTCACTGTCTTAGGTGTTCATAAAGTTCTGAGCAGTTTAGTACTTAAGTACAAAGGGTTCAACAAATAAATGTGAAGTGAGGCTTTTGACGCAAAACATGTATGACTTGGTTCTTACTGACCCAAGAAAGAGATTTGGTGAAGATCGTGGTGGAGAACATGTAATGATATTACTTACATACGTAGGTGTACTACAAGAAAAATCGTGATTACTTACCGCCAAAATCTGTATGTAATGTGAAAATTCTGTATGTAATTTGAATTTACGTATTGATTACATACGACAAAAAATTTGTATTTAAAAACCTCGTTGGTAACACTTACATACAGATCTGATTCGTACTTAATTACATACAGATCAAATCTGTATATAATTACATACGAATTTCATCCGTATGTAATTATCAAATTTTTTTCAACATTTACATATTCCTAATAGCTCCTATTACATAATCAAACAATAAAATCATCCAATCCATACCGTTCATAATAAACATACAATTCATACGGGTCATAATAAACATTGAAACAGAGTGAAATAATATCTATAATTAAACTTCTTGTAATTTGAAACAATCAAAATTAAAATACAAGTCAGATCATCTCTTTCCAATACAAGTCAGATCATCCCTTTCCCTTCCAAGTCAGATCATCCCTCTCCCCACTAGTAGAAAAATGACATTTCACGATAGGATATCACCGCAGTTAATAGAGAATCGCGTTAAAATGAAGTGCGGTGGCATTTTTTAAATTAAGTGCAACGATACCACCGCGATTGTCCATAACAACCGCGGTCGTATTCCCCACAAGGCACACAAATATTTAAAAATTGAACGTTACAGGAGATATCACCGCAATTGGTGCTAAAATTGCGGTGGTAAGACACACAAATATTAAAAATAATTGGTGTAAGGAGATACCACTGCGGTTGTCTCCAGAACTGCGATTGTAGGCATAAAAATGAATTTTATAATTTGCTTTTGCAGGGAGATACCATCGCGGTTGGAGCTAAAATCGTGGTGGTATGTTTTGTAGCAGTATCATCATTCTTAGCACTCAATACGAAACCTCCCTATCTTCATTGAGTATTTATATTACTTTTTGGCTAACTGGAGTCATCTGATTGAACAATGCAGCCTAAGCTTGTGGCAGTTTCCAATTTTATGTCGTTTGTCAATCTTAAGACGCCTCTATATCCACGACTTGCTCAGGGGAAGTCTTGGGATGAAGTAAGTTTGTCCTTGATATGATTTCTCTTATTATGGCTTTACTTCAGTGATGCAATTCCTATATATGTGATAAGTATCAATTTTTAGTGTTTTTATACATTATAAATTTGAGTACTTGTGGGTTTAAGTGATCTTTAAGATAATAATTACCTCCGAATTGAGAGTTTTTGGATTTACTTTGTTAATTTGAGTCATGAGTCAAAAGAAGGCATTTGATCTTAATTATTGTGAATTTCAGGTGTAAAGAATGAAGGAATTTAGAGCTTGGAAGTTGCATGAAAAGAAGAAATGAAAAAGATTTAAAAAGAATAGTTGCTCAAGCGAGGTGTTTTCGCCCGAGCGAAAAGTCACTCAACCTAAGCCCAAAAACGTGTTTAAAAGAGGATTTTAGGGTTTTGGAAAGGGGATCTGGATTGGAAGGAATGTAAGGGCCGCCAAGAACAAGAACTATTGAGAATTCTTTGTCTTCTTTGCAATCTTTCTTCCTTGGAGTGTAATGGCTATCATGAGTAGCTAAATTCTTCATCTTTGGGATTGAATGTAATCTTTTGAACTCATTTGTATTTTGGTGATTTTAAATATAATATTGAGTTTCTACTCCATTCGTATTTTCATCTTCCACTTAATGCTAGATTTTATCTGATCAATAGAGTCTTGATTTTGATTCTTGAATTTAACTGGGAAGTACTTTTAAGTTTCTGACCTAGATGAAAATACTCAATATATTTGAATACGAAGGATAAGTTTTAGTGTATTGATTGCTATAACATCTATTATTAATGCTGGGTAATGATGAAAATACTCAATATATTTGAATACTAAGGATAAGTTTTAGTGTATTGATTGCTATAACATCTATTATTAATGCTGGGTAATTTATTAAATAGTTCAGGGATTAGTTTTTAAGAAATTACCTTACGAATTTCATATTAGAGGAATCAGTGTGAATGATTATTATATGTGCATCAATAGTGAGTAGTTACTAATATTGTATTTTATTATCAAATTCAAAATATGAATGTGAGAGATAGATGAAGTTCAATCCCAGAGTCTTTTAGATCTTGAAAACTTCTTTTTATAATTGCTATTTATTCTTTAATTGTCTTTATTGCTTATTAATTCAAATTACTCTCAAATCATCTTGAAAACTTTATTTGCTTAATGAGTCGTGAATTTGAGATTTAATAGCAAAACTGTTCTCTGTGGGATCGGCATCCTTACTTTATAAATCTACATTACTTTTGACTCGGTACACTTGTCGAAAAAGGTCAACAAGTTTTTGGCGCCGTTGCCAGGGAATAATGTTTGTTTTTATATTTTGGAACATAACTCGTTGAGTATTCTAAATTTTTTTATTTTATTTTATGTAATTTTAAAGTTATTGTGTGTTCACCCTTGCTTTAGCTGTTTTGATTTATGTTACTAAAAGGACAGGGTTCTGAAGATCAATTAGAATTTGATTTAGAGATTGAAAGAACTGTTAGGAGGAATCGAAGCAGGAAGAGAAGAGAAGAACAAACTCAGATAATTGAAGAATCTTCCACTAGCTTTGACAGAGATAATAAAAAGAATCAAGAGACAATTATGGCTGAAGAAAGACAACCTCCACCAAGAATGACTCTTGGAGATTATGCCTTGCAGCAAGGTCCTAAACACTTCTCCAATATAGCAATACCGGCCACTACTAAAGTGTTTGAGATGAAACTAGCTTTTTTGAATTTGATTAGCAGTCATCAATTTATTGGGATGGATAATGAAGATCCATATGCACATCTATCCACTTTCTATAAGCTGATAGAAACTATGGCTGTTGAAGAGGTTGATACTGAGACTGTTTATATGAGATTGTTTCCATTCTCTTTGGCGGACAGAGCAAAAGAATGGCTTAAATCTCATCCAAATCAAAGTTTGAGAAGTTGGAATGATGTAGAGGAGAAATTTCTACAGAAATTCTTTCCACTCTCTCGTTATATCAAGGCAAAATCTGACATCTCCACCTTTAGACAAGGGCCAGATGAAGCATTTTGTGAAGCTTGGGAAAGGTTTAAAACGATGTTGAGAAGATGCCCAAATCATGGGTTTGAAGACATCGCCTAATTGAGTATTTTTCACAATGGTTTGAGGGCTGATACAAAGATGATACTGGAAGCAGCAGCTGGATGTACCATGATGGCAGTAGATGTGGAACAGTCAACAAGGATTATTGATGCTCTTGCTTCTACAGACTATCAAGCACAACATGATAGACAGACAGTGCAACAGAAGAAGGGGATGTTAGAGCTCAACACTATAGATGCCCTTCTAGCTCAACATAAAATTTTAACTCAGCAGATTGAAGCACTCACAAAGCAAATGCCAAATTACCTCAACAATTACAAACGGTGCAATCTTCTCAAAATCAAAGTCAACCTTTGACTTGTGATTTTGTGGGGGTAATCATCTTAATGGGCAGTGCTCTATTCAGAATAATCCTTCTCAGGAAGAGGTTAATTACATGGGAAATCAAGGAAGACAAGGAGGGTTTGCAGGTAATTTTCAGAATAATATGTCTCAAGGATGGTGGGGAAATCAAAATCAAGGTTTTGGAGCGTCGAACAGGCAACCTTATTTCCAACAGCATCAACAAAGTTCCTCAACTCAAGACAGAGCCACCATTGAGTTGAAGGAGACTTTAGAAGAATTTATGCAAGCTTCTATGACTAATCAGAAAAATAATGAAGCTTCTATCAGAAATCTTGAGACACAAGTGGGATAGTTGGCAAAAAATTAACAGATCAACAAGGAAGTCAATTTACAGCCAACACACACACACTAACCCTAAGGAGCATTGCAAGTCAATTACAACAAGAAGTGAGAAAGTAGTAGGAGAAGGTATTGGTGATAATCTTCTTGAGAGAGAAAAAAATTTGAGGGAGAAAAAAATGAGTGAGGGAGAAAAGGAGAAGAATAGAGAAAAAAATGAGAGTGAGGATAAAAAAGGAGATAAAAGTGAAAAGAGTGAAAATCAAGTGAGAAGTCTTCCTTGTAAGAATGTTGCTCCTCTAAAAGACATACCTTATCCTCATGTTCCCTCAAGGAAGAGTATAGAGAGACAATTTATAAGATTCATGGATATTTTGAAGCAGTTGCAGATCAATATTCCTCTCACTGAAGCATTACAGCAAATGCCCACTTATGCTCGATTTATGAAAGAGTTGTTGACTAAGAAGAGGAAATATCTGGAGCAAGAGACAGTAGAATTAGAAGCTGGATGCAGTGCTATTATTCAGAAATCTTTGCCACAAAAATCAAGAGATCCAAGAAGCTTTACTTTGCCTGTTACTATAGGAAATCTCACTGTGGGAAAAGCTCTGTTGGATCTGGGAGCTAGCATTAATCTTATACCTCTTTCTACGCTGAAGAAGATTGGAGATGTTGAAGTGAAACCTACAAGGATGACTCTACAGCTAGCTGACAGGTCTATAAAACATCCTTATAGGATTGTTGAAGACATGATAGTGAAAGTTGATAAATTCTTGTTTCCAGTTGATTTTGTGGTCATGGACATGGACGAGGATGCTGAAGTTCCTCTAATTCTGGGAAGGCCATTCATGAAAACTGCTAAGGTTATAATTGATGTTGATAAAGGACAGCTTAAAGTTTGTGTGCAAGATGAGGAAGTAAGCTTTGATGTCTTTGAAGCTATGAAGCATTCAAGTGGAGCCAAAGAATGTTTTAGAATGGATGCTTTAGATGAAGTTCATAATGAACAGAAGGAAAGAATCTGCGCATCTGAACCTTTGATGAAAGCTCTCACCAACAATATTAATGAAACAAAAGATATTGAAGTAAATAATTGTTGGGAAGAGTTAGAAAAGACAAAAGAAATTGAGAAGAACAGTGATCAAAAGCAAGAAAAGTTAGAAAAAGAAGTTTCTCAACCACATAAGTTAGAGTTAAAGCAGCTACCTGCTCATTTGAAGTATGTGTTCCTTGCTGGGAATGGTGAGCAACCAGTAATTATGAGCAGTTCTTTAAAAACAGAGGAAGAAGAGAAAGTGGTTGAAGTTTTGAAGGCTAATAGAGAAGCTATAGGATGGACCCTCTCTGATCTAAAGGGTATTAGTCCTTCATATTGTATGCATAAGATCCACATGGAGCAAGATTTCAGACCAGTGGCACAACCTCAAAGGCGTTTGAATCCTACTATGAAGGAGGTTGCGAAGAAGTAAGTACAAAAGTTACTAGAAGTATGAATGATTTATCCTATCTTTGATAGTGCTTGGGTCAATCTTATTCAAGTAGTGCCAAGAAAGGTGGGATGACTGTGATTCAAAATGAGAAAAATGAATTAATTCCCATAAGAACCATTACAGGATGGAGGATGTGCATTGATTACAGGAAGTTGAATCAGGTCAATAGGAATGATCATTTTCCATTACCTTTCATGGATCAAATGTTAGAAAGGTTAGTTGGAAAAGCATTATTTTTTCCTGGATGATTATTCTGGGTATAATCAAATTGTGGTAAATCATGAGGATCAGGAGAAGACAACTTTTACTTGTCCCTTTGTTGTGTTTGCTTATAGTAAGATGCCATTTGGGTTATGTAATGCTCCTGTTACATTCCAAAGGTGTATGCTTGCTATTTTCTCAGATTTAGTGGAAAAGTGTATTGAGGTGTTCATGGATGATTTTTCTGTGTATGGTTCAACTTTTGATGAATGCTTGGAGAATCTTGACACCGTACTGAAGCGGTGTGTGGCCACTAATTTGGTACTAAACTAGGAGAAGTGTCATTTCATGGTGATGGAAGGTATTGTCTTGGGTCATAAAATATCTGGCAGAGGAATTGAGGTGGACAGAGCCAAGGTGGAAGTTATTGAGAAGTTACCTCCACCCACTAATATAAAGGGGATCAGGAGCTTTCTAGGACATGTAGGCTTTTATAGAAGATTCATCAAAGACTTCGCAAAGCCTCTTTGCAATTTGCTCAATAAGGATTATGTTTTTAATTTTGATAAAGATTGTATGAATGCTTTTGAAACTTTGAAAGAAAAGCTCACTTCTGCATCCATAATTATTGCTCCCAATTGGAAATATCATTTTGAACTTATGTGTGATGCAAGTGATTATGCTGTGGGAGCAGTGTTAGGGTAAAGAAAAGAGAAAATTTTCTATGTCATACATTATGCAAGTAAAGTTTTAAATGATGCTTAGAGCAATTATACCACTACTGAAAAAGAATTACTTGCTATAGTGTATGCATTAGAAAAATTTAGATCTTATCTGATTGGCTCTAAAGTAATTATTTTCACTGACCATGTAGCTATTGAATATCTGTTGACTACATCAGATTCTAAACCCAGGTTGATAAGATGGATATTGCTGTTACAGGAATTTGATTTAGAAATAAAAGACAAGAAAGGTTGTGAGAACAATGTAGCGGATCATCTGTCAAGACTTCATAATGATGAGGTGACCACTCTTGAACATGAGGTACTAGCTGAATTTCCAAATGAAAAGCTTTTAGCAATTCAAGAGAGACCATGGTTTGTAGACATGACAAATTTTAAAGCTGCTGGAGATATTCCTGAGCACTTTGATCGGTACCAAAAGAAAAAGCTTTACAAAGAAGCGAATCAATATGTGTGGGATGATCCTCATCTATCCAAGATTGGTGCAGATAACTTGTTGAGAAGATGTGTGAATAGAGAGGAGGCCAACAAAATTTTATGGCATTGTCACAACTCACCATATGGAGGCCATTTCAATGGAGAAAGGATAACTGCTAAAGTCCTTCAAGCTGGATTCTTTTGGCGTACATTGTTTAAAGATGCAAATGAATATGTGCAAAGATGTGACAATTGCCAAAGAACTAGGAGTATTTCTAAGAGGCATGAGATGCCTTTGCAAAATATTCAGGGCATTGAAGTCTTTGATTGTTGGGGGATTGATTTTATAGGGCCACTACCATCATCGTTCGCAAATGAGTACATCTTACTGGCAGTGGAGTATGTTTCTAGATGGGTTGAAGCAATTCCCACTCAAACGACTGATTCTAAAACAATGATTCGATTCTTAAAGAGGAATATCTTCTGCAGATTTGGAACTCCCAGAGTTCTTATTAGTGATGGAGGTTCTCATTTTTGTAATGCTCAACTTCAAAAAGTGTTGGAACACTATGGTGTTAGACATAAGGTGGCAACAACATATCATCCTCAGACTAATAGGCAGGCAGAGGTCTCTAACAGAGAGATCAAGAAGATTTTAGAAAAGACAGTTGCTGCTTCTAGAAAAGACTGGTCTAGCAAGCTTGATGAAGCTTTGTGGGCTTATAGGACTGCTTTTAAGACCCCTACAGCTGTCTCTCCGTTTCAACTGATCTATGAGAAGGCATGTCATCTTCCTGTGAAATTGGAACATAAAGCTTATTAGGCTTTGAAGTTATTGAATTTGGATGCTAAAACTTCTGGAGAGAAGAGAAAAGTTCAACCGAATGAACTAGAAGAGATGAGGTTGAATGCTTATCAAAATTCAAAATTGTATAAAGAATGAGCAAAGGCTTACCATGATAAGATAATTTTAAAGAAGAGCTTCTATCTAGGCCAATTTGTGTTACTATTCAATTCAAGATTGAAGCTCTTTCCTAGAAAACTGAAATCTAAATGGTCAGGTCGTTTTTGGTTCAAGCAAGTCCTACCTTATGGTGCAGTAGAATTGGAAGATCCTCAGACTCAGAGGAGTTGGACTATGAATGGTCAAAGACTGAAACATTACTTTGGTGGTGAGTTTGATAAGCTTGCCACCGTGATTCAATTAAAAGATTAATGATCATTAGGCACTAAGCTATATGACGTTAAATGAGCGCTTCTTGGGAGGAAACCCAGTGTTTGTGAGTTTTCATTTTAATTTTTGCACATTTTGTTTTGTTTTAGTTTTAATTAGCATGAACCATTAATCACTAATAGAAGTGTTAGCACCAGGAGATGCTATATTGATTTGATGAAGCCAAACCAATTACAACTAAAGCTGCTGAGTTAATTTGAAGAAACCAGCCAAGTTGACCAAGTCAAGACCGAGTGCTTTCAAGTGAAGATGCATGGAGTTTGCATGAAGATTGAAGTTTTTGGGTCTAGGCTTTAGGTGGTGTTGGTGTGTCAAGATTGAGGTTAAAAACTATGATGATAAATGTGTTAATCATTGATAAGCTCCAATGTGAAAATTGGCTTTACCAAGATTTTAAAAAATCACTAAAATCAGATTTTAGATTTTGATAAAACTGTTTTAACTGTCTTTTTGAGATCAAGATCAATTTGAAGTTTTTCAAAGAATCCATCAAGAACTGAATTTCTGCATTTTGCTGGAGCTTGGAAATTGACTGCACATTTCTACATGATTGATCTGACCTCAGCCTAAGCACTCTATACCTGTTTCTTCTTACATTTCTGATCTGTTGTATAGAGTTGCTTTTGTTAGTTGATTTCTATGTAAATCTTTCAATTGTATTAAAACTGCTACTGTGTTATTGAATTACTGGGGTGTAATTCGTTGTACAGTGAGTCTGTAATGGTAGTTTGCCTGCTGCGGGAAGCAGAGTAAAGCGTTTCTGGGTTATACAGTAGATTCTGTATAACCGTGACTTGCTGTAGGTTTTAGCAAGGGTGTTCTTGAAACACATAGTGGACTCTGTGTGGTTTCTTCGTCTGCTGTAGGTTTAGCAGTGGTTTGCTGAGGGGAGCAGCGGTTGCTTGTTGTGAGCAAGTGTTGTGAGCAGTGGATTCTGTATAACCGTGACTTGTTGTAGGTTTCAGCAAGGGTATTCTTGAAACACACAATGGACTCTGTGTGGTTTCTTGGTCTGCTGTAGGTTCAGCAGTGGTTTGCTGCGGGGAGCAGCGGTTGCTTATTGTGAGCAAGTGTTGTAAACTTGATCAGGTTGATCATTTTTAGTGAAATTCTTACTGTTTGTTAGGGATTGGACATAGCCCGTTTTGTTGGGTGAACCAGGATAAAAATCTGTGTTCTTGAATCTTCTTTCTCTATCTTGATCACTGATTTAATTGATTGGTTCACTGTGTACAGTAAACTGTTTTCAGAATCAATAATTGGACTCTATTTGTTAAGACTTAATCATCTTTTAATAATTGTTTCTTTTATATAAAGAATTTTATCTTTGATTGGTTCTTAATAATTGAAACTGTCAACTGGACTGAATCTGACCAGTTCATTCTGTGTTAACTTCTTTATGTTTTCGTGTAGTGAATTAGATCGCTTCCGCAGTTGCATTTGAATCAAGTCTGTTTAAAGCATTTGAATTCTGATAAATCTGTTTGGTTTGCTGTATGTGTTGTGACTTGATTGAGTTATGTTTACTGATTCATTCTACTATACTATTCAGTAAAGTCAATAAAGATCCAGTCTATCAAACTGATGTGCATTTTCTTAAAAGATTAAATAGTTTCAAAAAAGATTTTGAAATCCAATTCACCCCCCTCATGTATTTCAGCCAAAACAGTTTCTTACAAGAAGTATTGGAAAAAGTTTGGGGTTGGAAAGAGTTGCAAGTATTTTTGCTCAGGCAATGAAGGTTTGGCCTGGGCAAACTGTGCAGAAAATTGAAAAAAGTGTGAACTGCTACTCTCGCCCGAGCGACCACGGTTTCGCTGGAGCGAAAATTAGGGGTGCTCTTTGGAATTGGTTCGTCCAGGGCGAGAGAGGAGTCGCTGGAGCGAAAATTAAGGGTGTTCTCTAGAGTCATTTTGCCCGGAGCGAGAAATGAGTTGCCTGAGCGAAAATTAAGGGTGCTCTTTGGAGTTGTCTAGCCCGGGTGACTCAATCTCGCCTAAGCAAGAATTCACTTAAAGGAAGTGGTGCCATGTCAGCCTCGCCCGGGCAAAATTTTCGAGGAGGGGTTTATAAATAGGGAAGCCGTAAGCGAGGGGGCTCACTCATCTAAGGTTTTCTTCATTTGCGGTGTGCCCTTTGCTCAATCCTTCTTCAATCTTCAATTTCTTCTGTTTATTTGCACTAAACTCTTGAGGTAAGTGATTCTTGGTCTCTATTTTTACTTTCTACCGATTGATATTTGTTTTTTATGCTCGATTTGGATGGTTAAAACCCTAGTTCCTCTTTTCAAAAGGGAAGTTGTGATTGAATGGAAATAGGATGATTGTTAAGATGTTGAATGGTAATGCAGTTGATTCTAGGGTTATAAAACTGGATTATTATTGATATGTGGTTTGGAATGGTTATATTCACCCAATTTGCACGGTTTGGAATTATGCATGCCAAGTGTTTGGTAAAATGTTTGCCTTATGAATGATTGAATATAAGATAAGTACAAAAAGGCATATACTTGTTATAATTGATAGTGCTTGGAAAGCTCGTGTGTATTTTACAGATGGGGAGAACTAAATCAACTGCAGCGGGAACCTTGAAAGGTGCATCTGATCGCCCTTCTAAGTGCAAAAGAGTAAGGACAGACCTATCTGGGGATCAGCCCTCTAGGAAAGTTTTTATAGATGTATAGAAGCAGCAAAGACATGAAAACATCAAAAGCTGGTCATTCATTCATGAGAGAATGTGCAATTGAATGAAGGTGATGAATTTCTTCATGGCCTCATGAGAAGGAATTGGATGACTCTTGCTAGTCCACCTCCAAAATTTGATCCGGAGATCGTTTATGAATTTTACACCAATGCTTGGGGGGAGAGACAACCTGCACAGGATAAAAGATCCAGACTCAGAGGGATATGAGTGCCATTTGACCCTCAATCCATCAAAATCTTCTTGGTAATCCTCTACAGTTTGATGATGATGATCAATGCACGTATCAAATGTTGAGGGGGAGATATGATGGTTTTGATGAGACAGTGGTATCAAGAGCTTTATGCCTGAGGGGTCGAAGATATGAAGTAGGACCTACAAGTAAACCCCTTAGGATAAAAAGAAAGGATATGAAGACAATTGTTCAGATGTGGATGACATTTACTTTAGCAAATATAGTACCCATAAGGCATATGTAAGATATGAACATGCCTAGGTGGTATTTGGTATATTCAATCTTGAGAGAGGACTACTCGGTGAATGTAGCTAGGATTATATTTGATGAGATATACAAATTTGCTAACCCAGAGATTAATCCCAGAAATGAAAGAGCCAAAGGATCTCTAGGCTTCCCTGCATTGATAACATCATTATGTGCATCGCATGGTGTTGAGGTCAACCCCACATTAAAGATTAGACCCACCATAGATGCAAGGTACATCCAGCAGTTTTGTGTGAATTCTGAGGAGAATCCTCAAGAGGCTCAACAACCACCATCTCCTCCTCATGTGGAAGAGTAGTAGTTTCAGCATGGAGAATCTTCAGCTGCATGTCCCACTAATGCTATGATATATAACCAGTCAGTCATTAGAGCTTCTATAGAACAGATGCAACTGGACAAAAGGGCAGATAAAACATATTTTGAACAGGAGCAGAGAGCAAATAGGATATATTTTGATCATATGACTTCATAAATCAGCTCAGTTCATAGGACTAGCACTTATATTCATCAGGGGTTGTATAATGGCATTCCTGAAGGCTAACAAAATCCGTGGATGACTCCATATGAATTCAGTCAGTATGCTGCATGGCCTGGGGACAGGCCTCATTTTTATGGGGGAGGTGGAGCTAGCACTTCTACAGCTGCACCAGAGGATCAGGATGCAGAGTTTGATACAGAGTTTGATCAGATTATGAGGGGAGACTGATTCTTATCTTGATATAATTCTGGTTATGTAATCTGAGTATTGTAATATGTGTTATGACTATAACTATCCGTAATTGAGAATTTGTTCTTTTTGTTATGTGTGATGTGATAGTTAGTTAATTATGTAGTTGAGTAGCAATTAGACTCATGATGGTTCTAAATCAGATTGGCCTATTAAATTGAAAAAGATTGAGTGGATTAGAATTTTTGAGTTAGTGAATGGGTGAATGATATATGAAAATTGAATAGGTAATGACTAAAACAAGGCTTGATAACAATTGAGGAATTACACCATTAGCCAAGTGAGTTGTAAATCCCTAAACAATTGAGAGTTGAGAGTTTCATTGATTAATGTATTAAGTTGATGTTGCCTGATTTTTTGAGTTATTTGACTTCACAAATGAAACTTGTAGATGATTAAGGCATTTCTGTATTTAGACATTTAAGCCCAGAGCCAAAAGGCCGACCAATTAGGTACATTTATAACAATTTTTTTTATAACCCTTTAAGCTAAATTTTTCTTTGTTGCACCCTAACCTTTAATTGATATATGATTTTCCAACCTTGTAACATGCTTAGGGAAGGAGAATATAGGTGCAATTTTCATAATGGGAAGGGTTGATGGAATTTTGACGTGTGGAATTTTGACATTCAATTTTGACAATTCACTCTTTTGTTACTCAAAAAAAATATTTTGAGAAAAAAAGAAGAAAAAGAAAAATAATCAAAAGAGTGAATTATATATATAAAAAAAGGGGGAAATGATGGATGGAAGAAATCAAGAGTGGGTAGATTCATTATTTTCAAGGGAATTTTGTATTAATTGTAGATATATTCTCCTTTTTTGAAGTGTGCATTTTGTTATCTGAAAAACCGATATTCTTGATAGCCCAGCCTCATTACAACCCTTGAAATCCATGTTGATTGTGTGTTTGTGATTTGGCTAAAAATAAAAGACAACTTTGATTTGTGCAGAGTTAGTGGAAGTTGAGGGAAACACTATCCTGTGAGATATTAAGAGAGAAATTCCTCAATTAGATTATCATGTCTCAGTTTGAGTTGTTTCTCTTGAAGATTGATTGTGTCTTTTTCCTGTTTAATTTGACTTGGAATATCTGATCTATCTCTTATATGGAATTATTGTTTTGAAATTGAATGCTATTTGAGGATTGAATCATAGGTCTGATTTTTGAGTAACCACTATTTTTGTTAGAAGAAGTTTTTGTTGTGAATTCAATTACTTTTCTTGAGGACAAGCAAGATTCTAGTTTGGGGGGAGTGGATAAGTATCAATTTTTAGTGTTTTTATACATTATAAATTTGAGTACTTGTGGGTTTAAGTGATCTTTAAGATAATAATTACCTCCGAATTGAGAGTTTTTGGATTTACTTTGTTAATTTGAGTCATGGGTCAAAAGAAGACATTTGATCTTAATTATTGTGAATTTCAGGTGTAAAGAATGAAGGAATTTACAGCTTGGAAGTTGCATGAAAAGAAGAAATGAAAAAGATTTAAAAAGAAGAGTTACTCAAGCGAGGTGTTTTCGCCCGAGCCAAAAGTCACTTAACATATGTCTGAAAACGTGTTTAAAAGAGGATTTTAGGATTTTGGAAAGGGAATCTGGATTGGAAGGAACGTAAGGGCCGTCAAGAACAAGAACTATTGAGGATTCTTTATCTTCTTTGCAATCTTTCTTCCTTGGAGTGTAATGGCTACCATGAGTAGCTAAATTCTTCATCTTTGGGATTGAATGTAATCTTTTGAACTCATTTGTATTTTGGTGATTTTAAATATAATATTGAGTTTCTACTCCATTGGTATTAAATGTATTTTTTCTACTAGTGCCCATACAAGTCAGATCATCCCTTTCTATCTCCATTTTAGTGATTAGTTTGTCACCTTTCTAGATTAGATTTCTTTTCATTGCTGATTGAACTTTCACACATGTTTTGAAAAAACAAATACCATTAGACAAGAAGAAAATTCAAACCCCCATTTTTACAAGACAAAAAGTCACAAAAATTAACATGCATTCGCTTGACAGTGGAAACGAAAAGCAAGAAAAACCCAAACCCAAAGTTTATATGACCAAAAGCCACACAAAAATTCCTAGCATGTATTCAACTTATAACATGTAATCCTTTTGGGAAGCTATTCGATATTTGTGTATCTTGAAGCACAAAAGTCATAGTAATGAACTTTATAATTGCAATTGTAACTTCCCTTATATCTTCATAATATCTCACTAATGTTTTTTTATAATCAAATACAACCCTTACAAGAATGACAATAGGAAATTTACTTTGAAATTTCTTGAATAAAACAATCAATAGAAAAAAATAAGAGTAAGGAAACATGTAGGTAATTAATGTTCTATATGACTTTTTCCAATATCTAACAACTATTGAAATCATTAAGCTCTTTAGTTCAGATTTTATTATCCATGTACCTAAACTAAGTAGGGTTTTAAGAAAGATCATGTCATACCAATCTACCTTTTGATCTTCCGAGGTTACAATGCTCGGCCACGGATTATTACCCACAGAGCTGTATCCGTAGGTAAATTCAACATTACCCGCGGATTATTACCTACATATCTGAATCTGTAGGTATTGCCCACGGACATAGGTTCATAGATATTACCCACGAACACAGATCCGTAGGTATTACCCATGGATATTGGTCTGTAAGTATTACCCACAAACTATTTCCGTAGGTAATACCTACGAACCTATGTCCGTGGGTAATACCTACGGACCTATGTCCTGGATAATTCCTACGGACCTATGTCCGTGGGTAATATCCCTAAGAACTTATATTTATGGATAAAATTACTATTATCTCTTATTAATGATGTTCATATTGATTTATTAATAATAACATTAATAAAGGTGAATATTATTAACAATATTAATATTTTTATTGATACTATTAATATTATAACTAATATTATTGATATTTTTAACACTTTTATTATTATTATTATTATTAAATTTGTATTACTATTATTAATATTATTATTATCATTGGTATTATTAATAACATTATCATTAATATTATATTTATCATCATTATTATTATTAATATTAATAATATTATTAATATTATTGCTAATATTATTGTTTTTATTATTATTTCTAATATTGTTAGTTATAATATTATTAAAATTATAATAATTATTATTATCAATATTATATTTTTTTCAAATTATTAATGTTGTTTTTAATATTTTTAAAGTTTTAAATATTAATATTTATACACAAAATATTATTAATGTTATTGATAACATTATTATTATTATTATTATTATTATTATTATTATTATTATTATTATTATTATTATATTAACATTTGAGTAGAAATGATAGAAGTGGAATGAGCACTTGATTATTATATTATTAAATTGAAAACGCGTATTTATAGAAAAAGTAAGTAGTCAAGTTTCATTTTCACTCAAGCTATCATATTTTTAAAACTCCTAACTCTCTTTTTCCTTTGACTTCTCTCTAAGTCTCTGCTTTCGTACCTCATCAGTTTTTCAAGCAGAGCTCACCGTTGGACTCGTGACGGAGAATAGAGCAAGTCTACCCGATCAGAATCTCCATTAGAGTAAGTTCATTTTCTGCCCTCTTCCCTTAGAGCCATTTTTAGGTTTTCGTTTTCCTCTACCTTATGAGATTGCATATGGCCTCTGAGTTATCAGATAGTGTCTTTGTGAGCTTAGTTACTTAGTGTTTTAGTCTCATCGTTGATCAGAGGTCCTTTGGTGCAGATTCGAGTTCTTGAAGATCTTAGGCTTTGGGGCTGTTAGAGAGAACTTCTAGTGCAATTCAGGTAAGGGATGTTGACTTGCATTTTACTTAATTCCAATTTGTTTGTGAGTTAGGGTTTCATTCAAAATATGTCTGTGAAAATGCATCTGTGATGGTTTATTTTGCTGACATGAAACTTAAGTTGAGTTCTTGATTGTTTATTCATTCTGGTATGTATGATGAGTATGTGGTAATTGATGAAATGCAAGTTGAATTTCTAGTTAAGTTAGTCATATGAGACATGTGTAGTTGCTCTTTGGTAGCACTACAAGAAAAAGTTAAATTATCGATGGAATTTTATCAACGGAACTTTATCCGTCGGTAAAATATCATTATCGACGATTTTATTGACGGATTTCTGATTCGTCGGTAGTTACCGACAAACTCAGAAATCTGTCGGTAAATTTACTTACAATCAATTTACCGACAGATTTTGGGTATTTTTGATGGATTTGTTTCGTCAGTAATTTTTTTTTGTAGTGTAGTAAAAATTGCATAAATTGTCTTATAACTGATATTTTCTGCATAGCTCGCCCAAGCGATAATGGTTTCGGGTAGCAAGTATGTTCTCTGGACTATTTTTGCCCAGGCGAGAAAGTAGTTTCGCTCAAGCGAGGATACAGTCGCCCAGGCGAGAAAGCCCCTGAAGCAAGTGTGCTCTCTAGAGTGTTTTCGCCTAGGCGAGAAATCTTTCACCCAAGCGAGGAGGTATTCTCGCCAGGCAAAAAAATACCTTGCTCTCTGGACTATTTTCGCCTAAGAGATAAATTTTTCGCTCAAGCGAGAGGTATTTTCGCTTGGGGGAAATTGGTCTAGCTCAAGCTAAAAAAAATAGCTTTTTTTTTTTATTATTTAACTCTTTTGGAATGCAATGTATGTATTTAATAAAATAGATTAATTGATTATTTAAGTTTAATTATATTGATGGTTTAGTGACTTCTTTAAATGTTGAGATTGAAGTGGAGATTGAGATTTAAAAGTGAATGAATGCATGAGTAGAGACCTATATTGTGATGTGATATTGTTAAAAGTGTTGATAAAGTTGGTAAAAGCCTAGGCATAGTATTTTCAGGAAAGAAAACACCCTTGTCTTGGTTAATTAGGAAGTACATTGTCTAAGGAACTGATCAATAACGAGTGATATCCTGACTCTACTAGTAATAGGAATCAAATAGATGATCATTACTAGGTGGTGAGAGTCGAAGGAGGTCTGAACTGGGTGACTACAACTTGAAATATAGCTGGTTAGGAAAGTCTCAGGGGGATTAATCCTGTCATACGTGATTCATGATTCATTTGTGTGGGGTTGTGTGGATTCACAGTTTGGAGATGTATGACAGTTGCATATCTCGGGGTTTATTCAATGCATGAGTCTTCCAGAATTAGAGTCATGTTTGTAGTGTGTTAGATTCTTATATTGTGATTATACATGAAATTGAATGTTTTTGATATGTTAAAATTTGGTTAGCTTACCCTTTGCTTTTGGTTGTATTGTGTTTGATTTTCTATTTGTGATGATCGTGTCTTGACACGGGAGCAGATAGTGCTGCAGATGGATATTTGAGAGATCATCTAGGTTGAAGGATGTTGTTAGGAATAGTATTATATTTTGAAAAACTTGTATATGATATTATAAATATGTTTTGAAATTTCAGTTTAGCATTATTATGTAATATTGATGCATGTTAACTATGAAGTACTGTAAGATATGCATGATGTTAATACTTTAGTTGCCTTAATAGAAGCTTTAATTTTGTGGGGTGTTACAATCATAGTCATAAATATAATCATAATAAGAATAATGATAATAATCATAATATTATCATATAGATTGTCTGGTGTAGTGGTGAAAGACTCCCTTCAACATTCAAAGGTTATGGGTTCAACTCTTTGTTGCAACATGCTTTGCTACAAGTAACAGTTCCAGTGATTCATGGTTGATAGACAGCGGCTGCACAAACCATATGACCAACGGCCAGAAGCTCTTTAAAGAGCTTAACAAAACCATTGTTTCTAAAGTAAAAATTGGAAACAGTGATTTCATCTCAGTTAAGGGAAAAGGGACCATTGCTATTGAAAGCTTGAAAGGTTTGAAACATATCTCTGATGTCTTATGTTGGAAACTGTTTTGGCTGAAATACAAGAGGGGGGTGAATTGGATTTCAAAACTTTTTGAAACAATTTGATATTTTTCAGTAAAATGCAATTCTGTTTCACAGACTGGATCTTTATTTGAATTTACTGAATCAGAACAGTTGCATGAAACAGTAAGCAGAATCAAGAGTCAATTCAGAACCCAGTT
>Ga0209489_103945_pt1 | contig 28140 bp, 7 predicted proteins | sample SiratrowhiteBW_FD_187527 | JGI IMG/M metagenome (GOLD analysis project Ga0209489, IMG submission 187527) | Root nodule microbial communities of legume samples collected from California, USA - Siratro white BW (SPAdes) (version 2) | ecosystem: Host-associated > Plants > Roots > Nodule | place: USA... | reverse complement strand
TTTGTTTTTTTTTCCATATTTTCAAGAAAAATAAAAAATTGATTTATGTTTTTCTTTATGTTTTTTTTCTCTAAAAAAAATTAAAGTTTGATCTTACTAAAAACAAATAAAATAAAAAAGAATTAATTACAATTTGGGCCACGGTCCAAAATTCCTGCCTCACACGACTCCTTCAAACCTTCTTGAAGTATCTCCAAAACTTGAAAAAATACCAACTATATCTTTAAGAAAATTATAATTTTGTCCTTTAACTTAAAAAAATATAAAACAATAAAATGTGAAAATTATAATTTTATCCTTTAACTAAAAAAATATAAAACAATAAAATTTTGGAGGTGAGAGATGAGGGGTCGATGGATGGTGATGCTCGAAGGTGATGAAGAGTGTGATTGCTGTTCTTCTTAGTAGTGTGCGTCGGCAACAGCGAAGGAGTGAAAGTGTGGCGGCGCAGCGAAGCAGCAGTGACACAACATCCTGCAAGGTAGGTGCGTTTGAAATAAATTGTGGAACGACGTATTCCGCAACTGTCCTCCGGATTCAGAGAATAGTTGTGGAATACGTCGTTCCGCAATTCATTTCATCACCTTCAAATAAATCGTGGAACGACGCGTTCCGCAACTGTTCTCCAGATCCGGAGGATAGTTGCGGAATGTGTTATTCCGCAACTCATTTCGTTCGGAAAGAAACTCATCCCAAATTGCAAATCCAGCAAAATTCCCCAAAACACCCTACAAATCCTTCAATATATCATGCATACCTCAAATACTCGTCCAATGTGGAATTATTGAAAGATGATGGAATGAAACCAACAAAAAAAAAATACAAAACAGAACGATGGGGTTCTTAGAGATGCCGCAACGGAAGACGAGAATGGAAGTTGTGGGAAGAAAAAATGTTATGAAATTTTAGAATAAAGAGTGTAATAGTCTTCACAGTATTATATTAAAGGTATTTTGATCCGTTTGATAAAATTTGGAGGTACTCCAAGAAGTACATGGAGGTGCAGGAAGAAGCCCTCCTCACGCACCACCTATATTGGGCCACGGCCCAAAACTTTATCAGACTCTTGCATGATTTTTTTTTTCTCTTTTCTTTTGTTTAACTCTTTTACGAGCGAAAAGGCAGGAAATACAGTTTTAGGAAATTGAATCAATTCATCACCTCTGTTACATACTGGGTTCATACGCACTGAAGTTTATTTTTGTTATCGCAAGAGACCGGTTAGCTCCAACAACAAAAATGTCTTCTAGAGTTGCTCATTTCTTGATGTTCCAAACGCTCCAAATTCCACCATCCCGGGAGGGGGTCTTGCAGACACTCTGATGCTCAAGTTAGAATTGAGTGGAGAGTGCAGGTAATTTAGGTCAGAGTTTAGAAGTACCTTGCTTAAGGTGACTGAACTTGTATTTATAAGCGTAGTAATAGGCTTAATGAGTTTGGGCCCATTCTGTTGTATTTTGTTATTCTGTTATGATTCTATAACAAAATTAGTTATTAGATCTCCAACTGTTATTATAGTCTGGTTGTGCCTTGGTCAACCGTATAGTGCATAGGCCTCCCAAGTCCTCGAGGGCGAGTAACGACCGAAGAGGATTTAGTATTGAACAGGTAATGATTAGATTTGTCGCGCTCGTCGTCCGAAAACAAGTGATAAAGATGGATTTACACCCGTCTTTTCTTGATTTACGTGTGTCCCGTTTTCCGAGTGTGATGTGACAACTCCCTTCATCTGAGTTGTTGAAAGTTGTAATAATACACCTCACAGTTTGTGGGTGTGAAACTAAAAAGCCGAGAAGCTAATATAAACATATAAGTTGGGATAAGCTTATAGAAGCTGAAATAAGCTAAGAATGAAGCTCTTGATGAGCTGAGAATGAAACTCTAATGAGTTGAGGATGAAGCTCTGTGAAGCAGATGAGCCAGCTGGATGAAGCTCTGATTAGCTGAGAATGAGCTTTGATGAGCTAGCTGAGAATGAGGCTCTAATGAGCCAAGAATGAAGCTCTGATGAGCTAGCTGTGAAGCTGAGAAGCCGAGATGTTTATACACCTCTCGGTGTGGTGCTGAGATGTTTATACACCTCTCGGTGTAAGTCTACTCACGATGAGCCGTGAGGATCGAGAGTCGAGAGGTCTCATGGTGAGCTATGAGGATCTGGACTTGAAGCCTACTTTCGGTCGGCCGTAATGATCATGGATCGTGAGGTCTCATGGTGAACTAAGAGAACCTGATGCTGAGGCCACCTTTCGGTCGGCCGTAATGATCGTGGATCGTGAGGTCTCATTGGTGAGCCAAGAGGACCTGAAGCTGAAGCCACCTTTCGGTCGGCCATAATGATCGCGGATCGTGAGGTCTCATGGTGAGCCAAAAGGACCTGATGCTGAATGATCACGGATCATGAGGTCTCATGGTGAGCTAAGAGGACCTGATGCTGAAGCCACCTTTCGGTCGACCATAATGATCACGAATCATGAGGTCTCATGGTGAGCCAAGAGGACCTGATGCTGAACGATCATAGATCGTGAGGTCTCATGGTGAGCCAAGAGGACCTGAAGCTGATAAGTATAGTCACGGTGAGCCATGAGGATCGAGAGTCGAGAGGTCTCATCGAGATATGCGTGACGTTGCCCATTAATTCCCTGTGAAAAGCAAATTAAAAAGATACTGCAGAAACTTTTAAAAGAACAAATGTGTTATAATAATGACAAGCTTCTAAAAGTAAAAAGTTGAAACGAGGTAAGGCATATTTTGGTAGAGGAATTATCTGAGCGATCGTCTCATGTGCTGCCCCAAGATTTGTTGGGTGCATGAATGCATAAGCCAATATTCTTTCTCTCCTCATAGCAGCTTCATACTTGCTTGGTGACTTAGCTTCGATTTGTGCTTGTGATTCTACCTTATCAGGTATGCATGATGACCAAAAAGTTGGTAGCAGAGTGCATGCAGCTTGTATCCGAAGACTAAGTGGAAAGCCACGTAAAGTGAGTCTGGCACCCCCATTTGCCGATAAAAACTTTACACAAACAATAAATCTGAATTCATGAGGAGTGTCATCATGGCTTGAATGGTTGATATCAGTTTCCTTGGTGGTTTGAGGACGGTGATATTGGTGGTAGATGGTCTCATGGCTTTTGCTAGTTATCCTTAACTCATCCTACACTGCTAGCCTTTCTTCAATACTCACAATTAAACAACTACAACCAAATGTCATAGATATTCAGTGGTTGAAGAAGAACAACAAGACAATTCATTGTGAAGGCGACTCATTTGTTAGGTCGTTTCTACATAAAGTAGAAAAGTTACAGCCTGAGAACATAATAAATGTTACCGATGAATACAAGTATGATGATGCTCTTCAAAATAACACCATAGCAACTGCCTTTCTTGAACTCCCGATATGAAAAGGTATTCATTAGTGAATATTGCAACAGATACGTCGGTTCCACTCCTAGAAACAGATTTAGAGGACTGGGCTTTGTAAGTGACAATACTATTTCAGATATTAATTCCCACAGATGTTCCAGAAAGGCTCGCCAGTGGCCAGAGACGTGTCAAAAGCTATATTACATATGTCAGAAAAGTTTCATCAGCATCGACTGGAGTTGGCTTCTCCAGTACCTGGAAATTCAATCCTTCTAATGTCATCAATACATGAAAAGTTTCATGGGTTTATCTTTGAGATCCTCCTCGTCATCATTATGATTATTTTTAGAGACAAGATCGTGCCAAGAGTAAACTATATTAGTCTTTTTCATAATATCCCTTGTAGGGCCCACTAGCGGCCTAATATGAAGAAAGTAAGCAAACACAAATTTGGCACTTAAAATCTTGGCGCAGTATAGTGTGTTACGAGCACTTGTGAATATATTGGAGAAACCACAAAGTCGCCGCCTGCATTTATAGGCAATGCCGTTTCACCATATCTTGAAAGTATCGGTGGCCCATGCCATGAAGACTAGCATTAGTGGATAGCCCCATATTTGGCGGATGTATTGGTCTCCAAGCATTAGAGGGAGGCATTCGATAACCCATAAGACGTCTTGGGTGATATTGGATGGAAGTCTTGGGCCTGGTACATCAAATCTGGGACCAAATCCTGGGCCTCTAAAGGCCTGACCCTAGTTTCACCTTGCCGAGGCCTTTTAGGATCAACAAACCAAACAATTAGTAGTTGTTGACTTTATTTATTTGATACTTAAGTTGGGTTTATTGTTGTGTTTTATCACAAAAATTTATTCCAAGCTTGTACAATATCCAATTGTAGGAGAAAAGCAATCTGCTTTTTATATCACGATGATGTTTAACTGTTTATACATATGAATGCCATATTCTATGTCAGGAATCGTCTTTATATTCTAGTGAATGTTAATATCAGTACGTGGGCTGAGTATTTTTGTGGTGCAGTTGTGTTATCTATACAATGTGGTGGCTTTAGTTGAGCCTTGACCCTTGTCAATTTCGGGGATGTGTAAGCTAAACTCTGATAGGAGATTTGAAATCGGAGTTTGTTTGCTTAACAAAAATGGCAGAAAGAAGCTGATCAGACAATTAGAGCGCTGCATAATCAACATACTCTTCCTAGAGGTGTTGGTTCGATACAAGTGCAATATGCTGATGGTGAAAGGGAATGCCTTGGTGTAGTTGAGTACAAGTTATTTGTGGGCTCTTTGAACAAGCAGGCTCCCGTAAAGGAAGTTGAGGAAATTTTCTCAAAATATGGCCGAGTTGAATATGTTTATCTCATGCGTGATGAGAAGAAACAAAGTCCTGGATGTGGTTTTGTCAAATATTCACACAAGTGGCTCTGGCAGCTGTTAATTGTGTAAACTCCATCAAGTGCATTAACAGCTGCCAGAGCCATATCTTGTGTGAGTATTTAACAAAACCACATCCAGGACTTTGTTTCTTCTCATCATGCATGAGATAAACATCTTCAACTTGGCCATATTTTGAGAAAATTTCCTCAACTTCCTTTATGGGGGCCTGCTTGTTCAGTGAGCCCACAAATAACTTGTACTCAACTACACCAAGGCATTCCCTTTCACCGTCAGCATATCGCACTTGTATCAAACCAACACCTCTAGGAAGTGTATGTTGATTATGCAGCGCTCTATTTGTCTGATCAGCTTCTTTCTGCCATTTTTGTTAAGCAAACAAACTCCGATTTCAAATCTCCTATCAGAGTTTAGCTTACACATCTCCGAAACCGACAAGGGTCAAGGCTCAACTAAAGCCACCACATTGTATAGATAACACAAATGCACCATAAAAATATTCAGCCCACGTACTGATATTAACATTCGCTAAAATATAAAGACGATTCCTGACATAGAATATGGCATTCATATGCATAAACAGTTAAAGATCATCGTGATATAAAAAGCACATTGCTTTTCTCCTACAACTGGGTATTGTACAAGCTTGGAATAAATTTTTGTGATAAAACACAACAGTAAACCCAACTTAAGTATCAAATAAATAAAGCCAAAAGCATAACGGTACACGATAATTTAGATCCATGGAGAATCAAGTTTTCCATGATGACCATTTGAACAACTATATTTCCTAGCATAAAACTTTATGCCCCGTAAAGAAGTATGATTGACCAACTGTTAGAAGATCCAGTAACACATGGAAATAACTATCGAATACCTGCCATAACTTTTAACATAAAAAGAATTTTTAAAGGGATGCATTGTATCATTGTAGCATCAGGGTTTTTCAGGCTGTGTATGATGGGTTTGTTGTTCATGGCAAAGCGGGAATTAATTGGAGTACAAGGCAGCGTTGAAAAAGAAGGTTGCATTGGGGGATGAGAGATTTGTGAGAATGAGAGAGTTGAAGGCTTATAACAGCATGCATTCATAGTTAGGGTTTTGATGTCGTCAATCTTGTTGAAGAGAAGAAAGAATAGGGACTCAAAGATCTTGCATTCATGGTTAGGAGAAGAAGACACAAACCAAAAATCGAGAAGAATGGGAATCCATATAGACCGCGCAAATAAAAAAAAATTAAAGTAGAGGGTAAAACCAAAATCTTTGATTGTTCTGCTTATTTCCATAATTCCTAATCGTCATCATTGCCTCGTCATCACTATTGCTGCTAGGTCAATCTCGGCCCCACGGTAGACGCCAAAATGTTATCGCAAGGGATCGGTTGGCTCCAACAACAACAATGTCTTCTAGAGTTGCTCCTTGATCGCTTCTGATGTTGCTCCTTTCTTGATGTTCCAAACACTCCAAATTCTACCGTTCCGGGAGGAGGTCCTACAGACACTCCGATGCTCAAGTTAAAATTGGGTGGAGAGTGCAGGTAATTTAGATAAGAGTTTTAGAAGTACCTTGCTTAAGGTGACTGGACCTGTATTTATAGGCATAGTAGTGGGCTTAATGAGTTTGGGCCCATTATGTTGTATTTTGTTATTCTGTTATGATTCTATAACAAAATTAATTATGAGATATCCCGCTGTTATTATAATCTGGTTGTGCCTTAATCAACAGTATAATACAATTCTCATTCACAAGTAAAGCTTGGAGACAATTAAAGACTTTGAGAATCATGAAAAAAGAAACAAACATAGGAGAAGTATAATAACATAAGAGAAGATATTATACACATTATACACTACTCACTCTTTTCTCTTCACAAAAATTAAGAAAAAGCAAAGAAAAACCAGAATTCAAAAACAAAGAAAAGGAAGAAAACACAACCAAATCACATGCAGATATTTTTCATTTCCCTCGTCCACTATCTTCCATACCGAGAGCATAGATAATTCACAACTAGGTATTTCTTATTTTATTGCATAGAAGAATATGAACAATAATATGTGTACTTCGAAGCCTTCGGCCACGGTCTTTATCGCCTTCGTCCATGGTCAATAAATCTTCTAAAACATAATTTTATATTATTTTTATTTGGAAAATATTTTTTAAAAATATATTTCGAAAAGTCTTTTTTGAAATACAAATGTAGAATATTAAATTTATATTTTGAAAAAGACTTTCTAAAATATGTTTCCGAATAATATTTTCCAAAAATATAAAATTGTTTTGAAAAGTTTTTAGAATTTTTGAAAAAAAAAATGAAATGTAATTCAGAAGTGATGGGATGTAAGAAATTTTTGCCCCATATTTACTTTTCATGAAAACAATGATCCAATAGGTGTAGTGTTGTATATTTTGCTAATTGTGATACATATTTTTCACCTTCACATCGTTTGAGCTTATTTTTTTTTCTATTTTTCTCTTATATTTTTCTGTTATACACAATCATCTTAGAATGTGAACTAATTCACCAAGTTCACACGAAAATAAGTGAGTTATCAATGTACATGTCACACGAAAATAAGTGAGTTACCAATGTACATGAAAGTGTGAAGTCTATTTTTTTTTTTAATCATACTAGATTATGAAAACTACTTCAAAAATTATTTAAATAAACTAAACCAGTAAAAACTTAATTGTTTTTAAAAAGTTATATTTTAAAAAATATATTTTTTGCCACATTTACGCAAATCCTATTGATGCAAACTATTATAGTTATATTTTAATATTATCAAGCTTATTCTGCAGCCATATTCTATTTTTAAAAACTATATATTTCTAATAAGCTTTCTTAATCAATTTACTTATTGAGTAATTAAGGGAAATCAATTTAACTTTAATTATTATAATTAGTAAATTAAAAATTATTAACTCAACTGAATTTATTTTATAACGAGTTGAAGAAAATAATTTAACATTCTGAATATAAAAATATAAACCATAACATATTTTATATGATTGCACTAAAATAAATAAACATGTTGTTATTTTGGTGAATAAATAAACATATTAATACCTGAATAAAAAATTGAGTTAAATATTTTTGGAGGGAATGCTTTTCAACTGCAGGCATATCTCTGCTAGCATTTTCACCTTCATCCCTCTCTTTCAATCTCTCTCTTTACTTCTACAACTACTTGCTTTCTCTATTGTAAGTCTGTGGTGTGGTTTAGATTATTAATTGCTCTTTGAGGAACACAGGAACCTTAATTTCATGAATTTCAGTAGATTTGGGGGTTCCCATCTCCAAAACCTTAATGATTCGCATATCTAGTATATAGGCTTTTGAGATGAGGGAAAATGTTTCGGAATGTATTGCTTTTTGTCTGCCTTTTAGTATTGATGTGCATAAGCTGTCGTAGCTACCTGCAGAGCTTTTTCTTGTGCTAATTTTTAGTTTTTTTTTTTAATAAAATATTTTAGTGGAATTAGGGTTTCTTCTTTGGATTGTTTGAGTGAAGTTAGGGTCGTATTTGATTATGCTTCTGTAGCCACTTTCAATAAACCCTTGTTTTTGTTTTGTTGCGCGCCTTTTTTTTATTTTGGTAACTGGAGTGCGCGCCTTTTTTTTTGGTAACTGGTGTGACATGAAGAACATTCTGATTTGGTTTGTGTAGACAGCCTAGTGAATTGGTATTGGGAAGAGAATCTGATGGGTACATGATTCTGTCCTTGCCTAGGGTTGTAGAAGCAGCTGGCATGTCTCTGTTTCTGGGAGAAGAGAAGGTGGTTGGGTTCTGTGTGGTGGGTGCTGGGGTGGCTGAATGGGTAGTATTATAATCACGGGGTTGGTTATCAACTCAGTTGAGGGTATTAGGTTAATTGGTCAAATGGGTCACTGTTAAACTTGTTGAACAGCATGAACTGCTATATGTGACATTAAGATTAAAATTATAAATATTTATTATTATTATTATTATCAAATATCATGGTTCAGTGTTAAGTAATTCCTAGCGATTTCAAAAGCACGGTTTCAATTCTTCTGGTCGGTAGTTTTGCTTTTTCCTTAATGTTAAGCCGGCCATTGTTCTCTTGGGTAAGGCCTTGCACAGTAACTGGGGTCTCCATGAGTGGTTGGCTCAGAAAGTACAACTACAACAGCTTTCACGCTTCCAGTTATCCAGTTCCATTGTAGTATATCTGAATCAGTGATAAAATTGATATGCTTGCAAGTCTGGATGTGAGATCAGAGAGCAAAGGTTTAAGGAAATTCCTGTATAATACTGTTAGCTAGCTTTAGTATTTTTTGAAATGAATTATTTATGGAGAATACAAGGTAAATTTGACTGTTATAAAATATAATTATTTATATTTTCTATTTAATCTTATATTTGTTAATGAGGTCTACGATTGATAACTTTCACTGGTCAACCGTGAATACGGTCTTATTTGTTTAGTGAAGCCTTACAATTAATAGTGTTCACTAGTGGATGTTAAAGATGATTTTATATTTGTTAGTGAGGCTTTATAGTTGATAGCTTTCACTGGTGGATCATAAAAACAATCTTATTTGTTTAGTAAATCCTTATTGTTGATAGCATTTAAAAATGATCTTACATTTTTTGAGGAAGCTTTACGAGGGATAGTGTTTACTTGTAGATCGTAAAACCATTGCCTTTCTCTATCTGTCTCAATTTCTCTTGAGTGAGTCCCGTTCCTCTGCTTTTGAATTTTAGTGTTTGTTCTGATTTTCACCTCATTTCTCTGTTTCCATCATTCTATGACTCTGCTTCCATTTGTTCAATAATTATGTGATGTTTCAATTCTCGTTGTTTTGTTTTGTCCTGGGCTCCTAGGCCCGATTTGTTGAGTCTCCAATAAGACACACATTACATTTTGGCATGTTTGGTTAACGTTATGAGATTCATCTTACATGTGAATTTAGGAATTTTCATTTTTATGTTGCCACTTTTGACTGTTCCTGCTAAATTACTGCCTTTTCATTCCAATAATTTTTGTTTCTATCTGTGCTGTTTATACTATCACTTGTCAATTTTATTATTTTTCTGTTTTCAAGGCTGTCTAGTGGAAGTTTGAACTTTGAACATGTATGGGAGAACAGCTTGCCAACTTGTGAAAGAATTCGCAAGTGGAGATAAGGGCCAGCTTGTGTCATTCAATGTAAGTCCAGTTCTTCATTTTAATTGGTTGTTCTTATTTTTATTTTCTAAATTTGTTGGGTTATGTTGGAACGGCCTTGTATAGTAGAGAACACGTTACACTATCAACAGGTATGTTGGAAAGCAGCTTTAATTGCAGACACCCCTAATCCGCCTTAGTTGGGTTATGTTTGAACTCAAATGTTCTTCACGGGTGCTTTAATTGCAGTCTCAAAGGTGTGGGTCTAGTTTCACAGACTAGAGATATGACTTAAGAGCTTGTTTGGGTAAACTTGTTAAAGTACTTAACTGGCCATAAATAGAGCTCATAAAGCTTGTGTATTTTTCAAATTGCTAGCTAGTTTTTTGAGATCAAGTTTTTCCTTAGGTCCAAATTATAAAATTAGTACTCTTTTGTGAGTGATATATATTCTTATTAAATGTTGAAATAAATTTGGAAAAGCTTGCATGAACCACATTTGAGTTTTATGCATCTGGGGATTTCTAGTTGTATCTAATGGCAGCCAATGTTACTGGTGCTTTGTGATGGCAATTTGTGTTACGAGAATATGTCACGGTAACCTAACTGGGGATGCTTTAATTCTTCTTAAATCTTCCCTTTGCCTGTCTACCATGACCTTTATCCTCAACTACAATACTGGAGCTGTATATGGATCTATAGTACTTTCTTTGGATTTAAATACTGCATATGATTCTTTTCTGCTTCAAAGGTTCAAGTTAGCGAGTGTAATTCAACTCTGTTTGCTATGGCAAGTCGACAACCTTTAAAAGTTGTGAGATGAAATTTGAAATTGTTTGCCGGATATTATCTTTTTAATTTGATTCAGGATTCAAGTAGCTATTTCACATATGAAATATTTTTTCTTAAATTCATTAACTGCTTTGCTGTTTAGGTCCCTTTCTAAATTTCTCAATCATTTCTATCATTTTCATACTTCTCCCCACTCTGAAGGGGAAGAAAAAGCTTCGAGAAACTACCCTAATTGCTGTCAGAACTTGTTATGGTCTATTGGGGCTCATTATGTTTCAGTTTATGACATCTCATCCTAGATGGTGAAGTATTTTTTATGTATGATACTGCTATTTGATTCCTTGATTTTCTTTACTCTTATTTTTTATCTATCATAGACCTTTTCCCATGGGTTTGTAACTCAGTATCCACTCTTTATATTGCTATGGCTATGTGCATACTTTGGTTGATTATTTTGCCAATAATCTTGTAGAGTGACTTGTTTCAACAAGTAGTTGCAGAATGCAGTCAACATCACCTTGAACTTCAGTCCCTGATAAGGTAACATTAATTTGCTGTCCTGCTTTTTTTATGTGCCCCCCTTTTCTACATTGGAGTGTGCTATTTCATATATTTTGAACGCGAGCTTGTGTATGATGAAACCGTATTGCAGAGTTAAGTAAGGGATGATAAAGTCACATACGTATTTTCCCTTGACCATAACTTTTCATAGTGGTATCCTATCCCATTTGAGCATGTGCTGTTCTGTGTAAACAGGAAGATACAGGAAGAAGGTTTGGATATCCAAACAGCAAGAAATGCAGATCACTACGGAGCCCTTATCCACCATCTTGCTTTAGTCCGAAATAAACGTTGCCTAATGGCCTATGTGTAAGTATCTCTCTGAAATGCCGTTTACCATCAAGCATAGCTATTGTTATTACTGTATTTTGTAATCTATCTGCATTCTGAGATTCTATAACGTGTCTCTCTGTAGGTATAATCGAGCAGAAATAATACGGAACTTATTATGGAAGATAGGGCATGTGCTTCCTCAAGAAATTGAAGAGAAGCTTTCTCATGCGGAGGAAGAGCATTTCAGGAAGCATTCTACAGCACTGAAATCTTATATGTCGAAAGTGATGGTTGATCTGACTGTGGTAACCTCTCCCTCTCCTTCCCCCATTTCCTTCCGTTCTCCTACACACATGAGCACACATAAGAGATATACATAGTTCAGATAACATGTGCATCGTCATAGTTTCCAAGATGTTCTGTCTCTAATCGATGCCTTGCAAAGTAATTTCAGCCTAGTTGCTTGTGATTATTGATTGATAAGTAACTTCTTTTCCTTGTGCTATATAAAACTATCCCTAGTTTTAATTCCATGTTTGTGTCGGAAACTTCTATGCATCTAGTTATTGCTCTGATAATATAAGCAAGGGTTATCATGCAGATACTTGTTTGGTTGTACCATAAGATCTTTTGTAGAATGAATTGGGGAAATTGGTTGATAGTAATCTTGGTGGTTAAGAACCATGCTTCTAATGACTTCACTATACATGAATGAGTTTAAATGTAATTTCGTATCATTGTTTAATGATTCTTTTAGTTCTTACTTTTTCACCAATTTTCATGAAAAAAAAATAGAGGTCAGGTGTGAAAAGAAATTTGCCTTATTTTATCATTCCACCTGTGTTTGTCACTCTTTCAATGCATGTACTATATTTATATTATGTTTCTATTTTTCTAAAATAAAGACTCCACAAACTTACATATAAACTACCAGTTTTGTTTTGTGTGATTTCTGCTAAAGTTGTTTTTATCAATTTCCAGTTTAAATTGTTACATCGAAGACTACATATCATCTATATGATATATTTAAAGTGATTTTTCATTGTATTTGAATCTTATAATTCAATACTCAATTATGATTTCCTATTCAAAAAATTGTTCAACGATTCATGAATCTGGATTCTAACCTTGCAGTAAAGTACTATGTTTTCACTCAATCTGCATTTTAATAGGATATGGTACCACCAAAAGATCCTTACATCAAAGTAAGGGTTCTTGATGACATTGGAGATGGCATTCTGCTTAGTGATGATAAGACTGCAAATTTTGCCTGCCATTCAATGCATCTTCTGAAGCGAACTGATGCTGAGCAATTTATATCACGGGTTGAGTTTCTTGCACCTAAAGATTTATTGCATTATGGTTTGAAATGCGATCTAATTTTTTCTGTTTTCCGAAATATCAACAGGGCCAAATGGAGGAACTCACGGGTTGATCTTGTTGGCTTTTACCTAGAGGATATGTATATGAGAAGGCCATTGGCAACTTGCATTTTGTACTCAGCTTCATTTTGAACTTGTGGATTGCATAATCCAAGTAGCTTTTAGGTTGTGTAATTCAGAAGACAGATAATATTTGGAATTAAAATTCCATGAAGGGTGAAATGAGAACCTTGATGGAAATATTTGGAGGTAGAGGAAGCAGTCTCTTTTTCCAAATCCACGACAAGTTTGGGAGTGATTCTTCCTCTACCAACATTGTGGGTTGTACAACCCGTAATTTAAATTGGAAACCTTTACTGCATAAGACTAAGGTGATAACCACTACACTATAGCAGATTGTTGGTTATACAACTTGCAAAACAAAACAATTTATAAATACATTGCGGGTTACAAAATTTTTTTTAAATGTATTGCGAGTTGTATAACCCGCAATGTAAAAATACAAATTTTTTTTAAAATGTATTGCGGGTTGTACAATCCGCAATGTAAAAATTTTAAAAAACGCATTGCGGGTTGTAGAAGGTGTAATGTGTTTCAAAAATTTTACACTATGAATTATAGACTAAAGACATTTTGGTCTTTTTATTATGTCTAAAATGGGAATTTTGAAAAACTATGAAGGTACAGGAAGTCGTCATGGAGGTGCAGAAAGAATCACTCCAAGTTTGGTGTTTTCTCTTTTCATAGGTTGGGCTATCAAAATAAAGACTAAAAATACGCATTATAACTAGTGTATATGATTTTTTTTAATGTAAAAAATGCCTACATAGTTTGTGATATTTAATTATTTACTAGTTACTCAGAAGATCATTTTATATAAATATATTAAGGAAGTTAGATGATAGCTGTTTATTTAATTATATTATTTTAAAATAAATCATTCAAACAAATATTACATTTCTGGAGATTATTCTGCAACGGTCTTTTTAGTTCAAAATACACCTTTGTTTGTTTACCAAGCTTCCCCAGATAATACCTAATATATTTTCATCGTAATTAATACAAAGATTTGATTACAAATTTTAATTTTTAAGGACTTTTTTAATTAAGAGAAGATCTTTATTTTTTAAAAACTAGACTTAAATACTTTTTTTTTTCTACAAAAACATTCTTCTATTTCAATTTGCAATTTTTATTTTCTTTGTATTTAAAATAGTAAAATATAATCAATTTTTTTTTTAATTTTAGGGTATTTTATTTTCTTATTTTGACTTAATTCAACATAAATTTAACCTATTGATTTAAAGTATTCATTAATATTAATTGACAACGTTCACTTAATAAAAAAAAATGCAATTCAATATAATAGAAACACCAAAATTGCATTTTAATAAAAAAATGCAAAATAGATTACTAAAAAACTCAAATTAGAACAATTTGCTTTAAAAACACAACTTCGACAAATAAATTATTTAAAAACTCAAATTAGAATAATTTGTTTTAAAAAGACAATTTTGATAACGCAAAAGAAAAAAATAAAACGCTGTTTGAGTAAACTTAATTGTTCATGTAGGATTAAAATTTTTAAGACAAATACTTTGTTAAAATTGTTTAAAACATGAATACATGAAGGTTAACTACGAAAAACTTCTAGATAATTCTTAAGTATGTTGTATTTGAGTTTGTTCATGTACCTAGTATATTCATTGTAGGTTACCATATAGATATTGATCAACACAAGTATAAACTATAAAAAAAATTATCATAAATTCTATGTTTATATAATCTAACATTGAAATACATAATTTCTATTAATCATACATAAATCCTTATATCAAGAAAATTCACTAAGGAATATCTATTGATGCTTTTTGAAACACTCATATTAGGTATTCTTTATTAAAAATTTAACACTTAACCCATTTTAGTACAAGTATGCAAATATCATCTACATAAATCAAAGTGAATTTAAAGTATATCTATATCGATGTTCCAACATGTGTTCTTATTCACTTTTTCATACTTGGGCATACACGTGGTTTGACTGACGATACAATAAATCTTTATTTAGTTTTTCAACATTTAATGTCTTAGTCCATGTGACTTATACTATTAATGAAGTTAAGAAATCTTGATTATAACAGATTTTTGTTTAATACCTACAATTTAACTAGTCATGTCACATGTTACTGAGGTATTGTCAAGATCTTTTGATCTTTTAGTGAAGTCATATGGTTGATAGTATTCACTAGTGAATCGTTAAAATGATCTTATATTTATCAATGATGTCTTATTTGTGAATTAGCTCGTGAGTCATAAAACACAATCTTATTTTTGTAGTAAAGCCTCACTAATGTGTTGTAAATACAATCTTATATTTTTTAATCAAACTCATAGATGGTAAAATCTTATTTATTTAGTGAACTTTATAGTTGATAACATTTACTAATGGATTATAAAAATAATCTTATATTTATTTAATGGAAGCTTATAATTGATAGTGTTTACTATTTATTATCATATAGTGAAAAGTAATATAGTGAAAAGTAATATATGTTTACTTGTGAGACTTTCCATCTTAAAATTGGTAAACAGAAATATATTAGAAAAAATAATAATAATTATGTATACAAATAATAATAAGAGAAATTTTTAATTATTATAAATTTGACTGAAAAATATAGTTTTTGAAATTTGAATCTAAGTTACAAATATAAATATATATTTTATATTTAGTGTTGCTGTATGTGCTTTAAAGATATATTTCTGATTATATATTTGACAATTTTCTGTCAGAAACTTTTTAATCTAAATTTTGAACATGATTCGGAAACTATATTTTTTTGCTACGGTCATTATACTGAAATTAAGAGCTGTAGAAAATAATTTTAAGGATGGAAAAAAGAATTGCTTCTAAACTCTCATTGGTATTGATGACAATATCTCATTTCCCCAACTATAATCCTACTCATCCCCTCTCAACCAAGAAATGGAGCTATTTTAATAAAAAAGACTTTAAATTAAAATATAATATTTTTTTATTATTTTAGAAATCTCAAGAGCTCTTATACAAGAATTCATTCTTCATCATGAAAATGTTATCTCCTTCTTTAATACAAAATTTTCTAAATAATAGATTTTATAGTTGACAGTTTTTTGGTGAAACTCTACCCATATATGGATGCTTTAAATTTTATTTGATGATTTGTAGATCCATTTTCTTTAAGACATAATTTAAAGAGACCAATGTATGTATAGACCAATTTATACAAACATATGAAAATTTATCTTTCTTTTTCTTCATATTATTTTTTTCTCAATCTCACCACTCACTATCTTGAACCACTGAAAAATGATTCGAAATATGATGACGAAAAATAAAAATTACTTAAAATTTAAAATAAATTAAATGTTTTTAAATTTTCTAAAAATTATAAATTTTCTTATCTAAATATAAAGTTAAATTGAAGTTTCAGATTGAGTCTTTCGGGTCAGGACCCGAACCGTATTAAGGGTTTACTCGTGTAGTGATTTTACCTTGGTAGGAAGAACTTGGGTCACATCCCATAAAGAGTTCAGTTCAAATTCAGAGGCTTTGTGTGAAATTGGATTTCCAGGTACTCTTACAGTTCAAATTCAAAGTTAGTTGTGTTCGAAAGTTATACTCTTTATGTGAGTGAGTGCCTCCACATTCCTTGTTCGATTTTTCAAGTTTTATTTGAATGATATTTTCGTTTATTTATTCTATTTTTATGTTTATTTTCTGCAGAATAACAAAAGGGGTGCTCATTCTCCTGCAATTTTCCTTTTTTTTTCCCAGTTATTGCTGAAGTTTGGCAGTTCAGTAGAAAAAGAAGGGAAATTGTGTTCAAACTTCATCATGGTAAGCTTTGTTTTTCGTCACAAAGGTTCAATTTTAAAAGGGTAGAAGTCAAATCCCTGCACCATTTTCTGTGTTCGGTGCTCGAAGGGCATGATAAATTCGTTACATGCAATTTGTTTATATGGCTATAGTGCTGTTCTGTGCATTTTTTTTTATTTAGTTGCTAGAACGTGTAATGCAACTGGATGTTTAATTTATTGAATCTTATAATAGTTATTGTATCAAACTAGAAATAAATTATGACTGAGCTGCACTTTTGTTGAGTTTTTAAAATTTTTAAAGCTGTTAGGTTTTCTTTTTTCTCCCTATAATTATTTTGTTTGTCATTTTTTTCAATTTCATTGGTTGTGTCTTTTCTGGTTTGTTGTTGTGCTCAGGAGGTATTCAAAAGGGCCATACTACAGCCAGGGCCACCTGAAAATTTTGCTTTGAAGACAGTCCAAGAAGTAATAAAGCCTCAGGTATGTGTACTCTTTTGAAAATTTAACTCTTATCCGGTACTTGATAATGAGAATTGTGGAATTAGTTTTGTAAAATTTTAGATATGATAGTGGTTTGAGCTCTTTATTATTATAGTTACCTTGGAGGTGGTGGTTCTTAGAATTTGTTTGAGTCTATTAGTCTGATTATTGTTTTTTTGGATTCTTTCCCGGAGGGCAGTGATAGTGGTCAGGTGGGGTGATGTCTGAAAGGTACAGAAAAGGAAGATATATTTGAAGTTAAGGCACTGTTAGAGAAGAGTGGAACGAGTGTTGATTCATAAGTGGAGTGACCAACCAAAAAAATGCTGTAGAGGGATAGTGGTATGGCCACTCTTTTGAACTGTGAACCTTAAACATAGGTTTACACTAAAGATGTATATATGCTGAAAAATAATCAAAGAAATACCCAAAGTTAAAGTGAAGTCGTTGTTGTTCCAACTTTTTAGAGAGATCGGAGACAGAACAGAGAAGAAAGAAGTAGATACTTGGTTGAAATGGCAGTGTGTAGGCCACAAAAGTGGTGAAATAGCTGTATCGTTAGAGAAGAGATGGATGACAGAATTTAATTGTGCCTCCTCTATCATAGCCAGGTGCAGTGTGACTCAGCTCTGAGGAGTCGGGTCATTCTGGAACGAGTACCATACCATGATAGTGTACTTATTATTAACTACTTCTTGTTAGGGTTTTAGGTTATGTAGTACCTGTAGATCTCAGTTTAAAATCTTAAGCAAGTCTTCTTAGGTTCCATATTGAATTTTTTTGTGTAATATAAAATTTTAGAATATAACATTTTTTATTATTTTGGGGAACTTGAGAGTTTTTCTGGAAGAACTCATTCTTCACGGTGGAGATCTTATCTCTCCCTCTAGTGCAAAATCAGCTCTTTGTTGACTTACGTTGTCTATCTGATAGTCCATTTCCATGATGTTTGCATGGTGACTGATTGATAATGCTGGCCTGAGGTTCCCTTCGTGGTAGTTTTCATGTGATTTTTGCTAACTGCTGATTCATTTGTGTGGAACAGAAACAAACGAAATTGGCCCAAGACGAGAACCAGTTCCTAGAAAATATTTTACGTATGCTGCTTCAGGAGTTTGTGGTATGTGTAACCGTTGCCCTTATTCATAATTCAAATCTTATATTTTTTTCTGTCGTTGTTGAATGTATAACAACAATCTAATTCTACAGAAAAGAATTCATTTTAAAATACCATTGAGAATGTTACTGCCGTGCATCAATCATAAATGGTGCTTTTTAGGATCTTTCCCCTCTATTGCATGCTTTTTATGCTTGATATGTACAGGATCTGCAATTTAATTTCTTTTTACAGCAGGACTTTATTGCATTAGTCAAATTTACAAGAACTAAAAAGTATTATGCTTGTTGGAAACAAGAGTTCAAGCAAGTGAGTGACAGGAAAAACATGACATTTAGACTGAGAATATTGGAATTCTCTAATTTCCTGGACTGTTTGTGACACAAAACAAAGTCCTTATTCCCATATTATTTATACTAAATTACTAATACAATTAGCAAATGACACTTAAATCTATACTTTGTTAACCTACAATAACTGCTAAGTTAATGCCAAAGGATTTCAAGATGTTAAGTAAAGAACATAAAACAAAGATAACTTCAACAAAGTTGGCAAATCAGGATTTCTATTGGTCATGGCTATGTTAGTTGCATTTGCAGCCTGAGTTATACCAGTTCCACCATGGCATCAATTTAAACTCTTTAAATCACCAACAAAATTCCAAAACACTTTACATTCTTTGAGTTTCTCAAAATAGTAAGTAACCAAGAAACAAACAATCACGAACACAGGCTTCTTTTCTTTTCTTTTTTCGGTCTATCTTTTTACATATAAAAAACAATTTTTTTAAGAAGTGAAGAATATTATACAGGGCTTAAAATAGGAAAATAAAATAGTTTACATTAAGGAACAAGAGGAGTGTTAGCAACACATTGAATTTTACCCAATATTAAATAATGTGTCTAATAGTGTGTGTGGAAAGTATGTTGAAAATAAAATGTTAAGTGTTAGAATTTCTCTGAAGAGTAATGGACATCGATGTAATAAAGCTTTTGCACCCTTAACATATTTGTAAGACAGTGTGCTTTCTACTACATGCAAGACAAACAAATAGTTTATTCTCAAAACAATTGCTTATTTCAGTGAGCTATGTTACACCCAAATACAGCAAACTGTATCCAAAACCAGTAAAAATGGTCAGCAAAAACTGGTCCAAGTATTTCTGTTACTTTTTTTTTCTTTGTATTCAAATGTTATTGAGTTGTACAGTATGGAGTGTTATCTAGATACCTAATTGGCTTATATAAATAAAGTGAACTCTAAAGCCAAAAGAGTGTTCCAAGAAACATAATTCAAGAATTGTGTCTATCTAATGCTTCTCTTGTTTATTTTCCTTTCTCTATTCTCTTGTTTCTTTTACTTTCTCTGTTTCATTATTGCCTTGGTTATGTCTGTTTATAATCTGAATTACTTTGCTTGTACCTATACTTCAGTCAGCGGCAGCATCTGCTGAGAAAATAATGGAATTTGGGCAATCTATTGATTCTAGTGAAACTACTCAGGGCCACATTCCTCGCCTTCTTGGTACGTGCTCCATTTCATTTTTCAGAAAACATTGTTTTCCTTTTCTTTACACTCAATCGTTCTTATAATTTTGATGTACTGTATATTTTGCTCTTCCACAAGAAGTTTTATATTTTGACTGGAGCATTTATAGGAATTTGTAAAACACATATGCAATATAAATATTGGAAAGGAAAAATAGCCGAAAATTATATGTGGAAACTATGGCCATAAACAGGAAAGAAAATTTAGGATTAAGCATATTATTTGTTTTGTTACATGTATACATTTATGTATATGTAAAATTTGAGACTAATATTGCCACACACACACACATTCAACAATATTAATGAATTTCATGATAAAATAATTTGAGAAAAAAAAAATAAAGAAGACAGTTTGTTTGAATGTTTATTCAAGTAGTTTTTTTGTGCAGAGTGGTAGTTTGCCATCTGGAGCTTAGCATTAAATGTTTGCCATGGTAATCTTTTGTGATTGGCATCAAATTGATATTTCCAATTATTGTCTATCTGTTAATGCCAACTTTACATGTACTCTTTTGCACTTTTAAGTTTTTTTCTTTCTAGAATTAGAGATGATATATATTTTAAGGGCAGGTCTTTACATGTTTATTTAAGGGTTTCATTATTTTGAATTTGCAACGAGACTGGAAGAGCTGCAAAATTTGACTAGTTTTAGGCGTTTCCGTTCTTCGTATCTTTACCCGTCTCTTTGTTGTGGATTTTTCATCCTTGCGTCATTGAGAACCTGCTAGTTTGGTCTTTCCAGAAATGCTATAATGAGTTTTAGTTATGTTTTAATTGTATGCAAAGTTGTGTTCCCCTCCTACTCATGCTGTGTGTGGCCTTTACTTTTCAGATATTGTACTCTATCTGTGTGAGAAAGAACACATTGAAGGTGGAATGATTTTTCAGCTGCTGGAAGACTTGACAGAAATGTCTACAATGAAAAACTGCAAAGATATTTTTGGCTATATAGAGAGTAAACAAGATATATTAGGCAAAGTATATTTCTCAGTTGTTTTTAGCTCTTTGTGTTTGTGTATTAATTAATTATTGCATAAGTACCATATTATAATCTTTATTACTCTGGAACTATTGTGTTTGTGTGACTGACAGCAAGAACTTTTTGCTCGAGGAAAACTTGTGATGCTAAGAACCTGCAATCAACTTCTTCGTCGTCTGTCAAAGGTACATTTAAAACAAGTTCATGGTCTAATAAAAAATAGCTGTAGTAAACTATGAGCTCTTTGTTACGTATAAAAAAAGTATTTTGATATAAAATAATTTAGCGATTAGGTTTTGGATATACATTCTTGTAAGTTGTAGCTATAGGATAAATTGTTCATTTCTTGGGCTTTTATAGTATTGAACTAGTATTGTTTTAAATCGTGTTTGCGGAGGATCTATATTTCTGTGTGAAGAAATGACTGTATTTGGTTTTTCTTATTATGACAGCTGTAATTAGATGTGTTGTTTTTTTTTATGTTGTAGGCAAATGATGTGGTCTTTTGTGGAAGAATTCTCATGTTTTTAGCTCACTTCTTTCCATTATCAGAGCGATCAGGTATAATTATGTAAGCTAGGGGTGTACATGGGTCAGGTTGGGGTGGTTTTGGACAAACCTGTATCACCCAATCGTATAAAAAAATCTCTGGTTAGGTTAGGTCGGATTTCTACATTTTTTTACTAGACTTATTCCATCCCTTGATTGAGTTGGGTCAATTGGATCACAGGTTTTGAATTTTTTTTTGCTAAAATTTGTAATTTCAAGATGTTTTTTCTTTTTTTTTCGATTTTTAGAATAATTTTTTTAAAAAATAGACTGTTATTTAGTATTTGAAGAATTGCAATTTGATTTCAAATATACACATTTAGTGAATAGAATAATGGAGTAAATTGAATAATAGTGTTATATTATTACTTAATATTTTGGTCTGGTCGGGTTGGGTCTTGTTTTCAATATACATAAACCATTATCCAACCAATAGGAGATTGTGTTGGGTAGGGGTTGACCCAATCACTAAAAAAATTAATCCAATCTTTTGAGGTGGATTGAGTCGTCGAGTTATCTGACCTGATGAACACCCCTAATGTAAGCCTATATTCACGTCTGGTGTCAATTTCCTTTCCTTGAGTCCTTTGTCACTTTGATGTTTTTGAAAAACATTTGCAGCTTTAAATATCAAAGGAGTTTTTAACACATCCAATGAAACAAAATTTGAAAAAGAACCCTTGGAAGGTACATGTTAATGCCATTTTTAATACCTTTTTATTAATACAAGGTTTAATTTTTCTTTCCAGCTAATATTTATTTTTCCTCACTTTCCAGGCATATGCATTGATTTCAATTTTTATCAGACTTTTTGGGGTCTTCAGGTAGGTCTTGTTTGAAATTTTAGTTCTTGAAGTTGGAGTTCTCATTATTAATGAATTTCTAACGAATAGTTCTCATTAAAGCCAGAGTATACCATTTTGACTACTTTTTATTTTGGAAAAAAGCTTAAAACATGTATGTTTGATCAGTCTTATCTTCTTTGATGTAGGAATTTTTTTCTAACCCTACTTCCATTAGTCATGCTCCGGTAAAGTGGCAGAAATTCACATGTAGCTTGTCGGTAATGATTTGTTTCATAGTTTCTTGTTTGTAACATTTGTATAAGCAATTTTGTCTTGAATATGATGTTTCTGTAGTTGTTGGTTTTTTTACCTCTGAATTTTTGTTGGATAAAAGGTTGTATTAAATACATTTGAAGCACAACCTTTGAGTGATGAAGAAGGAGATGCTAATAATTTGGAGGAAGAGGCAGTTAATTTTAGTATAAAATATCTCACGAGCAGCAAACTAATGGGTCTAGAGGTAAGCAGTTTGACTGTTCAATTTTAGTTAGCATGTTCTTCTCTTGACTCATGATCACCTCTTTCTTTTTTTTTGTTTCTTTTTGGTGGTGGAATGCATAACAGTTAAAGGATCCAAGTTTTCGACGTCACGTTCTAGTACAGTGTCTTATATTGTTTGATTACTTGAAGGTAATACTTTTTAAAAGATTAATTTCTTTGTAATGTGTTAAACACATTCTATATTAGTTGATGTGTTTCAACTACATTTGCATTTAGGCCCCTGGAAAAGGTGACAAGGATTTGCCATCTGAAAACATGGTCAGTGCTGCCTACCTTGATTTCTTTAGATTATGCAACATACACTAAATTGTCTTCACAGCTGTATATACTTTGACTATCAGAGCCCCTTCTACATGTCTTTCTAAGTGCTCTCTATTTGCTATCATTGCCTTGCTAGACATGGTCTATACTGTTCCTCATAAATTACTTTAACGGGTTATGTTTCTTGCTTTTATAACTGAAGGTTTGTCCTTCCTTACTAGAATCCTACTGGCAGTACATTTCTTTTCTTTTCCTTTGATTCGTTATCATGTAAGAAAAAACACAAAATAGGAGCATTTGTGCTAATAAAGTGTACTAAAATGGAAACAAAAGGGAAAATTATTAATTTGAAAAAGGGAAATCCGATCCCTATGCATAGTATAATATTTATAAATGTTTGTGGACACAGCAATGGTTCCAAAACTCCCTTTAGATCTTTGAATAACATGTTCACCTTGGCACCTTAGAATGGGAAAGAAAATCAAAGATAACTGAACAAAATTTTATTATAGAATCATGATCAGGAATATGTGATTGACCTAGCTTAAGCATGCTGAATTTATCTTCATTTTCTCTTTATATCCAGGGTTTCATGTTTGTATTAGTTTGCCGTTTTATATTCAAGTTCAATACATAGTTTTCTTTGAAAGTAGCTGTATGGAGATGCAGTTAGCATTACTTTATGGCCAATTTCTTTTGGACATTCGTATCCTCCCACATGTTATTAGCTATATAAAGTTGTTTGTCAAACAAACATTCTTTGTTATTTTTTGATTGCTTTGTGGAAACATGAATTGGTCTTCTTGGAAGGAGAAACTTTCTTTTAGCTTGTTATTTGTTTTCAAGACTGCTTGTCTCCTATTAAATGTATTGATAGAAACTGCTGTTTTGATTGAAGCGCGATTTTTTACATGTAATGTAACCTTGGACTACATATTTTCTTATTTAATTCAGAAAGAAGAGATCACATCATGCGAGGAACGTGTTAAAAAACTTCTTGAACTGACACCACCAAAAGGGTCAGAGTTTCTTCACAAAATTGAGCATATATTAGAACGAGAAAAGAATTGGGTTAGCATCTTCCTTTAACTCTTCCTCCGTATAAACATGTGCTTGCTTTTTACCATTAACCATGAAGATTATGTTTAGTGTTTAGCTTAATATAATCCCATTCTGTACTTTTTAGGTGTGGTGGAAACGTGATGGCTGCCTCCCATATGAAAAGCAACCTATAGAGAAGAAAGCAGTACCAGAGGGATCCAAGAAGCGGTATGGCTGTTGACAAAAAATGTTTGGCATCTGATAATGGCTTAAGATTATAGAATATAAATCTTTTAGAATCTCGAAGAAGATAAGAAAAATTATTTCCTTATTTTCTTAAGGTCATTGCTTATGAATTAAATACTTGTTATCTATACATGGACGTTGCAGTAAGCAACCAATTGAATGCAGTGTAAATTGGGGAAGTTTATGTCTGATTAATTGAATCTGTTTGGCTCATCAGTTACATGCAATATACAGTCCCACTACTGATGGCATTTTCAATGTTGCTAGTTGATTGAAAGAAGTTCATAACACTTTTTATGTGGGGGAAAACACCCATCAATGTTTACTTTAGAGCTGCCATGGAACTGACCTCTGTAAATCTTTAAAGGCCATAGTTTAGAAACATTTGTACATGTCAATTTACAATATACTTCTGGGTAGAGGATAAATACAATATATATTGCTCACAACAAAGAAAACCACTTCTGGGTAGAGGTGACAAGTGGAAAGTATACAACTAGGCTAAAATGGCATTCTTTTTATTTTGAAAACAAAAATCTGACCATAAGCCACTGTAGATTTATTTATTAATTATTATTATTATTGTTATGTTACTAATTTATGCTGATTCTTTTCACAATGCTATGATTGTCTCGCTTACCTTGTTCTATCTTGCTATGTTCAGTAGGCCAAGATGGAGATTGGGTAATAAAGAACTGTCTCAGTTGTGGAAATGGGCAGATCAAAATCCGGTAGGTTATTCTTTACAGTAATTGTGACTAGTTCTCAACATGCAATGCCTTTCTATGGAAGTTGATTATTGTGGATGCTAAACGCTAGGGTTCTTTAGATATTGTCATGATATTCTGTACTTCAAAACCAAAGTGGCCTTGCCCCTGGTAGTATGTTTTGAATTGGTCAGTCCATTACAATCTGTATAGATATTTCCCTTTTCTAATGGTAATTCATTCAAATCAAATCTAGCTGATGGAAATGAAGCATTTGTACATATGTTTGAAGTTACTTTTCATTATCTCTAATTATTTCTATTTGATGTAACATTATGATTCACAATTAATATTGACTGATTTTTTTCTATTATCAAATTTTTGAATTACCAGAATGCTTTAACTGATCCTCAACGTGTTCAAACACCTTCAATTATGGAGTACTGGAAACCCTTGGCTGAAGATGTAAGCTTGCATATTCTTCTGCAATGACCATCTTTAATATGAACTTTCCCCATAATTTGATGTTTAGTTCCTATCCCCCTCTTCCCATTTTACTGAATATCAAAATTCTTATGCATTTTTGAAATTACAGATGGACCCCTCTGCTGGAATAGAACCTGAATATCATCACAAGAATAACAGGGTAATCCTCTAATTAAAATTTTATTTTGGATGGAAAAAGAAGTTTTATTTAAGAAAAAGAAGGAAAGTAGAAATTTTCATCTGTAAAGTAACTTGGACCCAGTTGCAAATCGTTTAGATTAGTCGTATTGCTTGGAAAGCATTAAAAAAAAAATCATCTAATAAAATTTAATTTGAAAAAAATGCAAACAAACAGAGTAAGGAGTGCTCTCTGGGAAAAGAATATGAAAGAAAGAGAAAGAGTAAACAAAAGCCAATGGAAAAACAGAAAATTAAAACGAAAGAGCTCTCCAATTACCCTTCCAAGACTAAAGACATCCTTGTGAAACTCCCTCCGATCATATGAGCCGAAAAGAAACATTTTTCATTAAAAAATATGGGCATTTTATTGTAACCAAAGTCTCAAAACATCTGCATACAATAGAATAGAATTTAAACAGAAGAATTTTCTTCCAAATTTTGTAGGTGCACATTTATTGTCTGATGGTTTTAGCCTTCAACTTGAAGATATATATACATCTTAAAAATCTATTTTTCTTTTCAATTCAGGTTTATTGTTGGAAAGGTCTTCGGCTTGCAGCACGACAAGACTTGGAGGGGTTTTCTAAGGTAACAGCGATTTTTTGAATCTGCAATTTACTATGTTTATTATATATAGATTGTTTGAAAGATATAGATTTTGGTTGCAGTTTACTGATCATGGCATTGAAGGGGTTGTCCCACTAGAGCTTTTGCCACCTGATGTTCGATCTAAGTACCAAGCTAAACCAAACGACAGAAGTAAACGTAGCAAAAAGGAAGAAACAAAAGGCTCTGCGCATCAGGTTGAGGAAAATCAGGTTTCTTGATTCAGATATCCACCTTTCCATTTTCCCCTTTTAATTATTACCTCAGCTCAAGAGAAATACCCTTTTATAGAGTACTGTAGAGTTTGGCTGTCTTCAATTCAATTGTTGCTCATGTCTTTTGTTCTCTCTTAAAAATAATAGATTGCCACAACTGCAAGTGAGATGGATGGGGATGGCATTAGAACAGATACCACAGCAACACCTATGGAATTTGATGGTGGCACTGTCCCTGGCACTCAAGGTGGAACTCCAACACCTGAGGAACTTCAGAAGCATAGCTCAGACACTGATGTAGGTCAGGAAGCAGGCCAATTAGAAGCTGATGCTGAAGTGGAGGCTGGAATCATAGATGGTGAGACAGATGCAGATGTTGATTTGGATACTGTTGGCTGAGGCTAGGCAAGTTTGCAGATGTTAAGGATGATGAACATTTTGAATGAATGTTGTTGGCATCATGTTTTTTCTGGACAAAGATAGCTGCAACATTAACCACCAGATCAAGTTAAAGACACTTCTTGTTTTAATTCTTGGATAGCAGGAAGGTATGAATGTCATGTGAAAATGGTTCTCTCAATGAATATGACTCTGCATGATTCCAAAGAGGAATGAAATTCTCTAAATCTGAGTTTTTCCTTATTCTGCTTTCTGTGTAATCAACTGTTGAAACTGGTTTTTATTAATATCAGACACCAAATTGTGGGCTGTGAATAATGAACAGTTTTTAGGTACAAGACTTGAATATTCATGAAGTTTATTTCTTAGATAGAAAATATATATATTTTTTTTATCTCATGCACACTTTAAGTGGTTGTTTTTTCATTTTAAAATTATAGAGAATAGCTCTCATGCATAGCTTATCCATGCATCATAAATTATCTAAGAATCTCTGGTTTCTAATTTTTATAATCAATTTAATCTTTAAATGCAAATGAAATTTTTTTAACCTTCAAAAAGTTTTCAAACGAGTTGGTCATCATAATTTTGTAAATGTTACAACGTTACATAAAATTTAAGTATTTTACATATTTTGAAAATGTTTATTTTATACTATATTTAATTATTAGAAAAAAATATTTTTTTTATAAATTTATGTTAAAATAAACATTCATCTTATAAGTTTTTAATAAAATAAATAACTTTATCTAAATTTTAAAAGACACTCAGTTTCCTTGTATTTACTTATAAAATAAATCATCCAAATAAATTACAATTAAACTTACTGTGCAACACATTATCATGTTGTTTCTCTCTTAGTTCAAAATCACATTTTTTATGAAGCTTTTTCCCAATCTATTTTAACTGTCATTAAGTCATTTTAACAATAAAAGTTTATGATTACGGAATAATTTTTATTTTTTACATGTGTCTATTTTAATGATTTTTCTAATTAAGAGAAGTACTTTATTTTTTTTTATAAGATATACTTAAATACAATTCTTTTTACAAAAACACTCTTCTAGTTCAATTTGTTTTTTCCTATTTTAAAACAGTAACATCTTACCCACTTTTTTTTTTTTTTTAATTTTATTTTTTTTTTATTTTTTTTTATCTTCTCTTATTTTAAATTATGTAATCCAAAAAATAAAAAAAATTG
>Ga0209489_103944_pt1 | contig 28159 bp, 23 predicted proteins | sample SiratrowhiteBW_FD_187527 | JGI IMG/M metagenome (GOLD analysis project Ga0209489, IMG submission 187527) | Root nodule microbial communities of legume samples collected from California, USA - Siratro white BW (SPAdes) (version 2) | ecosystem: Host-associated > Plants > Roots > Nodule | place... | reverse complement strand
ATCTAGAAAAGTCATCCACAATTACAAGACCATAATAGTTTCCACCTATGCTCATGGTTCTAGAAGGTCCAAACAAATCCATGTGAAGCATTTCCAAAGGTCTAGTGGTAGAAACAAACTATTTTTGTTTAAAAGAAGTTTTGGTTTGTTTTCCCTTTTGGCAAGCTTCACATACTTTGTCATTCTCAAACTTAAGTTTAGGCAAACCAATCGCAAGTTCTTTAGATGTTATTCTATTTAAATGTTGCATGTGAATATGAGCAATACGTATATGCCACAATCATGTTTCATCACATTTAGCTACCAAGCAATTAATTTCAAAATTGATGCAATGCAAATCAAGCATGTACACATTATTGACTCTTTTACCAATAAGGTGAGCTTCTCTTGAGTCTCTACTGGAAATGAGGCAGATTTCTGGTTGGAAAGTAACCTCTAAACCTTTGTCACACAGCTGACTTATGCTCAGCAGATTACGCTTTAGTCCTTCCACCAAAAGCACATTATGAATGATTAAGTTTCCCTTTGACTCCAATGTCACCACTGCCAATGATCTTCCCTTTGTTGTTGTCACCATAAGTAACATATCCTCCATGTTTTAAGGTCAAGCCAATGAGCAATCATGCATCCCCTGTCATGTGCTTGGAGTAGCCGCTGTCCAAATACCAAAGCTTCCTGTTGGCTGCCCCTTTGACCTGCAAAACAAATTTATTTTATAAAACCTGGTACCCTATTGGCTTTGGGTCCAGAATTTTTAATATTACCCTTATGTATCCACCTCATACGGCCATTTGGAACATCATAAAGTCTAGCTCTACAATTTCTAATAGTATGGCCTATGTGCAAACAATAGAAACAAGTTTGAAAGTGTGAGGTGTGCTGGCTGCTAGTTTTGAAAAAGCTACTGAATTTTCTAGTTTTCGTTTTAAACATGGGTTTGAATCCAATTCTAACTTTATCAAATACACAATTTTGGGAACCTAAAACAACATTTAAATTTGTTGTTCCCATAGCAAGTTTGGAAGAGGTTTTTACAAGATATTTTACCTTAGCTTCCAGCACCTCACAGTTTTCACACTTGGCTGGTTTGCTAAACTCACCCTCATTGTAAGAAGACTGATAAATCATATTTAAGTGGTCAAAATCAATTTTAACATTTTCCAGTTCTTCTTCCAATGAGTTGACTCTCTTTTCCAGCCAGTTGTTCAAACCTTTGGGCCTGTTATTTACACCAACCAACCTATTTGCTTCCTCATGTGTTTCATGGAATGCTTGAAGCAATGTGCTATAATTTTCAGAAGTGGATGAGGCAGTACTGCTTACCTCTAAATCTTTTTTTTCCATTAGGCACAAATTTATTTCTTCCTCCTGTTTTGATGAGCAGCTGGTTGTAGAATCATTCTCCTCCAGGCTATGTATGCTCTCTTCCCTTTGTTGTTCTTGCTGAATTTTTTCTTTTCAGTAGTAGCAACAACAACCTTGTCTTTGTGATTCATATTTGGGCATTCAGCTTTGATGTGTCCCTGCTTTCCACATCCAAAGCAACTAAGGTTAGAGAAAATTAAATTAGTTTTCTTTGTATACCTTTTAGCTTGTTGATTTTTCAGTTTTCCTTTCCTCCTTAGGAACTTGCTAAATTTTTTGTGAGCATATTGAGTGTTTTAGCTTCACTATAATAGCTTGAATCAGATTCAGTTTCTTTTGCTGGTGCTGCAGTTCTGAGAGCAATGCTCCTTGCCTTCTTTTCTCCACTTTCTTGCTCTTTAAATTGATTTATTTCTAACTCATGCTCCCTTAGCTTTCCAAATAATGCAGTTATGCTCAGAGTTGATAGATCCTTTGTTTCTGAAATGGCAGTGACCTTTGGCTACCAAGATCTGTCCAACTACTTCAACACTTTGATGTTTAGCTCCTCTTTGTCAAAGGTCTTTCCAAGCGTAATGAGATGATTCACAATGTGTGTGAACCTTTTTTGCACATTAGCTATTGTTTCTCCAGCTTGCATTCTAAACAACTCACTCTTGAATTAGAGCATGCTTCCTTGCCCTCTTGACATCACCTTTGCTGAAGAACATTGAGAAACCTTGAAAAACTCATCTAAATTCAAAGTAGAGGTTATGATGTTCTTTGCCATACAATCAAACTAAGTTTTCTTGCTCTCATAATCACTTCACTCAGACCAAGGTTTATCAATAGTAACAACAGTTTTAGGAACATAAAGGTCGTTCACAATTGCATCCGAAATGCCTCTATCAAGAGATTCAATAAAAAATTTTATTCGAATTTTCCAAAACTGGTAGTTTACTCCACGAGGTCTATTAATAGAACCACCCTCACCAAAAGGTAACTTTCACTCAGCCATAGGATCGAAAACTTGAGTAACTTTCAAGGCTTAGCTCTTGATACCAATTGAAAATATATTTGGCTGAGTTCAAGAGGGGAGGTGAATTGAACTTTAAAAGATTTTTGCAATTTAAAAGGCTGAAAATAGTTTTAGTGAAGAGAAAACCTTTTCTGAATCTCAATGATAAGATTTAAGATGCAGTGGTAAAATGAATTGATTTCAAGCATGAATAAATCAATTTATTTTACTAGCAGAGAGCAATTTAATATTGCACACACACCAGGATAACACACTACACAACAACACCTTATGCAAACCAAATTTACATAATTTCCAGAAAGATATATCACAACAATTGAATCACAACAGGTTACCAACAAATTTTAATGCAAAGAGAATACAAATGCTTAATTAGCAGTTTTATGATGCTAAGATATAACAAAATTAATGCTAACAAGGAATATCAATTCTGAAGTTATTATATCAGATTACAGCAAGTATGCAGTGGCTCAATTTAAGATGATCAATGCCAAAGATTCACAATCACTTCAAATTATGACAACAAGCACATCAAAGATAATACCACAAACCAGATTTTAGAAATTAGTATTGATTTACAAGATTAAGAAGGAATTAACAGTTCCAGTATCAAGATCAAATTGGACAGCCACCAAGATTAAAACCAGATTTGAAGATTCAATTACAACAACAATTTTCAGATATATATATTAAATAGAAGTTAATGTGAACCAACAATTGTACTGATAAGTTTGAAATCAGATTCTAATTCAGCAGAATGTATTCAATTTAATACACAGTTTATACAATGTCAAAAACATCAGAAAATAGAATGCACTTTCTTATTCAAGATAAGATACAGAATCTAAGTAAAGCAAATTTAAATCCAATTTTAAATCTATAAGGAATTAAAACCAATTTGCAGTATATCAATTTCTCCAATTAAGATTTAGTTTACCAAGACTCAATTCAATTACCAATTAATCCCAATGGGCAGTACAAGAACAAATCAAAATTGAAAGAAAAATGTCAAAAACAGCAAAACATAGTCAATTATACTGGTTCACCCTTCCTCAAGGGCTACGTCCAGTCTCCTTTGCCCCCCAAGCAAAGAAAATTTCACTAAATTCAATCAATTGTTCAAATACAACCAATTACACAATTCCTACTCCCTGTAAGAATCAAAACCCACCAAATTGATAGACTACTCCCCGCAGTGCCCACTCAATTCAGCAAACACACACCAGGCTAATACCTATAGCTTAAGACAGTACAATCTTTCAAGTGTTTTACAGATGTACAATCAATCAACGTATATCTTGATACGGAAAGGGATCAAGAATGGTTAAGAAAAGACTTCCTGATTGGCGCGTAGAAGAGACCTTTACACAGTGATGAAGAACTCCAATGGCACAGTCTTGGTCAAGAGTTCTTCTTCAAGAAAAAGCCCCAATTGATTTTGATCAAGAAATTCTTAATTGCCCAAAAGTGTTTTTCACAGTATTCTCAAGAATTGATTCTCGATTTTCGTTTTTCAGTTAATGGCACATGTTAGAAACCTTGATGTTTTTATAAAAGAAAAGCTCAAATTTTGTTTTTCAAAATCAGTTATTTCAGTTATGCCAGGCACGAATAAATCAATTTCATGTATACTGGAATCAATTTATTTTTGTCCAATGTAGTGTATTTCAAACCAGTTTGAACCAAAACTTAGCTAACTCATTTTGTTTAGATTTTTAATCACTTTTAGACCATTGTGTTAGTGGACTTCTCCTTAACTATGCATAGGTTCTTTGCCAATCAAGCTCACACTCACTCATACTAGACCAAAGCCTAAATCTCCTTCAATTGCTTGCTTGCTTTGTCTTGCTTGGCTTCATAGTCTTGTGAGAGTACTAACAAGATAAAATGTGAATTCATGTTTAAATATACAATGTTGAGTAATATGATATGCAACTGAGAATGTAACCAAAATGACTAAAACATAATGAGAAACAATAGATGGTTGTACCTCAAGAGATACTTATTCATGATATGTGGATGCAAATGTGATACACTTATTAGTATGTACAAATAAATGGTGAGGGCAAGAGGAATGCAAAAGTCTCTCTTTGTGCCCTAAACAAGGTTCAACGTATCAATGCTTAAAGGTCTATGACAGTAAATGCATACTCACATAGGATGACTTCTAATCCTTAAGGGTATAAGGTCACTAGAGTTATGACTCACTTCATAGCACTACCCATTGACATGGGCATACAAATGAAGAGAACAAACTCTAGTTGGGATTCTTGCAAAAACCAAAAACGGAAGTACATCCCCATCAACATTGCTACACAAACCCTTCTAATTTTAAGCTTGCTCAGACCTTGATGTAGGGCCCCACTCATGATATGCAATAATGTGTGTGTGAAGGGAAAATGGTGCATACCCAAACCCTACCTGCAAAATAGCCAGAAAATTCCCAGGCAGATATATCAATTGTCTTCTACCCTAAGGGTGTATTTTAGCCCAAAATGAAATTATGGGGGTGCGAAAGGTGATCCAATTGTAACAAAAAAAATGCACTCATAAAGAAAGACCCAATTAGGGGCTCCAATTTAACTGTTAAAAATCATCGCCCACAAAAACTGTCATTCTCTATAACCATATTTGACTATAGACATTTCTGTCAGATTACTAAGATTTAGTACTATATCATTAACAATAACTAAATTAAGTTTAAATTCAACACCAAAATACCTCATACAACAAGTATAAATATGAGGTACTAGGATATCTAAAACACATCTTTTATTTGGGCTAGCCAAGAGCTATTAAAACCTTAGTGGCTAGAACACACATATACAAAAAAGAGAGCGAAAGAGAAACATTTAGAAAAGCACACACATTTTTACTCATTTAATTAATTTGACCTGACTCCCTAAAAGCCTCCTAGTAAAATCGTCATCTGTCGCAATCGGGGTCACGATGACACGAAAAGAAAATAGGTTTTTGAAAAATAAAGTAGAGTTGTCACCATAGTTTATTATGGAAAAACCAAAGATAAGTCTATAGTCTGCGAAACCGGATTTAGGGTCCGGGAGTTGGTTACGAGTAGGGAAGGTGTTAACATCCTCCAATGTTCGTCCTAATACGGTACTTTTAATCGAATGATTAAAATGAGTGTGGTATCTTTAAAATGTTTATTTTTTCCAAAAAAAAGGGAAACAAAATTGCAAATAAAAAAAACAAAGAAAATAATTTTAGTTTTGGGGATCGACAAGAGTTCACCTTACTCCTACGTATTCCATCCATGATGAAAAAATCAAGGTTTATGTATTTTTGAATAGAAAAGTTTTTGTTAGTGTTTTGATATTTTTAATTTTTGAAAATTTTGTACCTTTTTTAATTTTTAAAAATTTAATATTTTTATATTTTGAAAATTTTAATATTTTTTAGGATTTTATAAAATTTGATAGTTTTTTAGGGTTTTACAATTTTTAGTTGGTTAGAGTACAAGGCAGTGCAATTGACTATACTTGATACTCTTATGAATCGAAGATAGTGCAAACTATTCATCGATGTTGCAAATTATTTTGTGAATTTTATTTGGAGAATATTTTTTTTTAACTTTTTAGAGAAATTATTGAGTAGAAAATGATGCGTATGATCATACAAATACTTAAACATTGTTTCCAAAATTTCGTATGAAATATCGTATGATACGTACAGTCATTTTGATATATAAACGAATTGGTCATCATATAAAAATATTTTAATTAATAAAATTAAATACTAAATGACACATGCAGTCCAACAAATATCTAAAATTAGTTGTAATGTCAAACTCATTTTTTTAGTTTATTGCATAAAAACAAAATTAAAAAGTGTGAAGGTGTGTAAAATAAAAATACAGGTGCAAAAGAAAGAAAGAAATCAAACGTGTTGGGCTAGTAACATAAGCTCAATTTTTTTTTTCTTTTTTCTTTAAAAAATAGGGTGATATAGAGGAAAGAAACATGGGTGCCAATCAGTATTCATTGGGCCTGAGCCACGCGAGGGGTGCAGCTACAATCCTTGGGATGCACCTCCATACTACATGTAAAAGTCTATTATATCCTTGGTGTAAAATTACAAAAGCTAACAATACCCTTCATCTTCATATTTTATAAACTGAATGACTACCATCCGGTTTACATTTTATTTGGAAATGTAAATCGGATGACACCTCATCCGATTTATGTTTTGAAAAATTATGTAAACCGGATGAGGTGCTATCCAATTCATATTTGATTTTGAAATGTAAACTGGATGACACCTCATCCGATTTACATTTAAATAAAAAAAAAAGTAAACTGGACGACACCTTATCTGGTTTACATTTTTTTTTGAAAAAGTAAACCGGATGGGGTGCCATCAAGTTTATATTTTATTTTGAAATGTAAAAAGGATGACACCTCATCCGGTTTACGTTTTTTTTGAAAGAGTGAAATCTGTAGTCGTAAAGGAGAGAGAGTGGCAAAGAAGGTAACGAATGTGAGAGAGATGGAGTTGTGAGGAAACGATAAGATTGGAGGCAAGGGGGAAGAAGTTTTGGAGAGAGAGGGAAAGAGAGTGTTTGAGAATGGAAAGTGATGTTTGGAGGAAGTGGTGAGTGGGGTGGGGAAGAACCATGGAATATCGAAGAAAGTGAGGGGAAGGGTGGTTGGAGGAAGAGAATTTGGTAGGAGAAAAACTTCACACCATTTTATAATCGTCCTCTTCACTGAATCAACTTCTATCACGTGAGTCATTTTTGACAGAGAAAAAGACAAGTCCATTTTAGTAATTTCATTAAAGGCACGTTGGGAATTTAAAAATTTATGGAAGTGGAGGATGGGACTAGGGAGGTGGAGGAAGAATTCGTCCGGGGATGTGAATAGAAAACTTGTTGGACAGCTAAATGGGCCCAATTTTTGATTTAAAACACGATGGTGCACATAACAACCCTTGGGGTGCTGTCATGATCAGAGGGGTCTAACTTCAAACGGGCCCAACGCCCCACCACTTCTTTTTCTTGAATTTACACTTACCACCATATTTCTCTCAAATATTCTCATTTTCAATTCCAAAACCCATTTAGGGCATACAGCGACAACAATGTTTGGCGATGCGGAGGGAGCGCAGTGCGACAGCTTGGAGGCGGGCTCGCGGCGATTGACTTCGTCGGCGAGGACAACGGAGGAAGGTGATATGGGGATCGTCGGAGGAGGCGCAGGATTGTAGTGGCACCGTGTTTCCTGATGACAACGAGAAGAGCAGACGAGACAAAGAGGAAGATGGCAAAGAGAGTAGTGGTTGTTTCCTCCTTGCGAATCTGGGTCGGTGAGGCACCGATGGCGACGAAGAGAGTGGGGGGGGTGCTTTTACAAGGGGCGAAGGCCACGACGGAGGATGCGGGGGCACGAGAGGCGATGATGAAGATGACGACAGTGGTGGTTAGGACGGTCGCGGTGCTGTAGTCGTTGAGGAGGTGGATAGTGAAGGAGACAGAGGTGGTTGCGGGGAAGGTTCTTCTCTGTTCCATTTTTTTTTCCTGTTGCATTTTTGCTTCTTTGAATATTCGTGGTTGGAAAGCATAATGAAATGCTCACAATATAAATTAAAGTAGGGCCTCAAGAATTTCTCATTTTTGATTGTGAATTTCTGGTTGTGGATGGAAATGGTTTTACCTGTGAATGTTGGTGGATGTATATAGACAGCGAGGATGAAATATGTGAATGTTCTATTTTTGGGTGTGGAGAGATGAGAGCATAAGCTCTATGCTTTCAGTGAAGAGTGGAATCGATGTGAACTTTTATTGTGTCTTGAAGAATGGGAGGAGAGAAAATTGTATATTTGAGAGTGAGGAATATGTGATAATCCCAATAGCGTGACTGAAGAGTGTGTCATAATATTGTTTTTCAATTTTTTGGATCGTTATAATGAGTGGAGAGTGTAGGAAGAGATTTGGGTATTGGAAAATTGCAAGGAATCCACTTTTTGGATTTTGGTGGCAAAGCCTAAGTGAGTAGAGGTATAAAGGACATGGAGGATTTGGTGTGTGCTAGAGATTATAGAGGGAGAATCTGAGGAAGAACAAAAAAATGGGTGTCTGGGGTGGTATAAAGTAGAAATGGGGTGCAAACAGACTATTCTGGTCTGCTAGCGCAGATGGAAAGTAGCAAATATGCGCAGGAAAAGAGGAGGTGTTAGGAGTAATCTGGTTTGTTAGCCCAAATGACAGAGTGCGGGTGCGCATTGGAAAAGAGAAGGGTGTGGATTATTTTGTAGTTATATTTTTTTCTCTTATCTCTTTTTTTCTGTGGGTTAGTATTAAACCCATTTTTTATATTTTGAAAATAAAAAGTATTATAATCTCAAAACACTTATTTTAAATTTTATTAAAGAAAAAATATTTAAATTAATTAAAATCACTCTATCATTCTTTTAAACTTAATTGAACACACAGTTTGTTTTAAATTTGACAAATTTAAACAAGAGAATTAGAAACTTTTTTCATCATGTTTTGCACAACTTTTTATTTTCTTTAAAAATAAATTTTATTTATTCGAAAAAAATTGAGCGTTGACATAATTTTAAATTTTTTAAATTTAATGGTGATTCCGATCTAAATATGTATGAAGAGTGGAAGAGAAAAATGAGTTAAATTGTTTTTATTTATAATTTTTAAGAGAAAGAAATTGTAAAGCATATATAGTTTTAGAATTTGAGCGTTATGCTTTAACTTGGTGGAACAAATGTCAACATAAAATTATTACCAGTAAGCATCCTTTGATTAATTCATGGGATGATTTTAAAAAAAGTCATGAGAAAGAGATATATGCCTTCCACCTATAAAAAGGATTTGATCCTTCAACTTCAAAGACTTAGGAAACATTCAACAAGTGTAGAGGAAATGTACAAAGAGATGGAAATGTTTTCAATCAAAAGTGATTTGAAGATAGTGAAGAGGCAAAGATGGTAACATTTTTAAATGGATTGAACCAAGACATAGAAGATGTGGTGGAACTTCAAAAGCATGAGAATTTGGAAGAGATGCTCCATCAAGTCATGAATGTGGAGAGACAATGAAAGAGGCGCAACATGTATCAAAAATATGCATCTTGGAGTTCTTTAAAGGAAAGAAAGGAAGAAGATAAGTCCTACCAAGGTAAGTGTTCTAAACCATCTTCATCTTCCTCTTAAAAATATCATGAACATTCTTCCTCTCACTCTAAGGATCATAAGCATTCTTCTTCTTCCAAGGATCATATGTCTTCTTCTTTTTTACCTAAACCCAAATTTGAGAAAAAGACAAGTGCCCTGAAATGTTTTAAATGTTTGGGATATGGGCACAAAGCTTATAATTGTCTAAACAAAAAGGTTATGGTGATAAAGAATGGAGAGATACAATCCAATCATTCTTCCTCATCTTCAGCTTCTTCCCTTTCATCATTTTCTCCTTCTTCACCAACCAACAGTACTTCTTCTGATAGTGATTTTGACCAACAACCCAAGAAAGGAGACTTGTTAGTTATAAGGCAAGTGCTTGGCCATGTCCATAAAGAAAATTGGTGATTCTAAAAGAGAAAACATGTTTCATTGAAGATGCCTTAAAAACAACAAGGTTTGTTTTCTAATCATTGATGGACGAAGTTGTACAAATGTAGCAAGTAGGAGACTGGTAAACAAATTAAATCTTCCAACCACTCCTCACCTAAGACCTTACAAGTTAGAAGATGGAGAAATCAAAGTTACTAACCATGTTTTCTTGATTTTTTTCCATTGACAAATACAAGGATGAAGTGTTATGTGATGTTGTTACCATGGAGACATGCCATGTACTATTGGGAATGCCATGGCAATATGATTGCCATGTATACCATGATGGCCTCACCAACAAGTTCTCATTTTAAAGGAAGGGAAAGAAATATTCACTTACTCCTCAACTTGCAAAGAAGTTAGAAAAGATCAACTTGTAACGATGTTACAAACTGTAGGGGTATTTTGGAGATAAAAATTCCAAAAGAGGGAATCAAAGTACCTCATGGGCTTCTTGATCTTTCCATGACCCAACTTCTACAAGGATTGAAGGGATTTCAACAGCCATTAATTATTGAAGAGAATAAACCTTTGTTACTTGAACATTCTTTAAATTCTTTGAAAAAATTTAAATTCTTTGGGAAAAAGTGATAGAGGACATTCTTCTATAATTATCATAGACTCACATACTCGTATACATCATCATCATCACCATTATCATCATATTCATCATTATCATCCCCACAACTTAAAAAAAATAAAAAGATAACACATTTTGTAGGAAATAAATCTTGGGATATGAACATACATTCCACATGTAAACATGACATTTCAAGTACTTTAGTTTTTAATCCAGGAGGATATTAATAAATAGTTTTCTTGGTAGTAGTAAATAAAAGTCATAGATTCAATGTTTATGATTTTTCTTTTTTGATACAGAGTTTAGAATTCGTGGACGAATTCTCTCCAAGATAGTGAGGATGATACATGCAAGGATGGAGCACCCGAGGAACAAGAGGAAGAGAAGACAAGAACAATAAATAGAGGAAGCATGATAAACAAGGAAGGAAAATGAAGAAATAAAAAAGAGAGAGAGAGAAGAAGTGCAACTTTTGGAAATGGAAGGAATTTGAGAGAATGCAAAAAGAGAAGGATAATAACTTGAGAGAGAGAAGCATTTTAAATTTTGGAGATCTCCATCAATTAAATTGAAACACAAGAATTGCCACATCAACTTCTAACTAAATGCAACTTCCATCGTTACATTGCCACATCACCTTCTAACTAAATGCAACTCCCATCATTATATCCAAACTAACTTATGCACTTTGATGAATCTTCAAAAACATTACTTGCTCATTCGTGCACCTTCCTAACTACTTTATGTAATTGTAGGAGATTAGTTACTTTTAATCCTATTTAATTTTGTTAATCTTTTATTAATATTTTGACCTTTGGATGTCCATGAACTATTATAAATAGGACTCCAACCTTTTTGTACAAAACATGATGAATTCGAGAGTGAATGAAAATACCTTTTAAGGTGTTTCTTAAAAGTTGTGTTCTTATCTTGAGAAACTTTCTCATACACTGTTGTAACACTTATCCTTGGAATTCTTTCTATAAGTGGCTTGTTCTACCTTTCATCTTCTTCCTTATTCCATTTTTTGTTTCACTGTATGTTGATAGTTACTTGTTCTATTGTTTTTATACATTGTTGCACCATATGTGCCCGTTTCATTCCTTCCATTGTTGGGTTTTGTTCTTCATCTTCCAAGAGGTTGATCTAGATCCTAAACACCCCCAAGAATCCATATCACTTTCACAATAATAAATGCTTAACTATTACAATGCTCAACTAAGGGATTGCACTAAAGGTATTTTCCAAGATACCAAACCAAGAAAAATTACAAATAAACAAGAAAGAATACACAAAATTTCGTGACAAAGTGATTAGATTACACCATTGCAATTCATGCAATTTTTAATTTTGTGCTTGTGGTTTTGTCTTCATTTCTAGCTCTTCCTCTCAAGTGTTTGACTCTAAACATTACACATCTTTGCTTCAAAGTTACTTTTCAATGTATGCATTCTTCTAACTCATACTCCAAGACCTAATAGCCTACTTTGAGAACTGATGAGTTCGATTAAGATACCTGAAGGAAATAGTTAAATCAATTATTCATACACTTTGTGACCAAGAAATTAAAACTAAAAAATGCACAATTTGAGAAGGTACAACATCGATTGAGAAAATATTGAGAAAACTCAAAGGAATTTCAAGAGAAAAATCAACAAAGTAAGGCACAATTTTAAAACTAGAACTTAAAAGGAATCTATGAAAAACTCCAGATTATGAGTACTTAAAAAAAATCAAGACTCAAGTATATTCAAGAAGACATCTAAAAACACTCAAGCAACTAATAGAAGATAATCATGTATCAATGAATGTATGCGAGTTGTTCTAGACTATTAAATCATTAGACAGCCTCATATTTAACATTTATTAGATGATTTCTGATATTACATTTTGATAATAATAAAATCAAGTTTAAATTATAATTATTTATTTTAATAATATTTTGAAAAGTTATAGAAAGATTAAATAATTTTGCAGACTATCAATTTTCATTCTAAAGTCAAAGTGTCTACTCAACATATTTTATTTCTTTCTATTTTTTAAATAAGTTTTTTATTTTATTTTGTTAGTGTTGTAATAATTTGAAGCATAGATAAAATTAAATTTTGGTTTGCTGAATAAGTGTTTTAAATATTTTAATTATAAAATTAAGATAGTTTTAGATCACACTTTTTGTTTGTTGGTTTTTCACAATTATAAGCTACATTAAAAAATCATGGTTTAAACTATCTAGATTTTTGACTTAAACACTAAGTTTAGACTACATTTTTATTATCTTAGGTCACTTTTTTATTTTTATGTGGTCTATTCTTTTTTTAAAGGCTACGCCTCAAAAGAGTGGTTTAAACATTCATGACTCAAAAAATGTAGTCCGTAGTGGTTCAGAAGTCACATTTGTAGAAGTGACTTTTTCCACCTTCAAGTCACTTTTATCTTTTTGTGTCAAACTTAAATAGTTGTGGTTTAAACTACCCACATTTTATAACTCATATTCTTTAAGTTTAAATCATATTTTTGTTATTTTAGGCCATACTTTTTTATTGTGCTTTACTTTTTAAAAGGTCACGCCACAAAACTGTGGCTTAAACATTCACGCTTCAAAGAGTGTGACATATTACGGTTCATAAGTCACATTTGCAAAAGTGTGGCCTTTTCCATCTTTAGGCTGCACTTTTTTTATCTATGGCCAACTTTAGTGTTGCTTAAAGTGATAAATGGTGTAGTGTGTGTTTTAGTTGATAGATTTGAAATAAAAGAATTTGGAACATCCAAAGCAGAAAAAACTTTGGGTTGATTTTTTAAATTATTTTTTCCTTAAAAAGTCATACCTAGCGTGCTTTTATTGTTCTCTCTAAGGGTGTTTATTTTATTGTTTATGACAGTTCTTGGTCTTAAAGGGAGATCAAGAGGGTGGTACTTGAAGATGAGAAAATAATCATAGGAGAGAATACTCGTGTTTCCTAGAGTGAAGAGAATACTCATGTTTCTTAGAGAGGGAAATACTTGTGTAACCTAGAGAGCTTATAATAATTGTTGTAATTAGATTGATTAGTAGAAGCTCTTAAGGAGTTGCTTAAGGGGACCGAATGTAGATCATGTTTGAGTGATTTAGGATAAACTCTGTGTAATTTGATTTTACTGTTTCCTATTTATTATCTGTTGTGAATCGAGTTTGTAGGCTCCATTCAACTCCCTCTCCATTAAAGAGCCAACTGTGCCTTTAACCTGTGCCTCTAAATGTTATCATCCTCTTACTCGTCCTACGTTTATAATTTTAAATGTAGTTTCCTATGAAAACACAATGTATTTTGGCCTTCAAGGAGGGAAGAAACAAGAAATCAAGAATATAAATTATGAGGTTATAAAATGTAGCAATACGGATACCACTGATGCAACTTCACACAAACACAATTTAGGATATGAAGAATGAACTAACCTTAGGGACTATGAGTTCATCCACTAAAGAATTTAAGCCTAACATTGAAGCACCATGATTTTAATGTTGAATTACTATCAAAACAACTATGTTTCCTATAAAACTTGTTATATAGAGTCTAACTTGGGTTGATTCACAAGAATGCAAATAAGTTGAATTCTATTCTCAATTTTCTTATTTTTGAAATAGCTTTGGGGAAAGGGGTTGTTAGAGAAAAGTCCAACACCCATGGTTTGATTAAGTGCTAATAACAAATAAACATGGTCATGCTTCATTTGTAAGACTAATGTCTTTGTTTAACAACATATCATGTAAGTCTTTCTTTACATGTAATAAGCAACATGTTTGTTCAACCGATGCATGCATAGTCTTCAATTAACATTGTAGTTGATGAATATATTTATATGCTTACTTTATGTTATAGAGAATGTCAGTTTCCTTTGTCTACCAAGAGGATTTGCGAAAAGTGTTTGTAGAAGTAGAAAGACGTAACCCTTTTCTACTGAGTAACTTGTGATCTTTTCATTACACCTTAGACAGTATTTGTCTCAGCGAGGAGTAGTGTTTTGTTAAACAATACTCATTATCTTAGTCAGGAGTGGCCACTTTTTAGCCAAAAGTGGCTAAGTGTTAATGAATACTTGATGTACAGGTTAGCTAAGAGTGGCTACATTCTGAAACAATGCTCATATGGGTTAGTCAAAAGTTGTTGCAAGCTGAAATAATACTCATTTATTAACTCAATCTGTTGATTAAGAGTGGGACATAGTTTATGTTATCAGATGAACCAGTATAAAAACATCTTGAACAATTTCGTCCCTTCTTATCTTATTTATATTAAATGTTATTGCACTTACACTAACCAAATAAGGTAAAGTTGTAGAACTCAACGTTTTTAAAGGTTTTTGATAGATCATCTGTCAAGCATAAATTGTTTTCACCTGATTGAGTATTATCAAATGATATCTAGAAAAACTATAAAATGTTTTTAAAACATAATGAAACTTTTCCTTCTTATGTTTTATACCAGGGGTTTAGAAAGACATTGAAGAATTAAATGCAAAATTGAAATGAACTACTGAAGAACCACACATGAAACGTCAATCAAAGATTTAGATGCATTCAACTTTGAATATCATTGTGTCCAAATTTGCACAATTAATAAGTTAATCAAGTAATTCAATCAAATATCCTATTAAGACAAATTATAATTATGAACCAAATCTAAGTTAATCAAGTAATTCAATCAAATATCCTATTATGACAAATTATTATTGTGAAACAAATCAAAATATTATTCACTATAATTCACAATTAATCATCAAACTAAGATCTGAATAAAAATAAATCTAAATTATAATTCCAAAAAAAAAAATCATAATCAGAACATGTAATTCTAAGACTAGAGAAGAAAAGTACAAAATCAGAGCGTAAAATTATTTATACAAAACTCAATTTTGGATTTTTACATCATCTTAAATGTCTAGATTGATTTAGAAAACTAACCTCTCATGAAAATGCTACTTAGAAAACAAAGAAAGAGAAGAATTTGAAAAGAAAAAATAAGAGCCAAAAGAAGAAATAAAAGAAAATTTAAAAAGATAAAGTAATTTTGAAATTTAGAAAAATGAAATGTAGGGTGTCTAATCAGAAATTTAGAATCCTACTTACAAAATCTAATTAATAGAAAGGAATGACCTTTAATTCGGGTCATAATTATATCTATAAGTCTAAGTACAAAAAATAATTATGTATACCATAAATGATTATGTATACAACCTTTCAACTCATCTTACCCAACTTAAAAAATTACATTACAAAAATTCATGTATGTGGTGACATTTTTTTTTGTACATCGTCAATTATAAACGTCACTTTATACATGTGCGGCGTTTCGAGAAACACCATAGATCTGGGTGCCACAATATATAAAATGACATTTTTGTCCAGAACGCTGCAGCATGTGTCATATTACACCTTGTATAAAGCAGCATTTTTTTCGATGTAAATAATGTCAATTGAATTGTCGTAATTATTTTTATTGCCAATAACAATAAATAATACCTCTGAACGCCATTATGAACATTTTAATACGACGCTTATTGTGGCCATATTATAATTAATGGTGAATGATAATACATTAGTTCCAACTGTTGAAATTTTAATATTAAATAAAAAAATATGCAGTATTTTATAATTGTATATCCAGTTGTAATATATCCATTAGTATTTAATAATTTATCAGATTTCATAATCATATATGTTACATACATATCCAATAGAAGAAAACTAAAATAACACAACTTTTGTAATAACAAAAGATCACATTAAAATATTTCATAGTGCAACATAACATAGTATATGTTCTAACAGAGTTCACAAAATATTATGTTCCAAGACACTATTACAACTTACTAAATTGTTCAAACCCACTTCCCTTATGAAATACAAAAAAAAGACATATATATTTAATCTGTCTTGCTCCCTCCACTTGATCCTACAATGTGATTTGGGATGGAACACCACTTGCAACATTTGATGCCTGAAATATTGACAGCAAAGAAAATTAAATACTGCAACAGGATGTACATGTTAATACTATAGAAGAATTATTTGAGGCACTTACCAAACCAGGTGCCATTGCAGCAACATGTTCAGGTATATTCGATCTTGTAGCAATGTAGGCAAGTAAGGAATTCATCTGTTCTTTCAGAGCTGCAAGTTCAGTTTCCATCTTCACTACCTTATCCTCAACTTGTGGTGAAGGTGCACTTGACAAAGCATGATGCATACTGATTAATCTTGTTGTAGTATTCTTAAAAACAAGAGAAGAACAAACTCCAAATGACATTCCTCTAACTCAACATGGACACTCTTTACCAAATATGACACCAACTGGATCATTTATAGATATATCTGATGCAGTTTCTAGATTTTTTCAACATTAAATCATTAATTTTTTCCTACAAAAACAACATATGTAACAATTGTGATCCTTAAGAACTTAAACAACAACTAAACAACATTAATTAGGCTAAAAGTTTCACAGCGGTCCGTTAATGGGTTAAGGGTTTAAAAGTGAGAATGATAATTCTCAGATATTATTTTTAAGGATTTGATGCTAAATACAAGACACAAACTACTCTCAAAGTCTTTAAGCACTCATTGTCCCCATTCTAATTCATATTTTTTATGGAAAGAATAAGAGACACATAATAAAAGCAAAAAAAAGCAATAAAAAGTAACAAAAAATGAAGCTTAAACAATAAAAATCAATACACCTAAACTTCATGTTTATACGTAGAAACTCCTATTGTTTGTCCAGTAATCAATATCATGCTCACAAGTCCCAGCCAATGATCGCTTTGATTCTTCCTAATTAAATTAAGTCATAGCACTCATAATTAACAAATCTCGCATGCACCCATACATATACATATTCATCCATGTCTCCTTTACTGATCATTTTCAAAAACCAAAAAATCCTCACAATAATGGAATTGAACATTACGTACCCCTTAGACAATGTAGCTAGCAATTGTCGTGGATTATAAATGCATTCACAAATTCACATTTTCTTTTGATTTTATTTTGAACTATTTGATACTGTGTAAGCTTTTGATCATCAACTTCATTTTCTTTATAAAAAAGTTGCTAACTTCTCTTTCTTCTTTTATAGAGTAACTAAAATGAAGAATAGTGTGTAAAAATGAAAGAGTAACAGCTGAAAAACATCATATGATTTTGAAGAGTTAGGTAAAACCAACAATTTCAATTTAGCTCCATTTAGATAAGGATTAGAGTATGAGTATTTTTAATGTATTATTAGCTTTAAAAAAGTGGAAGACAAGTGTAAAATTATAAGAAAAAAATGGATTAAGTGAAGACTAAAAACAACATTTATTTGAAGACTTTTTTTACCTGACATGACAATTAGTTTGTGACAAAGAGGTGAGTAAGAACATTAACTGTGATTAAAATTGCAAACCACTTTGCAGAATGATTCATCATACTTTGGAGCTATTGTTGGCCGGGTTGGTAACAGAATTGGAGGAGCTCAGTTCACTTTGAATGGAATCCATTACAAACTAGTTGCCAATGAAGGAAACAACACACTTCATTGTACATATCTTACCCTAAATATAATTAAACACAGTTTTTCTATAATTTATGATCCGTGATATTCCACAAATTTGAAGTCTTAATTTTCTGATATAGAAATACTAACTCATGCTCTTTTAACTGACCTTACTTATAGCTGACATTTAAAAAGTCGAGGCTTGTGTTTGGTACTGATTTCGAGCACATTTCCAGTGGCAATAGAAAGCACTTGTAGTGCTAAATTGTGGACGCCTACATTCAGGGGCGCACTCTTGAGGTAGAGAAGATAAAGCCAAATAGACTCTCCCAGTGGAGAATCGATGACGTATTATTAACTATTAACATAAACACTTACAATCACCCAATACAGAACAATCAAAATCATCAACACAAACCAAAATCCATAGCAAATCTCGACCGAGGATCCATCAACAACAAAACCAAAACTAAACCAAATCGAAACAAGTCCCTACCATTCCAATTCCAAAAATCCGAATAACCACCGAATGCGGAATGCAAATCTTGAAATTCCATAATTGCGAAAACAAAATAACCCTAAACAGTTGATAAATAGAGGAAGAAGGAGAAGAAGAACGCATCTGAGGATCGAGTTGTAGAATGGGAAAACCATTGGGAACTTAGAGCCGAAACGAGAGAGATAGGTTTTTCGTTGTTCAAAAGTGAAATTGGGGAAATTAGGATTTTGATTCAATGAAACTGAAGAGAAGCGAAATTAGGGGAACGGAAGATTTTGAGGGTTTCAGTTTGGAGGGAACTTGTTCATTGGGAAAGTTTAGGGGAATGAAATTTTGCTTTTCATTCATTTTGAAGGAAACTTTGCGTTTTCATTTTGAGGGAATGAAAACTGCATGAGTGTCAAACGATGATATTGTGTATAAAGCGACATTTGTAAATGTTGTTTTTTAAACTTAAAATGTGGCATTCATTAAAATGTCGTTTTATATAATATAATATGACACTTTTTTTTGAAATGCCATATGAAAACCGCCAGCACATACATGATTTTTTGTAGTGTTATTGAAAATAAAATAAAATTTCAAATCCAATAAATCATTTATGCAAACTAAAGCACTGAAAATGAGGAATCTATTACAACTAGAATAAATAAACAAATAAAAATGTAAACAATTATGTCTAAAATAGTAAATAAAGGTCAATTTAACTGAACATATAAAATTAAGAAAATTATAGAAAAACAAGCCCAATTTATTATTGTCGCAATCGAGATCACAACGGGACGGCGATCCGAAAAAAGATTAATAAGTTTTCAAAATAGGGGAGTCGCCACCATAGTTTTCATGGAAAACCATGCAAAACCAAAGAAAAACAAGGATAAGGCCAGTTTACGAAGACGGTATCAGCTCTCCAAAACGCCTGTCCTAAGACGGTACCTTTAATTGAATAAAATAAAATGAGTGTAATTTTCGGAATGTTTATTTTCACGAAAAATAGAAATAAAAACAAACAAAACATTTTTTTATTTTGGAAGGGGCCAACAAGATTTAACCTCGCTCCTACTTATCTCCATCAGAGATGGAGAATCAGGGTTACGTAGTTCTATGGTTTGAAAATTATTTGTTTGAAAATTTGATATTTTTTAATTTCGAAGATGTTTGATATATTTTTAATTCTAAAAAAATTTAGTGTTTTCGAAAATTAAACTTCATTTTGGATATCGCTAGACGCGTATGGCCCTTTGATATTTCAAATGAAATTAAAATCTTTCGAAACAATTTTCATATGACACGAGCGATCAATTAAGAAATTAATCGAAAGTTTTATTTAAGACATCCCTCTTTTCAATGAGAAATAGGCTTTTAAAAGAAATAGTCAAATGTTAAACTCTTAAAGTATTTTTTTTTTAAAAGTCAAAGGGGCAGTTTTGGAATTTAGGAAATCTGTAGATGCAAAACCTAATTAATGGTGTGTAGGAAGTAACTCAACTAATTAGAAACCCACTTAGGGTTAAGGGTGGTTTGGGGCTTGAGGATCACTAGGAGTGCAGGCCCTAGCATGTAGGGTGTAGAGAGCAAGCGACCCATTTCATGTATGTCTTCGTTATTGACTGCACCTCACTTTAATCCTAGTTTCACCCCTCGTTTTTGTAATCGCGCTGCGCTGGACACGACGAATGGGCCAAAGCCCAAACTGAAAATTCTCATACTCACTCAAACGAATTAGGGTTAAGTGGCAAAAGGGAAGTGGCATCGTTGCGGATGCTGGTGGCGATGAAGGGTGGCAGCGCGACCTTCCCTAGCTGCGCGAACGATGACGTAGGAGATCGGCGGCCACCCGCGGCGACTGAGGGTTCCAACAAGGCTGGTTCAAAGAGGTGAGACATGTTCCTTGCAGCGATACGCGAACCCAAGAAAAAAGGAATGGGCGCAACTCGGTTGGAGACGACGGAGGTAAGGTATTTGGGTGGAAAGACGAAGACGACAAGGCTCATGGTGGCGGTGACGTTTCGGTGAGGGCTATGATGGGAGGCGCCGGAGGTTTTATTAGGTTTCTTTCACAATTTTTCTTTGGAGGAGTGGTAAAGGTGTATGGTGGTAAGCAAGTGCCGCGGCCGATGATTCACGACAAAGTTAGGGCAATTGATTTTGTTGGGTGCTACACAGGAGGCCTAGTGGAAGCGCGACAGTGACGGGATGTCGCGGCAACCGCAGTTGTGGTGAGGCTTGACGTCACTTTTTTGGGTTGGTCTGGTTGTGAAGGTTTGATGCAGATGATAGTGAAGACGTGGCAGCGCAGGGGTACCTGGAGGTTCAGGTGATGGTGGAAGCCATTGTTGTGTAAGTAGGGGAGGCAAAGTTTGGCGTAGAGCAACATGGTTGGGTAGTTAGGGAGAAGGGTTGGATTAGATGAAATCTGGAATGGGGAACGTGGCAACGTGGGGTTTAGGTTCTTGGTGGCTATGTTGGCGAGACATGGTGGCAGGGAGGAGATGTCGTCGGCGTGAGGCGTGATGGGAGGCACCGGAGAGTGTTTGGTGTAAGGGAGAACTGTGAATAGGTGCAGGAGAGGTTTTTTTGTCTGCTCAAATTTGCTTTGCTTGGTTTTCGTTCTTGTTCATCCTCACACTATGGCAAGAAGGGATTTGATGGAATCATGAGTGAAAGTCGATGGTGGTATAAGGATTCAAACACTCCACTAAAACTCGTTCCTAAGGTTCCACGTTGAGGTTCTGCTATTTCATCCTGTCCTGGTTTAATTCTTCTAAGGTACAATTTATGTTTGCCATTATTCAATTTCACTCTATTGATTTGAAGCTAGACAACTTACATTCAATATTGACATTGACACAGACTAACATATCATGGAATGAACATGGATGCTAAGTAGAACAATACACTCATATAGAAGCCAGTAAAGGAGGAGAAAAAATACATGTTGACGATCTATTTCATTTTTATTTCTTTCAGTTTGATTCTTTCAATTTCTCTTTTGTAATAGACTCTGCACTTCTAACGTGGACTATTCTTTTGATGATGGAATGCTTATTTTGGAATGGAGAAAAATGAGAGTGGCGAGAAAGGAGAATAGAGAATGTATTGTGGACCTGATGCCAAGAGTGAACCAAAGGTGGTGAGAATTCTCTCTGAGTTAAGAAAAATCCAGCCCCTCTCCTAGTCTGCCTATTCGATTTCTTATATCCAGTTTTCTTTTTTCTCTTTGGGGGAGTAAAATGTCAAAAACGGTTAGCTGTAGTGGGGAACCAATCAGCTTTTCAGAGATTATGCTGGTTGCCCCACAGGACATTGCAGCTCCTTACTAAATGATTAATTTTTTTTTGAAATTATTAAAAATACATTATACTTTTATCTGGAAGAAATTAGGTGTTAACAATTATTAATAATAAGAAAAGATAAAAAATATAGAGAATAAAATATATAAAAGTACTTACAAGATATAATAAATATATAAATGTGAATACAAGATATATATTATCAAATCCTTTCACACTTCATATTTTGTACTTCCAAGTGTCGCGATCGGGATCATGACTGGATGATAAAAAAATATTTAAAAAAAATATTTGAGTAAGCATAAATGAGCGTGGTTTTATAAAATATTATTTTTCCAAAAAAAAGTAATTACAACAACTAAAAAACAAACAATTATATATTTACAAAAATCTAAACAAAAATAAGAATAAATAAACAAAGAATAAACAAAGAAAAATATTTTTATATTTTTTTTGGGCCCGACAAGGAATTACTTTGGTCCTGCGTATTTTCATTGAGGATGGAAAATCGCGGTTCACATAGTTCTATTTTAAAAATTGTTTGATTTAATATTTGATTTTTCCACTTTTGAAACCTTTATATATTTTTTTTAATTATTTATTTTTCAAATAATTTACAATAAAACAAAAAAGGAAACAATAATTTAGATGCAAAAGAAACAAATGACTGAGCATAAAAAAAAAACTCAAATCAGTTTTCTTATGTGAAGTGGACCAAGCCAGTATCGTGTGACTAAAAGTACTGCACTTTTACTTTATTTTGGGTGAGTGTTCCAGACTGCACCCTTATTTTATTCAAGTGAGCCCAAAATGATGCACTTTTTACTTTCTTCACGTTGCACCTCCTTTGTTCTCTTTTAGGGTCCAAACTGCCCTTCCATTCACGTTACCAACATCTATACCAAATGGTCCAAGCCCGTTATTCCACTCATACTTTTTCTTCCATAAACCTAGGATCCGTTTTAGGGTTAAGAGAAAATTTTCGATGATGGCGACAGTGAAGACACGAAACTACAACCTACGGTAACCATATTCCACGACACCAGTTGTCGGTGGTGTGGATGCGGTGCGAAGTCGTTCGAGGGGTGTCGCTGTTGTCACTAGCGATAAAGCTTCTTGATAACGATGAGAATGAAGAAGAAGGAGGCAGGAACCACGAAAGCTTGGCTCGAAAATGCTGGAGGTGAAGCTGTAGAGGGTGTTGCTGAAATGGCTAGGAATGATCTGAAATGGGAGAAGTTGGACCAAGTTCTGTTTTTTCTAGGTTTGAACAAATTGTTGATTGACAAACTTGACCATTTCACAGTTGAGCAAAGGAGCAATCATGAGTACTATACTGCACGGTTTCAATATATAGATCAACAAATAGAGGTAGTGTAGGACCAATTGGCCACCATGGCAGCTTGAAATGAACCTCATGATTGAAGCATGAATATTATAATTGTCATGGCATACTAGTGCATACTTAACTATTTTTTTTTTTCTTATTTGATGAATCCAAAGGGGGAGAAATAATGGTTGGTGTGTATGTAGTCTATGTTGGTCATGCTAATAGCCCTGCTCATATCATTTGTTGTTGGTCATTTCACTGTTGTTGTTAGGATTACGTTGTTTTACTGATGTTTTATGGTGTTTGTACTGCTATCTTGTTGTGCTAGTTGTTAGCTAGTTGTGTAATCTGTTTCTAGTTCTAGTGGATTAATGGAAATCTATGTTATGTGCTTTATGCTAAAAAAACTTGCTTTGAACACTAGATGAATCGAACTGTGATAATAATTTGCTATAAAAATAGTAAAACCAGCAACATCTGCTTTCAACCAGTTTATGCAAACTGCCTATATAAGTGCTATGGCAAACTGTTGCTTTCTCTAGTTTTCTGTGTAGTTGCAGGTCCTAAACCATTCACACACTGGATTGTCTTCATCGAATAGGAGGAGATTGTTAGTACTCTCACAAGACTAAGTATTTGACGAAGCCAAGCAAGTACATGAAGCCAAAGCAAGCAAGTGAAATTGGAAGTGTGTCTTAAGGCTTTGTCTTAGAGTGAGTGAGTGTGATTGGTGGTGAAAGAGAACCTACACACAGCTGAGGACAAAATCACTAGCACATGATCTAATATCACCAAAACTAACCACAAAGCATAAGCTAAGCTTTTGGTAAAATTAGTTTTTGAAAATACAACACTAGATGAAAATAAACCGATTTCAGGTCAAGTGAAACCGATTTATTCGCGCATTGGAATGAACTATTTTATTAAAATTGTTTTGGTTTTTTCATTTTTTAAAAACGAGGGTTTCTCACATGCGAAAAATAGAGAAAATACAAAAAAACAAATTAGAAATACAGAGAGAAAAATAGTTTGTAAAAACTTGAGATTTCTTAGACAATTGAAGGGGTTTTTCTTGAAGAATCATTCTCAATCAAAGTATTGTGCTATTGGGCTTCTTCAAGACTATGTACAGGCCTCTCTTGTTGCATCAATCAGGGAGTTTCTCAACCTTTCTTAAACCTGTTTGTTTCGAGATTTGTGTTGTTTCATTGTGATTTTGTGTAATTTTTGAACAATTGTATAACCTGTGAGCTATAGGGTTTAGCCTTGGTGTTTTGTTGAATTAAATAGGGTCGCGGGGTGTAGTTCCATAATTCAGGGGTGTTCTTGGTTCTTGTAGGGTGTGAAAACTATGTGATTGATTGTAATTGTACAATTGAATGCTTAGGTGAAATTTTCTTTGCTAGTGTGGCAAGGAAGACTGGACGTAGCCCTTGAGGAAGGGTGAACCAGTATAAATTGCTTGTGTCCTTCCTTCTTAACCCTTTTTTTCCATTCTTGTTCAGATTCTTGCGATGCCCACTGCCATTACGTGTAAATTGATTTAGTTTTAGTTCAATTGTTGCATAATTTAATACATTACAATATAGCATACCATTATAGTTCATCACAGATTTGAATTGGTGACATTCTGCTCTGTTTGGTGTGTGTGCTTGTACATCTTTGAAGGTTTTAGTACAGTAGCATTGTTCTTGACATTCTTGTGATTCCTTACTACAAGTTAGACATTCTTTTCATCATTCTGATTCTATAATTGTGAGTTTTTCTGTGAATGGTTGGTTCAAATCATAATCTGCATAATATTTGAACCTGAATTTCCACATAATTGGTGTTTTCAAATCTGGTTTTGTGTTCTGTAATAGAGTCTTTCAAATCTGGTGTTTGCACTTATCCAACGTCTGCATCTAGTAATTCTTCTTTGGTTTTTCTGATCAATATCAGCCTTTATAAATCTGATTTGTGGTGTTAACATTGGTTTGCCTTGTGTGACATAATCCTTGTTAACTGTGTATTTGTGCCTTTGATTTAGTTTCATTTTAGCCACTACAGAACAACTATATGAGCATTCATTTGACAAATTCTTAGCAAATTTGTGACAGTCTTAAGGATCTCATTGGTGCTAGTCAAGTTTTTGTTATTACAGCAATAATCAAGGATACAACTACTAAGTTAAAACTCACTATCTTGCTAATTTTACATACAATCTTTAAGTTTGCCTTGATTGACTTGTGCATAGCTATTAACTTGGTGTGGCTCTTTTGATTAGTCATTATCCAGGACATTGTGCACATCTGGACTATTTCTGCCTAAAAAATATTGTTGTGACTAAATTCCGCCATGCTATAAACCTTTCTTGTGTGCAATATTGATTGTTATTCATTCTTCCAAAAAAATAAATTGGTTTATTCGTGCTAAAATCGATTTATTTTTCCTTTGTACCTTATATAATTGATTATTAAGATTCATAGAAGTTTTTCTATTTGCGAAAAATGTTTTCAGTGATTTAAAAGTCAAAAATCTTTTAAAGTTCAATTCATCCCCCTCTTGAACTCAGCCAAATATATTTTCAATTGGTATCAAGAGTTGAGTCTTGAAAATTATTCAAGTTTTTGATCCCATGGCTGAGGAAAAGTTATCTTTTGCAGAGGTTGCTTCTATTAGTATACCTCCTTTATTCAGTGGGGTCAACTTTCAGTTTAGGAAAATATGAGAGCAAGAAAGCTAGTTTGATTGTATGGAAAAAAACATTATAACCTCTGCTTTGAATTTAGATGAAATTTTCAGGATCTTGTAGTGTTCTTCAGCCAAAGAAATGTGGAATATCCTGGAAGTTACTCATAAAAGAACGAGCGATGTAAAAAGGGCGAGAAAGCATGCTCTAATTCAAGAGTACGAGTTGTTCATAATGCAAGTTGGATAAACAATAGCAGATGTGTAGAAAAGATTCACACACATAGTGAATCATCTCATCGAGCTTGGAAAGACCTTTGACAAAGAGGAGTTGAACATTAAAGTATTGAAGTGCCTTGACAGATCATGCCAGCCGAAGGTCAATGCCATCTCAAAGACAAAGGATCTTTCAACATTGACTATAGTTGCATTGTTTGGAAAGCTGAGGGAGCACGAGCTGAAATCGGTTTATTTTTCCTCTGTACCTTATATCATAGATTATTGAGATTCGTAAAAGGTTTTCTATTTGTGAAAAATGTTTTCAGTGATTTAAAAGTCAAAAATCTTTTAAAGTTCAATTCATCCCCCTCTTGAACTCAACCAAATATATTTTCAATTGGTATCAAGAGTTCAGTCTTGAAAATTATTCAAGTTTTTGATCCAATGGCTGAGGGAAAGTTTCCTTTTGCAGAGGTTGTTTCTATTAATAGACCTTCTTTATTCAGTGGGGTCAACTATCAGTTTTGCAAAATTTGGATGAAATTTTTTATTGAATCTCTTGATCGTGGTATTTGGTATGCAATACTTAACGGTCCTTTTGTTCCTAAAATTGTAATTGATGGTGTTACTGTTGATAAACCTTGGTCTGAGTGGAGTGAATATGAGAGCAAGAAAGCTCAGTTTGATTGTATGGCAAAAACATTATAACATCTGCTTTGAATTTAGATGAATTTTTCAGGGTCTCGCAGTGTTCTTCAGCTAAAGAAATTTGGGATATCTTAGAAGTGACTCATGAAAGAACGAGCAATGTAAAGAGGGTGAGAAAGCATGCTCTAATTCAAGAGTATGAGTTGTTCATAATGCAAGCCAGAGAAATGAATGGGATTTTTCTTTCCACACCAGATGCTTTCTGGTGTGTATACTTCCCGTACCTATATTTTGGGTAAAAAAATTGGTAGTTGGTTAAATCTAAGATTTGATTAAGTAAAATATGAAATTCCATGGTATTGCATAATAATGAGTCGAATGGATACCATTGATTGTTAAGCAAATAAACAGTTAGTAGTAGAAAACCTATAGACAAGGACAAAAGTTTTGATAATTTCTTTTGTATATGAAACAAATTGTATTGACATGTAGATTCGCTTTGGGGAAATACTCCATCGTTCTTTGAGAAGTTTAATGTTTTCTAATGTATGACAGTGGTAAATGTTATTTTGGTCCTTAGTGGAAATGTTTAGCTGTCAATGCTGAGGAATTGTCATTGTTAGCACTCTATTTTTAACGTATAATAAACCTTTCATGTGTGTGTGCCTGTAATTTCTTCCTATTTGTCCACAGAAGAAATCAAGAACAGTTAGATAAACCATGGAAGTGTAAAAAGTTGACATGGTTAGCCACTTTTGTAGAAGTTTGACTATTACTCATGTATAATATTTTTCAATTTCTTCTAGAATAGAAGTCAGATGGGAAGAGAAGAGTGAGACTTGTGAAATAAGATATGCAATGTATTAGAGAGATAAAAATAATGAGTTGTAAACAAATATCAATACAACTGTGTCAATTATTGATGATACTTCCACAAAATTAACTAGTATACTTTTTATAGTTTTCCGTAAATTTCTAGATAATAGATGGTACATTTTTTAAAGAGTAGCTTCAATGAAGTGCTCATATTGTTGAAATAGGGTGACCCAAATACCAGTGTCTCCACTGATAGACCAAGGTTGGGGCACATGTAAGCTAGACTAAATGGTGATTTGTTTTTCGTCAAAAGCTTTTACTTTATTATTTTTTTCTTTTTAAACTTCCTTCCGTCAATTTCACAGTAGTCTTTTTAAATACATAAAGTTGTGTTGCCTTTGAAGTCTTGTATTTCCAAGTCATTTGGGTTTAGTTGTTTTAGTAGCTACGTGAAGTAGTGTGGCCCATCTCTTTGAGATGGCAGCTGTTGCCAACCTTTTATTTGCCAATAACATGGTTCTAGCTTCTTTCCAGTCCCCTTTAATTGCAAGATACATGTATTATACACCTTACTTATATATATATATATATATATATATATATATATATATATATCTCTATAG
>Ga0209489_103942_pt1 | contig 28171 bp, 24 predicted proteins | sample SiratrowhiteBW_FD_187527 | JGI IMG/M metagenome (GOLD analysis project Ga0209489, IMG submission 187527) | Root nodule microbial communities of legume samples collected from California, USA - Siratro white BW (SPAdes) (version 2) | ecosystem: Host-associated > Plants > Roots > Nodule | place... | reverse complement strand
CCTGCGTGGTGGGGCGCCACGCCGCCGATGCCGGCTGCTGCCCGGCCTTATCCACCCAGCGCCGCAGCACCGAGTCGCGCAGCCCGAGTTCCTTGCCTACCGACGTGATCGAGCGACCGCTCGACAGAATTGGACCCGCTCCGCGAACTCCCATACGGGCCGGCGGCACACAACGGCCGCATCAGAGGCCGGACACATGTCAGCACCCGACCGCGCTCCTTGCTCATTCCAAAGATTCTTCTTGCATCACTGGGGGCGTCCACACATGTCCATAAGGCTGTTACACAGCACTCGGCTTAACCCAACAAGACGGCCCTCACCGGAGGGAGACTTCTGGACGGCGTTCCTGCGCAAGCTCGGCCGCCGCGCCTACCCGGCGTCAAGCTGGTCGTCTCCGACGCCCACGAGGGCATCAAGGCGACCGTCAGCTAGGTGCTCAACGCCGACTGGCAGCGCTGCCGATGCGGTTGACGGTGGCCGGCCAGTGACACCGCGACCTCGGCCGCGATCTGCTTGCCGGTGTGACGCTGGCGGCGCAAGACCTCGACAGCCGTGCATGTGGCAGGCGGAGTTCGGCTCGGCGATGAATGGGGCCTTGAGGAGCGATCGCGTAATCCCTCCACACCTTCGGCGCGGAACCGCTTGACCCATTTGGCGACGGTCTTCGGCGTCGTGTTGAACAGGTCAGCCGCGGCGGCTTGGCTCAGCCCACCTTCCACCACGCTTCGGACCATCGCGTCTCGACCTTTGGGCGCTAAAGGCGCATTCTTGTGGACGTTCATCTGGTCTCTCCTTGGAACACTGAAGCTTCGCAACCTCAGCTTCCTCGGCTCAGACCAGATGGACGACCTCCCGAGAGTCCACACACTAGGCTCCGCCGACTTTGATCTGGACAAGATTGCACAGAAGCTCAAGGATTATTGGCCTTCCAAGACGCCTGCTGGCTCCAGCAACGGAACCGCGAGCTCGCGATCGAGCCCGAGTTCTTTCGCCTTCGCAGCTGGATTGGAAAGGCGCTCTGTCGAGTAGGTCGAAGGTCGACAGAGCGCCTTGTAGCGAGTTCTCAAGCGACGAAACGGCAACGAGAAGGGATTGCGCGTAACGGGGCCACACGTCGTTGCGACCGGGAGACGATCGCGCCATTTTCGTACCATGTATTGATATGAGCGGACGTAGTCAGGTCCAAGAGACAATTGCGCCTTTGCATTATGAATAAGGGGCATATCCAGCCCATAACATGTCTTTCCCTTGCGCTCGGCTTCCAGAGCAAGATCCGTAGCATATAGATGAAATTCCGGTAACAAAGGATCGAAGGATACGCCCGCTTCGCGCCGCACAACGAATGCTAGTTCATCGAAACTTTCGATTCGAACTGGTACCTTCAATGGCTTACCATAGAGGCCCGAGGTCTCTGGAAATAAGGGAACCAAAGAGGAATCGAAGGTGCGCCCCACTATCTCGCCTGCCGAGGTAATTCCGGCGCTTGAGGCCACGGCCCAATTGGGATCAAGGCGCGTCAGACGATCTACCTCCCATGCAAGTCGTTCAAACCAATTTTCCGGGAAGTAGACATCGCAGTGTGCAAAAATTAGAAATGCGGCCGTCGCCGTTTCCATTGCACGGGCATAGGCAGCCGCAGCGCTCGGCTGGTTCCACAGAATCGTCAGATCGACATAAGAGTTTGCTATGTATGGCGAGCGGCAAAGATCCCTTTGGAGAATGGGAATATCGCTGGTTCGTGCGCAGGTGTAAACGTGGAAGAGGGCAGCCATTGGAGCCTCGTTCTAATAATCCTTCGACGTGTCCTGTTTTCCGGCCAGGGTCCTCAGCCTTCGCTAATAGCCAAGCCGAAACAACAATTATCCAACTTCTCAAAAAATCGAAGTCCCGCTCAGGGAAAGCGTCGCGCAGCGATGAGGGTCATTTGATACATTGATGCTCACACACTGATCTGAGCGATCTCGTCGTTTTTCGCTTAACGCCTCCAAGCCATGGCATTACCACTGCATACATCGTTCCGACTCAATATCGTCGAGCCACATCGCTATCATCCACGAGGTGAACATATACGTGGCTAACTCCCGTACTGTTGCAGAGCCCTCGCCATCACCGATGGCGAGATCTATCCGCTCGGCAATTCTAGATCGGTCTGGCCGATGGTCGAAGAGCTCTTTAATGACTTTCATCATGAGATAAGAGCCTGGAGGTCCGCAGGATCTCGCGTCATCCATACCATGACCTTACGAAGAAGAAGGCTGTACTATGAAGTTGACAGTCGGAATTCATGGCAAGCCGCATCATCGAAACGACACGCCCTGGCTGTCATGGGCGCAGCCTTCCCGCTCCTTATAGGTACGATTCTCCATAGTGCTTTCAATGAGCGTCGCGATTCTGGCGGCACCCAGACTCAGGTTGTAACGGGTGAGAACCTTGTCCTTGGCCGTCAACCCCATCTGACCGCGAAGATCCGGCGACGACAAGAGCTCCATTATTCTGTTTCCCATTGCGTCGACATTAAAATCCGGCACTACGAAACCCGCGTCCGCTTCCACGAACTCCGGAGCCCCCCCTGCGTTCTCAAAACAAATGATTGGCTGTCCTTGCTGAGCCGCTTCCATCACCACGAGCGGAAATGGATCTTCCCTAGACGTTAGGATAAATATCTCGGATGCCTTCAAATATGATTCTGCATCCGATGTCGCGCCAACGAAGTGCACCACGTCGCGTAGCGCAGAATTCGCAATTCTACTTTTCATTGCATCGACTCTGTCGGACCTACCACCAACCCAAATGAAGTGAACCGCCGAGCTGCGGCATTCTCGAACAACTTTGTCAGCAACCTGCAGAAAAATGTCCGTGCCCTTTCGGAATTCGATTGAGCCGCAGGCGCATACCAACCTCGCATTTTCAGGGATCCCTAATTTCCGGCATACGGTCCTGTGGACGGTCTCGGAGTCAGTTGCGCTGTTAGTTGGTGGTACAAAGCCGTGGATTACCTTGATTCTATCCTCTGAAATTCCCTGATTAGCTACAAGGCTGCTCTTCACCGCGTGCGAAACAGCAATGTACACAGGCCCGCGTTCCTCCAGGCGAACAAAACTGTCGCTGCCTATTTGCGCGATTGCTCCAGCCAATTCGTGGACATGACATATTACCGGACAATCCACAAACGAGAGAAGATCAAGCATCCGCGCACTTGCAACGGAATTAACATACATCAAGTCGAATTTGTCCTTGAGATAATCTTCACGGAGACGCGCAAGGTGATTGGAATCATACCAGCGGTGGAGGTGCAAACGCCGCATGGCCTTGTACCAAAGAGCGTCACTCGGCTCGAACGAGTCAACCGTCCCTATTGCTGCAAACTCCGCCGTGAGCTCGCCCAGTCTTCCGGTCAGGATCCGTATATCAGCGTCTCGCTGCCGACGAAACCATCGCAGAAAATTCAGCAGTAATATCGGCGCTCCTGTTCGCGACGCCTCATGACTTAAAACCAAGAGTCTCCCGGCCAACCGCGAGTTCCCACGAGGCTTGCCGTCGGCCACGTGATCCGCGCTAAAATCACGTTCAGCAGTTTCCATGACCATGAGTTCTATTGTGCGCCGCATCGAGCCAGAGTAGGAGGAAATCGCACCAGTTCACCGGTAATGCGCCAGTGTGGATCAAACGCTTGCATGCAAATCTTGTGCGGCAAACCATTTCCCAGCACTGTAGCGTCAGCCGACACGTCGCGCACCACACCCTCGGGCGAATGACAGCGCCCCAAAAGCCTCGCACCTTTAATCCTGGCCCGCAATTCATTTTCATTTAAATTCCGACTTATTTATATTACATTACCAATTCGAGGACAACAGATTAAATGCACGAAATGAGGCGGCGCTCCAGTCAAGGAATGGTTGGCCCTCTGAGGGATGACAAGTGACGTCGCTTATCGGGCCACTAGTAACAATAGCGATTCCAACGTTCAACAGAGCAGCCTGGCTGAAGGATTGCATCAGCTGCGCCCTCGCCCAATCCTACCGACATTTTGAAATTGTCGTGTCGGACAATGCGTCAACGGATGCAACGGCGGACGTTTTGAGTGAGATCCGCGATCGGAGAGTTCGTACGCTAACCCAAAGAACCAATATAGGTCAGATTCCGAATTGGAATGCGTGCTTGGCGGAAGCAAAGGGCGACTACGTCGTGTTTGTTTCGGATGACGACAGGATCGCGCCGTCACTGTTGGAACAATGTGTCACGCTTGCAAAGCGCGAACCGCAGGTTGAGGTCGTCGCCGCGCTGAGCAATGTATATTTCTGCGGAGAAGACCGAATTTGGCATGCTCCACAAAGCCGAAAACTTGCAACAGGGATTTGGGATGGTGCGGATATCCTTAAAGAGTACTTTGAGGAAAGGATATCGACGCCCATGTGCAGCATCATGATTAGAACGGAAGGACTGCGTGCCCAAGGTGGATTCCCCCTGGATTTTCCGTTTGCGGGTGACACGATAGCATGGGTTTCCCTCCTGTTGAGCAGCAGGGCCGGACTGGTCAACGAATCCTGCGGAACGGTGTGTGTTCACACCGCGAACGAAACCTCCAAATTGGAGCTGGAGACCCGTCTAAACTGCTTGAGAAAGCTGGTCGATTTTGTGTCGAACGAGACTGACCAGTCCATTGCAAATGTACAAAAGCGGCGCGCGCTTCAGTCGGCGGCAAAGCGTTATTTTGCCCGTTACGCTGTGCAAGTCATCGCATCGTACCGAAAGGCGGGGATCCGCCTTGTCAAACTGGCTCCGGCAATTTGGCAATTGCGCAGCTATCTTCGCTGCATCCAACTGGACGACGTAGCACGGCTCACCCGGCCACTTGCAGTTATTATCTTGCCCGCTCCGGTAACGCGCTGGATACGCGGCATCAGGCCGACGCGGTCGAACAACGATTAAACGGGGTCCTTCACTTTGCTTGGGTAGAATGTAGGCGATGCAGTCTGCGTCTGTGGATCTCCCGAAACTCGTTCGAGCCACACTTCACGCCACCAGGAATAGATGCTCCTCGGGCAAAACATTCGATTATGGCTGTAGCACGATTGGCAGCAGACACCTTCCAATATGATTGCCGGGGTCTTCATTTTCCTCATCTTCCCGGTCTGCTCATCGATGAAATTTGTCACCCGCGTCTTTACGCGGTAGGTGCCTCCGCAGTAAGGCACCAGTTCTGCGTCAAAGCCCATCCCGCGGTTGTGATTTGTCTCGTCCAGTGAAGCAAGGATTTCCTCGTAGCGCTTCACGCGGACCAATTCGCCGGGCTGCAAGTTTAGGTCACACGTGGGAGTCGGTTGTCCAGCTGGAATATGTCCTCTCTTTCGCGGGAACGGAACGCCGCCTCGTATGGCTTGGAAACGATCGTAAAGCCAACGACCGGGACGCCCAAGTCTGCCACGGCAAGCCAGAGAACCGTAGTAGTAGCTGACGTAGATAAAGCCGCTCAATATGCGGCCTGCAGTAGCGTTACCGGACATGTAATCCTCAACGTACTGTCTGACGTCCCACCACGGCAGCGGCGTGGTGTAGTCGAGCAACTGGGTCGCTTGGCAAAGGTATCTTGTTTCGCCGTCAACATCGCGGACATGAGTTGCCTTTAAAATACCCTCTTCTGTACAATCGACTGCGCCACGACGCCCGCCCGCGGGATACGACGAGAATTTTTCCGCATTCGAGGTTTCTGTGACCGGCTTGAGCCATGCCTCTTTCCAAAAGATCAAGCAGGACGCCTGACAGTTGCCGTAAGCTTTGCCGTCACAACGCAGATCCAAATGGACTCCGCCCGATAGGCGACGTCCGACGAATTTTCCCGTAACAGTATCGCAGGTCTTATGCGCTCGCTTGTAGACCTTGAAGCGCTGTCCACAGTACTTGAACATCTGCGGCATGAATGGAAGCCCATCCAACCGACCAGACTTATCTAGCGAACTGAGGATCTCATCCTTCGTTCTTATCTCTACCCAATCGCCCGGTTGCATGCTCATGCTCGTCTGGCTCCCTTAACAACCATACCCATTTCAACCCAATGAAGCCGTTCCCTCAGGCAGTGAAGACTTCCTCAGCGCAGCAAGAAGACCGAAATAGAACGCTCCTTGCCCCATTACCAAAAAGAGCATCAAGCAATATATGCTGAGCATTACACTACCTTCGATGAGCACTCTCATCAGCGGCAGACCCCAGCCTTCGATTTGGACCTGAACGACGTACGCGATCAGCGCGGCCACAACGCCCGAAAGAAGTGGACGGCTTATCGCCAACAGCAGAGCCGATAGCGAAATCGCCGTTCCGTTCAGACACCAAGCAAGATGCGGGATCACCCACAGCGTCATCGCAGCCGAATAGGCTACTGCAACGCCCTTGGGGCCATAAGGCAGGCCGACAAAGTAGGCCGAGATCACCAGCGGAGCGATCACAAGTGCAATCGCCAAGCTCCGCCCTTGGAGCCCAACAGACAAGAGGAGCCACGAAAGCGGGTTGATCATCCCGAATATCAAGACCGTCGGAGCCAGCAAGCGGAAGATGACTGCCGCCTCCAGCCATTTCGGCCCAAGAAGGACCAGGACGATATCTTCGCTAAACAAGCCGCAGAAAATAGTCGGAGGAATGGTCAGCGAAACGATCAGTGAATAGCCCTTCAGAAAATAGTTCCTCAAGCGGAAAGAATCATGCTGGAGGCGCGACAACGCCGAGAACGCAACACCACCAACCGCACCATTGAGATTGTCTGTTGGGATGGTGATGAGTTGATATGCGCGGCCATAGATCCCGAGAGCGTCGGCGCCCCAGAACCGGCCAAGAAGAACCTTTTCGAGATTGTACGCGACATAGACGACGAGCCCATTCAGGGTAATGGTCCCGCCAAACCGCAGCATCGGAAGAGTAGCCCTTCCCCAACGTGGCGCACCTGGGATCCAAGCCGTCGCCATCCACATGCAAGCTGTGTTGATCGCCGGCGAGATGATCGCGCCCGCGACCAGCGCCCAGTAGCCGAAGCCGGCGAAAGCCATGCCAATGGCAACCACCATGCCTCCCACTTGGGAGAGACATTCAACAATTGTCAGCGTGACGTAGCGCAACTCGCGCTGAAGCAGCGCGGAGTGCTGCACACCCGCAGCGTTGAGGACAAACCCCGTGCCAATGGCAACAGTGACCCAGAAGAGTCGCGGTTCGTGATAAAAGCTGACCAGAGCCGGCGCACTCGCTGCGCAGAGGGCGGCGAGCAGCAACCCGATCCCCATGTTGATCCAAAATAAGGTCGATATCTGTTCATCGGTGATCGTTGCCTGCTGGACAGTCGCCGACGAAAGGCCTGCGGTGGTGAATAATCCATAGATGCCTGTAACGACGGTTGCCATCGCGACTAACCCAAACTCCCCGGGGTCGAGCAGGCGCGCTAAGATCGCCACAGAAATGATTCGAAGAGCGAAACTCACGGTTTGGCCGCAGACCTTTGCAAGGCCGCCACGGACAGCCTTTGCCTTTACGTCGTCCATTTATCGTTCCTCCGGCCTCGCAATCACTTTGCCTCTTCAGACCAGAGTCAACTTGCGCGCACAAAAGGCTTCAGCGTACCTCTCCGGTGCGCGGCATTCCATTCCCCGCAACCGTGCCATTCCCGAGAACGTCTCGGCATCAAACCACTGCTTCGACCTTTGGCTGCCAAAATGAGACAATAACAGAGCGATCTTTCGCCGCAGCGTCTTCTCCGAAATCGGGACGTAAAGATTGGGCCGCCCCATATCCCCGTCCCACTTCGGGATCTCATATTCAAGGATGACATGGTCGCGGAAGGTGTTCCATGCCAACCGGCTGAGTTCGCGATGATCTTGATGCGCATCATCGCCTCGATGCGTAAAGATCAAGTCCGGCTGGACGCGTCCCTTCAAGTCTTCGAACCACGACTTGATAAGCTGGCCTTGTTCGGGAAAGAACCCGTCGGAAAACTTCATGACCTCAATTCGTGCGGTGGAGGCCCCGGAGAGGAACTCGGCGGCGGAAGCCCTGGCCTCGCGCTCGCGGCTCTCGGCGCCGCTGAGCACGCACCAGTGCACGTCCAGCGGCCCCCCCCTTTCAATCAGGCCAAGCAAGGTTCCGCCGACGCCGATTTCGATATCGTCGGCATGGGCGCCCAGGCACAGCACCGACAAACGCTCGCCGGGCGGAACGAGCTGCAATCCCTTCATGGTGCTACCGCGGCCCGAGCTCCGCCATCGAGCCGCCAAGGCATTTGCCCGCGCTCGGTCATCTCTTCGAGCACTTGCCGATCCCTCAGCGTATCCATGGCGCGCCAAAAGCCCTCATGTCTGAAGGCCATCAGTTGTCCGCATTCGATCAGCCGTTCGAAAGGCTCAACCACGAGCTCTTCACCCTCCCGGATGAAATCGAAAATCGCACTACGAAAAATAAAATATCCTCCGTTGATCCAAACGTCGGATTCCTGGCTGGCCCGCATCCGCCGCACGGCGCCTTCCTCGTCAAATTCAGCAAGATGAAAACTGACCGGTGGGTGGATGGCGATAAAGGCGGCGATCTTGCCGCTCTTCCTGAAGCGGTCGATCATATCGGGCAAGTAGGCATCGGTCAGACCGTCGCTGTAATTCGCCAGGAAAATCTCTTCGTTCTCCACGAGATGACGAACTGCCATCAAACGCTGCCCGATATTGCGCCAGATCCCCGTGTCCATCAGCGATACCCGCCAATCCGGCGGACGCTCGCCCAATATCTCGACCTTCTTCCCGAAATTCGACACCGTGCAGTCGCTGTTTGCGGTCTGCCTGTAGTTCAGGAAGTAGTCCTTGACCACATTTGCCTTGTATCCAAGGCAAAGGATGAAATCCTGATGCCCGTACTGGCTATAGTACTGCATGACGTGCCACAGGATCGGCTGATGACCGATCGGCACCATCGGCTTTGGAATGCTATCGGAGTATTCGCGGATGCGAGTGCCGAGCCCCCCGCAGAACAGCACGACCTTCATATTGCGAACTCCCGTGGCTCGACCACCTGCACATCGGGTATCGGCACAACCATCTTGCACCCCCACGAGGTAACGTGCCGCATCTGCTCGACGATCTCGTGCTTCAGATTCCATGGCAAGATCAGCAAATAGTCTGGCCGCAGTTCATCGATCGCCGATACTGGGTGAATTGGAATGTGCATCCCCGGCGTGTATCGCCCATGCTTGTACGGATTGCGATCAACGGTGAAATCGAGGAAATCGGTACCGATGCCGCAGTAGTTCAGTAGCGTATTGCCCTTACCTGGCGCTCCATACCCGCATATTTTTGCGCCCTTCTTCTTGCATCCGATCAAGAAGGACAAGAGCTGACGTTTTGTGCGATGAACAGTCCGAGCGAATCGCGCATAGCTTTCGATGTCCTCGAACCCGATCTCCCGTTCATGTCTCAGAAGCGCATCCACACGCGCAGAGCGCTCGTGCGTCGCATCTGAACGGCACAGATAAACCCGCAACGATCCGCCGTGCGTGCCGAGTTGCTCAACGTCGAATATTCGCAGGCCGTGCCGTTGCGCGAGGCGATCAATCGTGAGGAGAGAAAAATACGAAAAGTGCTCGTGGTAGATGGTGTCGAACTGGTTCTCGGCAATGAGCCGCTCAAGGTGCGGGAATTCCAGTGTAATGGCGCCCTCCGGAGCCAAGAGATGGGCCATTCCGGCCGTAAAGTCGTTCAGGTCGGGGACTTGTGCTAGAACATTGTTTCCTATGATGAGATCAGCGCGCTGGCCCTGCGATGTGAGGTGACGAGCCAACGCTAGCCCGAAAAACTCGACCAAGGTCGGAACGTTCTTGTGGCGGGCTGCTTCGGCGACATTGGCCGCCGGCTCGATGCCAATAACGGGCACACCGAGCGGCAGGAAATGCTGAAGGAGATATCCGTCGTTGCTCGCGATTTCGAACACCTGGCTGGTTGGTCCGAGCCCGAACCGCGCCACGGCCATCTCGCAATACCGACGAGCGTGCTCCACCCATGAGGTCGAGTATGAGGAGAAATATGCATACTCGCTGAAGATGTTTGCTGGCTGCACATACTCGCGAAGCTGAACCAGGAAACATTCGTCGCAAACGAGCGCGTGGAGTGGGAAATAGGGCTCCATCTTGTCGAGCTCGCCGGCGGACAAGAAGCTTTCGCACAGCGGCGACATCCCCAGGTTTACGAAGGTCGTAGCCAAAGGTGCGCCACATAGGCGGCAACATCCATATGGCGCTGCGCCCCGGTGGCTCGTTCCGCCTTCCTTGAAAATGGCATGCATGGTGATAATCCGATTCGCGGTGACAAATCGCATAGGTCCAGCCAGGACTTGCCCGGCAAGCTGTTGCCGCACCCTGCCCGGGCCGATTTTTAATAATATATACCTACTTTAAATGAAATAAATAATCAACTATTATAATCAATATCAAAATCATCTAAATTATGCTCGTTTAACTGCAAACGTTTCCGCTTTATGCATCGCCCGGGTTGAACTGTATGGAACCGCGAAAGCGCAGCCTCGAAGGCCTGACATCGGTGGTGACTGGAGGAGGATCCGGAATCGGTGCCGCGATCGCCCTTGCGCTCGCGCGCGAGGGAGCTGGGCTCTATCTGGTCGGTCGCAGGTTGGAGCCGTTGGAGTCAGTCGCTTCAAAAGCGCGCGACATGGGCGTGAGAGCTGTCTGCCATCCTGCCGATCTCTCGCTCTCGAGCGGCCAACTGGAGGTAACGAAATTCCTCACGCACAACCTCGATCGCCTCGATTTTCTGATACACAGTGCCGCGCTGCACAATGCTGGTTTGGTCGAGGACGGCGGTCTCTCGGATTTTGACGAGCTCTACCATACCAATGTTCGCGCTCCCTTGGCCCTCACGCAGGCACTCCTGCCCATGTTGAAGGATCGGGAGGGACAGATCGTATTCATCAATTCGAGCAGCGGCGTTGCGGCCAAGCCGATGACCGCCCAGTATGACGCAACCAAGCATGCTCTCAGGGCGATCGCCGACAGCCTGCGCGGCGAAATCAATTCGTATGGCGTCCGGGTACTCAGCGTATATCCGGGGCGGACGGCAACTGACATGCAGGAACGGATCCACCGAATCGAGGACAAGACCTATCGACCCGAGCTTCTGTTGCAGCCGTCCGACGTTGCGTCTGTCGTCATGAACGCCCTGCTCCTGCCTCGCACGGCTGAGGTCACCGACATCCATATCCGCCCGATGACCAAGACCTGAGCGACGAGCTCCGCTATTCGCGCCACTATCGTGAAATTCCGGCAGTATATGAATAGAGAAAGCCAGTGCGATTCATTCCAACGACGCTCAAGGACGCCCACATTATTGAGCTCGAACCCGCGCGCGACGACCGTGGATTCTTTGCTCGTACCCTTTGCGTGGATGCCTTTGCCGAACGTGGGCTTGAGATTCAATATCCGCAGCACAGCATCTCGTACTCCGCCCGGAGAGGCACACTGCGTGGGCTTCACTTTCAGCGCGAGCCTCACTCCGAAGCAAAGCTGATACGCTGCACAAGGGGCGCAATTCTGGATGTCATTGTCGATATCAGGCGAAATTCCCCTAGCTTTCGCCGCTGGCAGAAGTTTGAGCTCTCATCAACAAACTGCCGTGAACTCTACGTCCCTAAAGGTTTCGCCCACGGATTTCAAACCCTCTGCGATGAGGTAGAGGTGAGCTATCTGATCTCCACGCGCTATGCGCCGGGATTTGCCGGTGGCATCCGCTACGACGATCCCGCGCTTGGAATTGAATGGCCGTTGCCGGTCACCGAAATCTCCGAGAGAGACCTGCGGTGGCCCTCTTTCTCCGAATAGCGATGGAAGCCGTGAACAACAATCGGCATACGCGAGCATGATCGGGACGGCCCCATCAACGGGGGCGCCGCAACGGCGGCTCCTGGTCTGCACCTCGAGACGGACGCGCATGACAGCGCCGGCGCTTCTCGTCGCTTGGACTCTTCTTTCGTTTGGCGCCGACGCGCTTGCGATCGATGTTGAGGGACGAAATGCGGATGCAGCCTCCGCGGCAATTGTCGCCAAGCCAGCTTTTCCGCTTAAGGTTGGTGCCAGCAATCGCTATCTCGTCGATCGGAACGACAGGCCATTCCTCATCGTCGGCGATTCACCCCAGAATATCATCGGCAAATTGTCGGAAGCGGAAGCCGCGGCGTACATAGCCAATCGTGCGGCGTATGGCATCAACGCGCTATGGATAAATCTGCTTTGCAACGAGGCGCTCGGGTGCAGCTCGGATGGCGCGACGCCCGACGGCATTGTTCCGTTCGTCGTAGCGAACGATCTCACAACACCGAATCCGGCCTTTTTTCAACGGGCCGAGAGCATCATCCGCCATGCCGAAGATCTCGGAATGGTGGTGATCCTCGATCCCATCGAAACTATAGGGTGGCTGCGCACCTTGCACGTCAATGGCGTCGCGAACGCTTACAGGTATGGCCGATACCTGGGAGAGCGCTATCGAGACGTCCCAAACATCGTCTGGATGCATGGCAACGACTTTCAATCGTGGCAAGACAGTGATGATGATGCGCTCGTGCGGGCTGTCGCACGGGGCATCCGGGATACCGACCCGAACCACCTCCAAACCGTGGAGCTGAATTTCCTAACGAGCGGGTCGCTGGATGATCCAAGCTGGCAATCGCTGGTGGATCTGAGTGCCGCATATACGTACTTCCCCACCTACGCGCAGGTATTAAGCGAATACAATCGCGCCAATCACAAGCCCGTTTTTCTGGCCGAAGCAAATTACGAGTTTGAGCACAATGCCGAGACGGATGGAGGAACAGCGAAGACCCTGCGAAAGCAGGAATATTGGACCATGCTAAGCGGGGCGACCGGTCAGCTTTATGGATCGCGCGCCTGGCGTTTCGACAAGGGTTGGGAGGCGGATTTGGACACGCGAGGAGTAGTAGAGCTGGGCTATATGAGCAAACTATTCGCTCATCGAAGGTGGTACGATCTCGTTCCCGACCAGACGCATACCGTCGCAACAAGCGGCTACGACGCGCTTTCTGAACATGTCGGGAGGCTTGCTGCTTATCTCGGCAGCTACCGAGTTCAGCCAGCGGTCCAAAGGCTCTTCTCCAGGTTCAAGCGGTACACGCATTTTGGATCGATAGCGACCAACACTTATGCCCCAACCGCGCGCACGGCGGACGGCTCGCTCGTGGTCAGCTATTTGCCGAAGAACCGCCCTATAACGATCGATATGTCAAAACTAGCTGCCCCTGCCACAGCCCGCTGGTACGATCCAACCAGCGCCACCTATCGTCCAGCCGCCAAGTCTCCTCTCGCAAACACAGGAGTTCGCGAATTTTCTCCGCCGGGGGTGAACAGCGCCGGCGACGATGACTGGGTTCTGGTGATCGAAACCAACCCTGAAAAAGACTAGCCGACCCATTTGGCGGGGCCGCGGCGCTCCGTCCTCCGCGGCGCCAAATTCAAGCGTCGAGACGCAGCACTTCCCGGAAGCGGCTGCGTATCGTACGGCGCAGGCGGTTTCGTTCGACCGGATTCAATCGCGAATAGGGCCGCTTGAACGTTCTGCCAAGATCCGCCCTACCGAGGGTACAATGACCTCAAAGATCGTGGTTGGATCGGGGCTCTCAAGTCCCATCGAGATGCAAATCCCCGCGTCGCAACACTCACATCCCCAAACATGCACGCCACAGACATTCCGGCGGGAGTCGCGATATTCGGATTTCCTCCCGGAGGATTCGCGCAGATTGCGAGACGACTTCCTGAATCGGCCGGATTGTGAGCTTTGTCGCCCCTGGGACCTGCATCAGTGCGGCCATCCTCACCACTTCAAGCCGCTCGACCTCGACATCGCGCGTATCACCGCCTGGCAAGAGCTACTCCGCGGACACCAACCAAGAAAGTCCCTCGACGCGCTCTTGCAAGACTCAAGTCGTGCTCGGCTTCTCATCGTCACACCGCGCCAGGAGGCCGTTTCGATGCAATAGCTGCGCTGTTTTTCGCACTAGCGCGAACGGCAAATCGGCACGTTCGGCGATGTCAAATAGCGAATTCCTCCCATCCGAAAGATTGAGGATCCAGAGCATGGCCATGTTGGCACCTGCAGCGTCCTTGTCGCCTCCGATGGCTCCATAAAGTCCGCGCCGCCCTAATTGGGGTTCGCATTTGGGGTTTGTGTTGCGATAGACTATGTCGTTTTCCAAGATATCGATCGTCTCGGCGATGATCCGATAGGACTTCGCCAGGTGATCTGGCGCGATCAAATCAAGATTGTCCGCCGAGGTGTGATACTGTGGAATCTGACCGAACTGACTGCGCTGAAAGAGGCCGACGGGCAAATTGAAGCCGGGCGAGCAGTATTGCCGCTCGTCATAGCCATATGGCGAGAAATCAAGGATCGTCGGCTTCAGGCCGCAATGCCGAAGAATGTGAGCAAGGACCCTGTCGATCTCGGCGTCTCCTCGCCTACTCTTCTTGTAGGTCGGACCACCGCCGTCACCGACCATCGAGACCACGAGCCCGTGCTTGATGTGCTTCACCTGGTCCTCGTTGCGAGCGAGCCACGTAATTGCACCGATGGTTCCTGGCGCGAACAGAAATCGATAGCTGTATCGGGTCCGTAGACCCGCCATGCATTTTGCAAGATGCGTCAGGAGCGCCACGCCCGAACAGTTGTCGTTCGCCAGCGACGGGTGGCAGATGTGGGCGGAAAGCAGGAACTCTTCGTCAGTTTCGCCCTTGTGCAAATATTCGCCATAGCTCAAGGAGCCGCTAGAAAGATCGGAGTCGATGACCACCTCGTACCGCCTGTCGCTGAGGCTCTCGAGCAATCGATGAGGCATGCAAAATGCCCAATTCTCGGCATAGTAGGAGGTTCGGTAGGGAGTGAGGTCCGGTTGGTCGGGCAGTGTGTAGACGTGCTGCTTGAGCTCCGCCAATGATATCCATCGATGGACCGGAATGCTGTAGCTCATGACGTGGAGGTTTGAATCGGCAAAATCCACGATCTTGCGGCCTCGCTGGTCCCGGATATAGGCCTCACGGACATTCCATTCCGGCGGGACAACCCAGTCGAACACCTCCGTTCCCGTGGGCACTTCGTGGATATCAAGATCGATGTGAGAGCGGATCGCCCGCAACGTTTTCCGTACCCCATCGCCGGTGATACTCCGGCAGATAGGGTATATCTTAGCGGCAAACGCAAATATCTGCTCGCCGGGGTTTCCCCTCACCAGCCTTTCGCCAACCGTCAGCTCACCATTCATGATGCCGCTTGAAGCCGCAGCTTGATATGGCGTAGATCGCCATCAAGAACTCCCTCCGCCAGCAGCTTCCGAATATGGCCGATGCGTTGATATCGCGGCCCTTCGAATTCCTCCAAAGTCAAGCTTGACGAGCGATAGACCCTGTAAAGCTGTTCGGCGCCCATTCGAGCGTCCCAGCGCGGCTGGAATCCTGGCAAGTTGCGGCGGATCTTTTCGAAGCTCACTCGGTAGGACCGCTCATCTGGACTCGCATCCTCCGCAAACTCCACCGTGGAATTCGGCACCACACTCGCGACGATCTCGGCTAGATCCCGAATTCGATAATTGTGAGCGGTCTGACCGACATTGAATGCCTCATTGAAAACAGATTCGGCAGGCGCCTCCAACGCGGCTATGAAAGCTCGAGAAATATCCTCGATGTGAACGATCGGCCGCCAGGGCGAGCCATCCGATTTCAGGTGAATTCTTCCTGTCGTAAACGCCCATGCAACAAGGTTATTCAGGACAATATCGAAGCGCAGCCGCGGTGAGACTCCGTACGCTGTCGCTGGCCTCAGATACACCGGGCAAAACCCGTCGCCGGCCAACGCCGAAATATCACGCTCGGAGGCTACCTTGGATTCTCCGTAGGCCGTCACAGGATTGAGCGCGGCGGTCTCATCGATCATTTCCTCGCCGGCTTTTCCATAGTTGCTGCAGGAAGAGGCGAACACGAAACGACGTACGCCGGCATGTTTCGCAATCTCGGCCATGCGAACGCTTGCGCGATGATTGATCTGGTCAGTCAGGTCAGGCCTCAGATTACCAAGCGGATCGTTGGAGAGCGCGGCTAGATGCAGCACAGCGTCGAAGCCGACGAGATCTGCAACCTCCGCGTCTCTGACGTCCTTCCAAATCGTCGGGACCTCGAGAATGCTACCGCCGGCAGCGTATGTACACCGGGAGTAGATGTCGCTGTCCATTCCAGCCACCTCGTGGCCGGCGCCGACCAGCATTGGCGTCAAGACCGTGCCGATGTAGCCAAGATGACCTGTTACAAGAACTCGCATTGCCATTCTCCATCGCACTCAATTTTATGAATGAAATCCTGCCCGGCTTCGGTGTTTCGGCTTGCGCCCGGTCAAGCGCCGGCCCTCCTATCGAGAAGACCGCCTCGAGCACGCAAAGTGCAGTGCCAGGATGGCTGCACGCACGGCTTCTTCGCGGGATGTCGTGGCACAGCAAGGGGACTCATGAAACCAGAGCCTGCCGTTGCCGCGCGGTCGCAAGTCCTTGTTCAGAGCGCCACCACTTCACAAACTCCGTCAGTCCGAGTTCGAGCGGCACCGTGGCTTGGAAGCCTAGCAGACGTTCCATTTTGCCTGTCGACGCCACGCGGCGCGGTACAGGACTGATCGAGTGCTCGGGTGCAATTTGCGGGAGCACGCCGTCATGGCCCATAACGGAAGCCAAGGCCGAAGCAAGCTGCATTAGGCTTGTTTCGATGCCGCTCCCCACGTTGAACACCTCGTCGCTGACCTTTGCCCTGGCAGCAAGGATGGTTGCGCGGGCTGCGTCACGGACATGCACTAAGTCCAAGGTCTGCTGGTCGTCCCCAACTATCACCGGCGGCGTTCCAGCCTCCACTTCTTCCATCCAGCGGATCAACATCTGGGCGTATCGACCGTGCACGTCCATTCGGCTGCCATACACGTCAAAATATCGCAATGCGATATAGTCGAGACCATGCATATCGTTATAAGCGCGGAGCAGGCCTTCAGTGCAGAGCTTCGCTGTTCCGAAGACGGTACGGTTTCCATATGGGTTCTGATGCTCCGTCGTCGGAAATTCCTCCGCCGCGCCGTACACCGAAGCGGAAGACGCGGCGATGAGCTTCTCGACGTCATACCTGACGCAAAGTTCAAGCAGGTCGAAGGTACCGTTCACCATGACCTCCATGGCAAGACGCGGTTCGGCCATGCAATGGGCGCTGCATGGTGCAGCGTGGTGAAAGATGATGTTGGCTCCTTTTACAAGCGCTTCGACCAACTTGGTGTCGCGCAAATCGCCGCGGACCAATCGCACGGGTCCTCGATTAAGCGACTTCCTAAGATTCTCCGGTCGGCCGGTCGTCATATTGTCGAGCGCGACGATCTCGACGCAACCTTCGTCGCACAACAAATCTACGATATGCGAACCGATGAATCCGGCGCCTCCGGTAACGAGAACGCGTTTGCCCTTGAGATCCATCCTGACCGCTCTCCTGGTTTTAGGCTAATCGGCCATATCGAGGCATTTTGTCCTGAAATGCCCAGTTGCTTTGGAATATTCGCGTCTCTCGTGTCGCGACCTTTCTCACTTCGGCGGCAACAATGCCCGGTTGCTCCGGCAGCAGCTCGGGATAAATGGGAAGCGATAGAAACTCACGCGCAAGCCTCTCACTTACAGGCAGATCGCCGACGCGATATCCAAGTTCTAGGTAGCTCGGTTGTAAATGGACCGGAACGGGGTAATGAATGCCAACGCCGATCCCCGCGCGGCCCAGCATGGCAAGAGCCTGATCGCGATGCAGAAGCCTAAGGGCGTAGATATGATAGACATGCCGGCTGTGGCTGGGTGGCCGCGGACGGGTAAGTGCCAAACTGGACAATTCCCGATCGTACTGTGCTGCGATCGATCGACGTGCCTCGGTCCAGGCTTCGATGTGCTCGATCTTTACGTTTAGTACTGCTGCCTGAACTTCGTCTATTCGATCTTCGCATCTTGCGAAAACATGACTGCGGTCCTCCCGCGTTCGATCGAGGAGCAAGGACACGCGTCGCGCAAGTTCCGGCTGATCGGTAACAACTGCTCCAGCCTCGCCATGGGCCCCGAGATTCTTGTCGGGATAGAAGCTGAAGCAGCCAAAATCTCCGATCGAGCCGGCGCGCCTGCTCTTGTACACAGCACCATGCGCCTGCGCAGCGTCCTCGATTACAAAGAGACCATGGCGGCGGGCAATCGACATGATTGGATCCATGTCCGCCATGAGCCCATGCAGATGGGCCGGCAGGATCGCCCTCGTCTTGTTCGTAATCGCAGCCTCGATCAGAGCAGGGTTCATCGTCCAGGTAACTGGATCAACGTCCACAAAGACAGGTGTTGCACCGCAGCTGATAATGGCGGCCGTCGCCGCAACGAAATTCATCGAGACCGTGATCACCTCATTGCCCGGCCCCACTCCAGCAGCCAGCAATGCGAGACGGAGCGCTAATGCGCCACTGTTAACGGCGCTGCAGCAAGCGACGTTGCAGTAATCCGCGAAGCGCTTCTCGAAAGCGCGCGCTTCACGTCTCCATGTAGACCGTTCGTCTCGAATGGCACGCGCGATCGCAGCGTCGATGTGCGATCCAACCGTCCGAGTTTGTGCTTTCAAGTCCAAGAAGGGTATCAAATCGGCTACCATGCTCGTCATCGAATAACCCAAACCAATTTAATCTCATTATTCAATTTAAATCAAATCATAAGTGGAAAAAATATAATCACAATTAACGAGACGCTGGCCTGCATGTTTTTTGAGCTGCGCCGCACGAGCCGGATTAAATGGCCCGAAAGCTGACCTTGGAAGTTGTCCTATCGGGTCCATATGGGCAGCGCAAAGTTTGCCCATCCCAATCTGCGGACGGCTCCGACACGATCGATTGGTTTTATCGAAGGAAATGCGAGACTTCGTTCAGATACTTGCCGTAGCCGCTTTTCTCCAAAGGCCTTGCCAGCGTGGCGACTTGATCGCGATCGATGAAACCCTGCCTCAGGGCGATTTCTTCCAGACAGGCAACCTTCATCCCCTGTCGCTTTTCGAGCGTCTGCACGAACATCGCCGCATCGATCAGCGATTCCACCGTGCCTGTATCGAGCCACGCGAAACCGCGCCCCATCCGCTCAACATGGAGCGCTCTAGCCGAAAGATAGCGCATCTGCAGATCCGTGATCTCGAGTTCGCCGCGCGACGACGGCTCGACGCGTCGTGCGTAGCGTACGACGTTGTTGTCGAAGAAATAGAGACCCGTGATCGCCCAGTTCGAGCTCGGCTGCTTGGGCTTTTCCTCAATTCGTAGCGGACGGTCCGCCTCGTCAAATGTAACGACGCCATACCTCTCCGGATCCCGCACGTGGTAGGCGAAAACGGTTGCACCTTCCTCACGCTCGGCAGCCCTTGCGAGCAAGTCGCTCAGGCCGTCGCCGAAGAAGATGTTATCTCCAAGCACCATCGCAACGCGATCGCTGCCGATGAAGTCGGCGCCAACAATGAACGCATCCGCAAGACCGGCGGGTCGGGGCTGCTCCGCGTAACTGAGTCGAATTCCCCATTGACTGCCGTCCCCCAGCAAGCGCTCGAACTGACACCGATCTGAAGGCGTGGTTATGATGAGAATCTCGCGCACGCCTGCCAGCATCAGCGTCGACAATGGATAGTAGATCATCGGCTTGTCATAGATCGGCAGTAGCTGCTTGCTGACCGCTCTCGTGATTGGATACAGTCGAGTTCCGCTGCCGCCAGCCAGCACAATTCCTTTCAGCATCGATTCCACCTTCCGCGAGTTGGTCGAGACAGGTTTCGAGAGAACAAGGCCATAACGGCAATCGAATGCCTAAGACGCGCTCGGCCTTGGATGAATCGAGGCGCGAATTCCGTGGCCTTCGCGCGGCGGTCCGGTACTGTTCGCTCGCAATCGCCTCAAGCTGAGGCACTCGGATTCCGCGATGAGCGAGCAAGGCGAAAATCGCTTGGGCAAACCCATGCCAAGTCGTCTCACCTTGTCCGGCAAGATGAAAGATGCCGGCCATGGTTCTACGATCGTGGGTTAGCAGCCGCCCCGAGAGCTGAAGGATCGCCGAAGCAAGGTCGAGCGCGGATGTTGGATTTCCGTATTGATCCTGAACGACTCTGACGCTCGTTTGCGCTTCACAGAGCCGCAGCATCGTCCGAACAAAGTTGTTGCCATGGGGACTATATAGCCATGAAGTGCGAATTACCGTTGCCAGGGGGTGAGCCGCCAGAACGGCCGCTTCGCCAGCCAGTTTCGACGCGCCGTACACATTCAATGGCGCAGGAACATCGTTTTCCTCGTAAGCATCCAGCTTTGTGCCGTCAAAGACATAGTCGGTTGAGATGTGGATGAACGGTATATTCATTTGCCATGCGAGATCGGCCAATGCGGCCGCTGCATCGCGATTAATGCTGAATGCCCTTGCGATCTCCGATTCTGCTAAGTCCACCGCCGTGTAAGCGGCAGCGTTGATGATTAGGGACGGTGCGAGCGGATCGATCGCTCGGCGGAGTTCCCCATGGGCCTCCAGATTGAATTCGCTGCGTCCGAGGGCGACCACGGGCATGCTGTGCAGCGCCGCGAGGTCACGAAGACACGTTGCCAACTGACCGTTGCGACCAGCAATCAAAATGGGCCTTTCCGTCATCTGCAGCCTCAATGTTGTGTAGCGAAGAGACCCAGACGCGAGCCGTCATAGACCCCGCTGCGGGCATGCTCCCACCAGGCACGGCTCCTGAGATACCATGCGACGGTTTCGGCCAGGCCCTGCTCAAACGTCCTTGTGGGCTGCCAGCCGAGCTCACGGCGGGCTTTCGATGCGTCAATCGCGTAGCGGACATCGTGTCCCGGACGATCCGGCACAAAGGTAATCATCGATCGTCTCGTTGCCGGGCCGGGATACAATCTGTCGACGACGTCGCAGATCTGGGTAACGACGTCGAGGTTGGAGCGTTCGCTATCGCCGCCGAAATTGTATTTCTCGCCGGGCTTGCCTTCCGACAGAAGCGTGATCAACCCTGCCGCATGATCTTCAACATGCAGCCAGTCGCGTACGTTTCGGCCGTTGCCGTACACCGGCAGCGGCTTGCGCTCGATCGCATTAAGAATCATCAAGGGAATGAGCTTCTCTGGAAATTGAAAGGGGCCGTAGTTGTTCGAGCAATTCGACACGATGACCGGCAGGCCATAGGTCTTGAACCATGCAAGCGCGAGATGATCCGAGGCTGCCTTGCTCGCTGAATAGGGCGAGCTCGGCTGGTAAGGGGTTTCCTCCCGGAAGTAGTCGGCAAGTCCGAGTGAGCCGTAGACCTCGTCTGTCGAGACATGAACGAAGCGAAACCGCTTTCGTCGTGGCACCGAGAGGCCTTCATAGTACTTTCTGGCGGCTTCCAATAACGTGTAGGTGCCCACGATATTCGTGGCAATGAAAGCCGCCGAGCCGGTGATCGAGCGGTCGACGTGACTCTCGGCTGCGAGGTGAATGATCGCGTCAGGCTGGTAGCTGCTGAACACGAAATCCATGGCCTCGCGGTCGCAGATGTCCTGCTGCTCGAACAAGTATGACTTCAGCCCCTCGATAGACGCCAACGAGGCTGAGTTGGCTGCATAGGTCAACTTGTCGACATTGATCACTGCGGCGCCCTTCTGCATCACCAAGCTGCGGCACACTGCAGAGCCGATAAATCCCGCTCCCCCGGTCACCAGAACGCGCATTTGACCGCTCTCCGTCACTCGAAAATGGCCGCAAGCTGGTCCAGCCTGGGCAGGGACCTGTCTTTTGGCGACATTTTGGCCTCGACTGTCGTCACCGGCCACTCGATCGCCAGTGCCGGATCGGCCCAATAGAGCCCTCCGTCATGACTTGGAGCGTAGACTTGGTCGACCTTGTAGAACACGACGGTATCAGGCTGCAGCGTGCAGAAACCGTGCGCAAAGCCTTTCGGGACAAACAGTTGCTCACCCGTCTTGCTATCAAGCTTGACAGCTATATGCTTTCCGAAGGTCGCCGAGGAACGCCGAAGATCAACCACGACATCCAGAATAGCGCCGCTTAGCACTCGTATGAGCTTGGCCTGGGCGAACGGCGGTCGCTGGAAGTGCAAGCCCCGGACCGTCCCAACCTTATCTGAGCTGGATTGATTGTCCTGAACGAAATCGACGAGAATCCCTTTCTCTGCGAACGCAGATCGCCGAAACGTCTCACAGAAGTAACCCCGGTCGTCGGATACTCGACCCGTTTGAATGATCTTAATATCTGGGATCTCTAAACACCGTACTTCCAGCATGAAAACGTCCTCCGGTACGTGGTGCTCAGTCCCGCCAAAAGGCGCAACGAGGTCTTCAAAGCACCGATCGAAATTGCTCTCGTCGAAACTGCTCTCGCCGCCGTCATTCGGACCGTTATGATGGGCGCTCGCACATGCCGCGCGTCCGCAGCGCGGGAGGAATTCGAGGCCTTGAGCCGCCTCGCTTCGCCTCGCCGTGCCAGCAAACACGAGGCCCATTCAAGGCGTTCGACTGTCGTTGAATGATCGGGGAGACCCGACACGCTTCTTACCTTCACGATCAGTCCCGCCGGGCTACCCTTTAACCACCAGAACTCAAATCTCATTTAATTCTGTCCGTCGATTATCGTCGGCGCGCCACAGCGACGCCGCCCTTGGCCAAGCGGCCCCTCCCGCGGCTGCCGTCCAATTAATATCCGAATAATATTTAATTTGGCAATCATATTTTTCGGAGTTATATTCCATTTAATAAATCATATACCAAACGCTCGCATGCGGGCGACCAAACCGACGTGCTCCCGACCCAGACAGGTACCCCATGCTTCAGAGCAATCTTCTACAGACCGACAGAACACGCTTGCCTTTGGGCGGGCAGACCCCGTCCAACCAAATCGACGGCGGGGGAATCGGCGATCTCGTCAAGTTCGCGGTCATCTTTGCAAGGCGTCGATATCTTATGATCATCGTCACCGCGGCTCTCGTATTCGCTGCCGCGATGCTCTACCTGCGGTTCGCTCCCCCTACCTACACAGCTCAAGTACAGATTCTGCTGTCGAACCCTCGAGCTCAATTCGTTCAGCAGCAATCACTCGTTCCGGAGCCCGTCGTCGACGCGGCCCAAATCGAAACGCAACTGCAGATGATAAGGTCGCGGGGAATTGCAGCGGCAGTCATAACGCAGCTGGATCTCGCCAACGATCCGGACCTTACCAGTACACGGTGGTCCTTCAGCTCGCTGCTGCATCGCATTCGAAACCGCGGTCAGCAGCCGGAGCACGTTTCGAAGGCTGATGTGCCTAACGAAGGCGCGATCGCCGCGTTGTTGGATAGGCTCTCCGCGTACAGGATCGGATATAGCAAGATCATCGAGGTCAGCTACAATTCGAGCAGCGCGGAGCGGGCGGCGGAGATCGCAAATGCCGTGGCTAACGCGTACATCAACGACCAGATGAATGCTAAATTCGAGGCCACGCGAACGGCAGCCAGTTGGCTGCAGGAACGTCTCCATAACCTCAATGAGCAAGCACTGACGGCCGAGCGCGCCGTGAGCGCATATAAGTCTCAGAACAACATCGTCTCGACCGGCGGAAAATCGATCGACGAACAGCCCGTCAACGATCTTAACGCGAGATTGGTAGCTGCCCGAACCCAGACCTCGGATGCACAGGTCAAGTTCAACCGCTACGACGCGGTCCTACGCGCCAATGCAGCGGGCTCCTCCACCATCAGCGCTCCTGACGCGGCGAGCGCCGATGTCCTCCAGAGCGCGATTATCAATACGCTTCGCCAGCAGTATCTCGAGTTATCACGTCGCGAAGCCGATTGGTCAGCCCGGTTCGGCCGCGACCATCTGGCAGTTGTCAACCTGCGGACGCGGATACGCGACATTCGCACATCCATCCTCGAAGAGGTTAAGAGGCTCGCCGAAACCAGCAAAAACGAATTGGAAGCTGCTCAGCAGCGGCAGCAGGAACTCGAGAAGCAACTTGGTCGAGCCGTCTCGCAATCGCGCCTGACGAACTCCGCAGAACTAACCATACGGGAGCTGGAGAGCCGAGCGAAAAGTCTGCGCGCCATGCATGAGGCGTTTCTGCAACACTCCATGGGAGCGACTCAGCAGGAGACCTTTCCGATTTCGGAGACACGGGTGATCTTTCCCGCCTCCCCGCCAGAGCGCAAAAGCAAGCCGAAGGCAAAGTTGGTGCTGGGCTTCGGCTTAGCCGCCGGACTCGCACTCGGGATCGGCTTGGCTCTTCTAAGAGATGTTGTGGACAGAGTCTTTCGCACGTCGTCACAGATAGAGGCCGCACTGGAGCTACCGTGCTTGTCGTTGGTCCCTTTGCTGTCGGCTCCGAAGGCGCAGAAGTCGACCGTCCGATCCCAGCAATCGGATGAAGATCTGCGATCACACACGATGTCAAACGTGCCGACGCTTCACCGAGCCGTCATCGGAATGCCGCTCTCCCGCTTCACGGAAGCCATCCGTTCGATCAAGCTTGCTATAGACCACACCCCGGTGAAGGCGTCGAACCAGGTGATCGGAATCACGTCGGCTCTGCCAAATGAGGGCAAGACGACGATTGCAGCCTCTCTGGCTCACCTCATCGGACATAGCGGCAAGCGCGCTATTGTCGTCGATTGCGACCTCAGAAACCCTTCACTCTCTGCGGCCATGGCTCCAAACGCTACATTCGGCTTACTCGAAGTCGCGAACGGAAAACGCTCCCTCGAAGAGGCGCTCTGGCACGATCCCAGGACTAATCTCGCATTCCTGCCAGCCGTCCGGCGTGGGCCCCTGCTTCACACGAGTGAGATTCTTTCCGCCGAGAACATAAGCAAGCTATTCGATCGTTTGCGGCAGACCTATGACTACGTCATAGTGGATTTCCCGCCACTCTCGCCCCTAGTCGATGTACGCGTCACTGCGTCGTTGGTCGACTGCTACGTTCTCGTCGTCGAATGGGGACGGACGAAAATCGATGTGGTCCAGCATGCCCTGCATACTGCGCCGACCATCTCCGATTCCTTGATCGGCGTTGTTCTTAACAAGACCGACATAAGGGCAATGGCACGGTACGACGCTCACCGGAGTGATTACTACGATGACAGCCACTACGTCAGGTATGGCTTGTCGGACTCTTAGGATGACCCTCTGACATACGTCGGACCAAACAATGGAGTCAGCGCCTTCTGCAAATATGCTCTCCGTTTTGAGCGGGTCAGAGTCAGAGATGGTGTAAAATGGTTGTCCAGTCTACAATGCTCGCTGTGCCTGCGGCCATTGCGCCGGCTTTGGCTGCGGTCGAGAGCCTACTGGGTCCAGGGGTGCTATCTGGTTTTCTTGCGGCCGCCATACTGGGCGTCGGCCTCTTCTCCACGTCGTCAACCCTCGCATCCTTCGCGAAGCTTCTGCGGCCCCTCTTCATTCTGGCTCTTGCCGCACCCGTACTTTGGATCGCATTGCAAGTTGTTCCGATCCCGTTCCGCGGCCTCGGAAATCAGATCTGGGCGATGGCGTCGGCAGCCCTACACCAACCTCTCGCGGACAGGTTCTCAGTTGATGTACGCGAGACGATGCTGGCGCTATCACATTACAACCTTGTTCTCGCCGTGGCCCTCGTCACCGCCGTCGTTGCCCTGGACAAGCAGCGGGCGGCGCAGGTTCTGAGTGTCCTTGTATCGGTCACCGCTGTCATCTGCATATTTTCGATATTGAGAAGAAGCAACTCGAGTGGTTCAGTGCCGGCCGAACAAGTCTGGACGGGCTCGACCGAGGCGGCACTTGGTGTCCTTCTCTCCACTGCAATGGCTATCCGCGCGGTCGACCAGCTGCGCCGGCCTAGACGGTCCCCTCGCTCGCCGGCAGGACCGCTCGCCATGCTTACCTGCGCAATTCTATCATTGATCGTCTCCCTATCGGCAGTCGCGCTTTGCAGTGGCTGGACCGCACTGATTGCCGTTCTGCTCGGAGCGACAACCATCCTCACGGTGGTCGCTATTCGCAAACTGTTCTTTGGCATGTGGGGCAGAGTTGGCGTTCTCGCGACCGCCACCATGTTGTTCGTCGCCGCCTTCACTTTCATTCCGATCAATCGAAATGCCGACCTGACGATTGCACTATCGACGCAACCACGGGCCGCAACCGAGCGGATGCTGCAGGACACTCACGCGATCGGAACCGGCGCAGGCACGTTTGTTGCGCTTCTGCCGATCTATGGGGACGTTGGCATGCTCGCAATGCGCGAACGGCCAACCGCTGCCGCCGCGGTCGCGGTCGAGATGGGACGTACGTTCCTCTGCGGCCTGTTGATAGTTGCCGTCATCAGCGCCTGCATCTTGTTCGCGCGCGCCCTGTCTCGCAATCACGCTTACTTATACCCGGCGGTCGGCGCAGGCGCTTCCGTATCGTTGACAATACTGGCGTTTGCCGAAAATAGCCTCTTCGATTTATGGGCATCACTGTTGGTGGCGGCGGTTTACGGCCTGGCTTTTGCTCAAAGCCTGTCCAGTCCGGCCCGCGACGTGGAGTCCATCGAGTTGCGGCAGCTCATGCAGGCAGCCAGCGACCGAACCACGGCAGCGCGACGAATTCCTACAACCCCCATTGCTTCCCCATCGCCTCTGACACGCGTTGCTCTGACAGTGATCGGATTGCTGTTAGCTGCGCAAGCAGCGTGGATGGTCTCGCAAAGCTGGCCTTTTGGTGATCGCCTCTCAGTTTCAGCGGTTGCCGGTTCGAACGAAGCCAAGGCCTCAGCGCTCCAATCCACGCGCGAGAATGCCGCGACGATCTCGGGATTCGCTGCAACTGTGGGCCTTAGGTCTGACAATGCTGCGGACCCGCAGAACACCGGGCGATCCGCGGACCTGAATTCCTTTTCCGCAGTGCTGGAATACTCACCTCTTCGAGGCGACGTTTGGCTCATGCTTGCGGTGCTTTCAAAGCAGCACGCGGCGACTTATGACACGACAAGCTTACTTAGGATGTCCTACTATACTGCACCAAACGCGCTGGATCTTATTCCACTACGGCTTTCCGTCGCTCTCGGCACTGATGCTGCGATCAAGGAGCCTGAGCTTCGAGATCTTATCCGACGCGATCTTAAAGTTGCCATGACCGGCCGGACCGCACTCCGGCCAGCCATCGCCACCGCATACCAGTCGGCATCAGCAGACGGCAGGGCGTTTGCCGAGAGCTCTATTTCGGAGCTCGACCCAGGCTACGTTCAAAAGTTGCGGTCGCGAGGCCCATAGCCGTTTCTCTACCCGATCGCACCCGGATCGGTCCTGACTGAATGTCGCGAACGCGTTTAACGGGATAGATTAAAATTTATCGCATCCGCGACGAATTCATGTTGATTAATTTATTTAAATTTATAGTATATTAATTATTAACTTCCTGCCTTCCTTGTTGATTAGCCATGAATTTTATCAACCGGCATATCGGCGACCATGAGAGCGATCTAGCTCTCCTCAGCTCACAATCGTCCATTGCTGATGAAGGCAAATGGCCCGTCCGGTACGACGCCGTCGAATTTGTGGCGATCTGCGCCGATATCGCGACCATTCTATTCGCCGGCTTCCTTTCCGCGCTTCTTTCACCCGTCAACCCGGCACCAGCTGGCCTAGCCCAGACATGCGCCTACGCGGCAGCAGCATCAGTATCTTTTGTCTACATTCTGAAAGGCAGGGGACTGTATCGGCCGACCGAACTCCTCCTACTCCGAGGCCAAGTTCGCGCCATTTGCCTCACCTGGATCTTGTTGCATGTCCTGGTCGCCGCTGTGGAGATGCTTGATGACAATCCACAGTTCTTCCGAGGTACCGGCCTCCTGTTTGCGGCACTCGGCCTGGCATCTTTGGTTACGCAACGGTGCGTTGCCAGGATACTACTGATAAGATGCTTCAGTGGCAGGAGGTTCGCTCGGACGAATCTCGTCCTGATCACCGATCAGCCACCCTCGGCTTATGCTGGCCTGTCGGAGACTCTCGCGGTCCTCGGCTATCGCGTTAAGGGCCGCTTTGGTTTGCCCGCGATGGGCTCGGACCCTGGTTCCAGAAAACGGCTCAGCTCCCGCGTGATCG
>Ga0209489_103941_pt1 | contig 28174 bp, 10 predicted proteins | sample SiratrowhiteBW_FD_187527 | JGI IMG/M metagenome (GOLD analysis project Ga0209489, IMG submission 187527) | Root nodule microbial communities of legume samples collected from California, USA - Siratro white BW (SPAdes) (version 2) | ecosystem: Host-associated > Plants > Roots > Nodule | place... | reverse complement strand
TATATATATATATATATATATATATATATATATATATATATTTTAAATTTTCATTTGAGTATAATAAATAATCATCATTTTGAATATCGGTATATTTTTAAACATTTAAAATCTATAATTTTATATTTTATTTTAACTTTTAGCATCTTGAAATTTAAATATTATACATTTCATATTATTCTATGGTCTTTAATTATTGAAATAATTTCATCAATATGTTTAATTTCCATGGAAACATTAAATCCATCTTCTGTTTAATAAGAAGATTTTGAAATTATTAAGAAAGAATGAAACAAAACACAAGTTTTCAACTATTTTATAAAAAATGTTCTTCTTGTTCTTCTTGCACAAGGTTGGTCGGCTTCTGCAAGCAACAATGTTTTTAGAATTTCCTCCTTAGCTGTCTTGATAATTCTTACGTCCCTTCAGATCTTCCGTCATACACAATTTAAAGAGAGGTTCCATGCACTTCGATGCTCAAGTCAATGTGGATTCGAGTGAAAACAAGATAAGATTGGATAAAGAAACACTACTCATTTCGTAGGACTTCTTTTATCTTTTATAATGGTTGAATGGCCCTAGGTGGATAGGCCCATGGCCCATTATGGTATCTCATTTGATGTATGTCATGTGTCAGTTGATGGAGAGGAGATCTTATTGGTGGAGTCGACTATCTCGTATACTCTTCGATCGGCTAATGTATTCAAATTGTGTAATTGTATATTGGTTTCGATAACTAATTCATCTTATAATACAAATACAAATGTAATCTTCATTACATACTTTTTCTATATCCTCAAATATTAAGTTAATAGATAAAGTTGAAAATTTAAAAATTTTATTATTTATAATTAGATCGAGTTGAGGTATTAAAAATATATAGTTATATTTAATTGGAAAAAGACAACATTATATATATGTGGAGATACCTTCTATTTATAAATAATAAGCTTTCAAGATATTAAAATAATATACTATTATTCATTAAAATTCATATTTATCAATATTTTCAATTACGCTAATTATCTTAATTAATAATTTTACTACTTAACTACAGTCTCGACAAATGTATTACAAATTTAGATCATCCACTCGTTTTGATAAAATGGAGAAGTCAGCAACATTCTCCTCGTATAATCACGTACCCAACCAACTTCAATTAGAAAAATTAATCAAACCAAGAGTACACTCTTCCTTCCAAATAATCAATCGGTGAGGTGATTACAACTTTTTTTTTCTTTCGTCTTTCTTTTGTTCCAAACACAAATTTATTATCATAAAAACCTAAGCTGTTGGCTACAGGGAATGGTTGATTTTGAGAAACCTAAAACCACTGAATCTGGACACCCGTCACTGCCCAAAGAGATAAAGAATTATTAAAATAAGAAGGAAGTGGAATAAAAATAACATCGACGATTGGCGATTAGTAAAGTTAAAAGTTTCATTTAAAAAATGTAAGTGGGAGAAAACTACAGGATAAGTGTTAATAGACTACTTTTCCATGAATGGAAGAGAAGCATCCACGTCAGTGTGGATTCAACCTCGTACATCTTGCCGACAACGTATCATAAAAAAAGTAAACGAAACCAAACCTACTCTCGTATTTAGCCTCACTCAAATTCAACCTTCACATTGTTTATTCCTAAATGGAAATTATGATACTAATGTATTGTCATTGTCGCCAACTTCAATCTCCTACTTGGAATTAATCACTTATTTGTTTACGTGTTTTGCATTCTAACAACCAAAATTTAAAATTTTTGAAACTCCTAGTTTTGGTTAATCACTTATTTGTTTACATGTTTTTGCATTCTAAGAACCAAAATTTAAAATCTTCGACCCAACTTGAAAATCCTAGTTGTGATTGATCACTTATTTGTTTACATATTTGTATTCTAACAAGCAAAATTTTAAGTCTTGACCCCAAATATTTTGCTGTTTTTTTATGTTATATTTCTATTATGTCTTCAAAATATATTATATATTGAAAATATTTATAATATAATTTAAATGTTAAAATTACTATATTTTGAAGACATAATAAAAAATATAAAAAAATCAATAAAGAATTTAAATTTTAAATTGTTTCACAATTTTTGAACAAGAAAAAAGTAATTTTTTAACACTAACATTAACTTATTGGTGAGTTAATTAGTTAAAATCATTTTATATAACTTATCTAAATTTTTATTTTTGGATTATTTGTATACTAATTTTAGCATATCAAGAAAATTCTTTTATTTTATTTTAAAAGTTTGTAAATGTGATCCAATGTGAGTATAGATCATGAATAATTCTATAGTTCAAAAGTAATTAGTGTGTGGTTTTCTGCCTGTTTATATACTATATGTTTGTGAATTGTTTTAATGTTGTTAACTCTTGAATAGCCAAGTTTTATATTGTAAAAACCATTTTGGAAACTTATTCTGACTATTCACATGTTTGTTAATAAAAATAAAGAAAAAAGTAATTATATTCACCAATTTCCTTGATATTAGTCAATTAATCAATTCGTAATTTTTTATATTTTTTATAAAAAATACTAAATGTAATATTTATTTACCGTGATAAAATAGCTATATAATTTCATATTTTATCTTTTTATTTCTACACCACAGTTCGTCCTCTTATATATGTGCAAGTAAATTTAAAATATAAAACCATTCTGTTCTTGTTTTATATTTAATAAAATGAAAAACAATATTGGAACAGTTTTTTTTATTTGTGTTGCTTTAAGAAGATAATACAAGGTTGTTCTGTAGCTGTACGACCGGCTATAACCGGTTTGGATGTCAAATCGAAGTGGTGGGTTGACCGTAATACGAAGGTTACCCAAATTGGAAATTAAAGTTTAGCAAAAGGTTTTAAGGTAGAAGGATTACCGGAAGGGGAACTTCTAATTGTGGAATAAAAAAAGCATTATTGCCTCGTAAACCTCGTATTCTGCCCTAATATTTATTGCCATTTGCGAAGTTTTTTATGTGTTTCCTCTGCCACGTGTAGGTATAGCTTTTTGGTCTTTCCCTATATCTGTATCGTTCCTTGCAGAAAGAAAATTCAGGAACAAAAGTGGGACCAAACGCACCTTTCACCCATTACTATTATGTCCCATGATTGGACTTCGACAAGACACCTCTTTGCCCTTTTTTATCACACCAAATAAGCCTCATGCTTCGTCCAAGCTGCTGCATTTCTTAGGGTGTATTTGGTAACAAAAATATTAATAAACCACCACTTCCTATTAAAATATGTAACTTGTTGCTGATTTATATTTTGAAAAGTATTTAAATTTAAAATAATAACAGTAATTTTCTTTTCTTTTAACACTTGAACTTATGGGACATTTAGGGAAATTTTATTCACAAATTCGTTCTCTAATGGAAAATTTTATTTTAAATTTCTTTACTACCTAATAGTAGGTTTTTTATGTTATTACAATACAAGATTTTTTAAATTTAAATTTAAATTTTCTTTTAATTTTAATCTTTTTAATATTTGAATTATTTTTTTAGATCTTATAATATTTCTTTTTGGTAGAAGATAATTTAAAATTCAATTGTTTTTACTATTTTAAATATATTAAGATTTCTGGTAAAAGAAGTCATCTTTTTAGTGTAAATATCTTATCTTTTATGTTTATAATTTTTGTGAAAATGTACCACTACAGTGGTTTAAAATAAATTTGAAGTTTTAAGTTTCATTCGAAGTAATATTAAGGTAAGGATTGAAATGATAATTAGACACTAAACTAATAGTAAATAATCGAATTATGAACCAAAATCACAACAAATAATTTATTTCTGAGACAAAGACGACCGAATGGAAACGTGTCACATATTTGTAAATATTAATTTTAATTACTAATGACTACGAAAGTGACACGTATATTATAATTTTAAAACTATTTTCAAAAAGAATGACGGCAAATGTGTCACATGACATGAATATTAACATTTAATACCCATTATAGCGAGAGTGTGACATATATTAAATTAGATTTAACGTTGATTTGAAAAATAATTTAAATTCAAAAGTAAATGAAATGTATTTTTTAAGGATGCATTTAGGTTGCGTTATGAATTGTTCTAACTTTTACCCTAATCTTTTCTTAAAGTTACGAGTCTTTTAAGTATTTTATATTATTAATATATCTAATAAAAATAGTTTGCATGACATTACATTTATAATAATTTTGTTAATTTTAAAATAAAAAGAGAGAATTTTTGTCCAACATTTACTCTAAAGAATATAAGAAAATATTATATATACAACTCGTGAATAACAAAAATTGGTGAAGTTAGTAAAAAAAAAATCATCTACAATATAATATAAGGGATAAATGATAAATGTAATACTCCCAATTATGTTATTTATACATTGTACCATATATATACATAGATATATAATTTACATTTCAATATCAAGATATCATAAAATATTATCATGTCATACGAACTTCAAATATATAAAAATACAAAAATAAAATATCAGAAGCACATCAAAACTTTATTTGTTAACTGTGGAGTTTTATTACCTATAATATCTTTATTCTTATATAACTTACGATAAAAAAATAATAAAAAAAGTAATAGATAGGATAAGGTAGTGTTTTTAAAATATCTCAACATAAATTTTAATTTTAATTGAGAAAGATATGAACTTTTACACTTTATCTTATAACAATATACTAAACAATGAAGTATCTAACAATAACTAATATTCATTATTACTCTTGTTAAAAATAAGCTAATATACATATATAAATACTTTATTTTTAAAAGATACATATATCGAATTTGATTCAAAGATATATATATTTATCATACTACATTTAATATGTGTCCTTCTACTTAATCATAATTTAAAGTTACTATAATTCACACATATATTGTCAAAACTTTTTTTATATTTTCACATATTTATAATCTGTTAAATAATTATTTAATTTCATTATTTATTTATTTATGTTTGTTTTAACTTATTCATTTTCTTCTTCTTTTTCGGGTTCTTTTGACACAAATATCAATTAATTACACTAAAAAAAAGAAAGCCACTCTTTACTTGAGAAAAAAAAAAAAAAAAACTCTTTACTTGAAAAAAAAAACCTCAAAACCATGATCGAAAATCTGTTGTTCTATTATCCGAACAAACCATTGTTTGCATTTACGTTAATAGCGAAGTATACTGAAAAAAATAAAAATAAAACCCGACAAAAACATATGATAAAACAAACGTTTGCTTACAAAACTAGAATACTAAAAGATATCTTCTCTGTTATGTAAGTAGAAAAGAGTGAAAATGAATTAATTATATGAAATATTGATAATGTTAAAAAAAATTACTTTTAATTATTTATTTTTTATTATAAAATTCTTATTTTCAAAACATTATATTAGAAAAAAGTAATTTATTTTCATTATAATATTAAAAAAAAATGAAACACAGATAACCCTTTTCTCTCAACAGGTCATGCCAATTTTGGATGTGAAACAATTTTATTTGATCTCCAACAAAATAGCTTCATGTTCTTGATTTTTTCTTTAACATAAACAATAGAAAATTAATAATATTATTCTATTTCCCTATTTCTGTTTCGTTTTACTTTAAATCAATTAAGTTTAAGTTGACATAGAGGCTAAATACTGTGTGTTGACATACTATAAGATAATGAATGCAATAACAAAAATTGGTGTTCGATGCACATTATCTACAAAAACCCAGGAATCAATAATAATGAGATTAACACAAAGGAAATTGTTGTTGGATAGTGGACTCAAAAAAGATAAATTGATTAGAGTTATGGGAGAAAATTGACCACACATAATTTGCACCAATCCTTTAAATTTGGTGGACGAAAGCAAAATTGTTTTTATTGGTTTGATTAGAAAGAAGAAAACAATAGCATGAAGAAATGGAACACTTTATCAGACAACAAAAGGAAAAGAACAAGGGAGAGACAAGGATGAGGGGGGCATTTATGGATGTCTCACAACGAAGAATGAAGACGATAGTTGAACACGTGTTTTTAAAGTAACTCTTTTGAACATATATTTTTGTTGGTGTATAAAACCCTAATAAGTTCGAAAAATACGCCAAAAATTATTTGGGATATTGATAAAAAGATATTTGCAATAACTGTGAAAAAACTTTGAAAGTGATTTGGTTTTCATCCTCAATAATTTTTAACAAATGTTTCTCATGTTAAATGTGTTTTTTTTTTTAATTTTTATTTTGCATATTTTTTTAATTATGATATTATATAAATTATTCATAATCGAAAACATATACATAATCACTAAGTATTCGTTTGAATTAAAATTTAAATATTCAAATTTAGATTTCAATTAACTTTACTTTGCAAATTAAAATTTAAAAGCAATTACTTATTTACTCTGATTCCAAGCAGGGGTTCCAAAGTAAAGTAGAGAAAAAAAATCAGTTTATAATAAAACAAAACGTTTTCCAGATTTACTTTCTATATAACTAAATTCGCAATAGTGATTATTTTTTATCAAAAAATATCAATGATCAATATATTAACTTTCGTAAGATTCAAATATACTACTATTGGAAGTTATTTCAGGAGAGACCCAGCAGAAATTAAAATCAATAAATTTTTAAAAAATTATCAAAAAATTAAAATAGTATTAATATGAAACTTTATTAGACAAGTAATATGTTAGTTTTTTTATTAATCTTCATAATCAATTTTTACTTAATTAAATTCTTGAAAATCTTTTCTTTAAATAAAAACATTGACATAACAAATTTACAAATCTAAATTTCATCACCTTAATACCAATAAATCATAAATAAACTTATACAAAAAGTTAAGATCACATTCAATAAAAATATTAAGATGGTAAAGTTGTGAGTACTTTTCTTATATTTTATTCATCTTAGTTATTTCTTTACTTAATTGTTGGCTTGGACTTATCAATTGAATCTCTAATCAGTATTTCTCTTTCACTCTAAATCTCTGTGTGGACAAATTGAACCAAAAATATCAATGCAGCAACCAAACAATATCGATTTTGATGTTGGTCTTAGATGTCAAAACAATGAACAGAAACTTGAAGTGCCTTCTATTTTTACTTATTTGGACAATTTTAGAAGCTTTCATATCAAGCCCCCACTGCTTTCTCATCAAAGTGACACTATGAAGATTCGGATTGATTTGAATTTGGGTGTGATCCAATGAATTTAGAAGATAACCTCTTCTCAAATGGACTAGTGGGGTTTGAGGAGTTTCATGCTCTATGGTTCTTATTGGAGAATCCCATTTTAACAGCCATGGCCCTCTGCCATTAGCATAATCTAATTATTGCCACCTTGTTTATCTTTCAGGAAAGTTGGTGAAAAGATTCTACAATATTGTTTTCCAACAAAATATAATTATTATTTTTAATCCAAGATCCAACTAAAATGCATTCCTCAACTAGAATGTGAAAGAGATAACTCTACCAAAATATACTACTATGTAGGTATGATAATTTCTTCATATAGATAACAAGTATTTTTTTTTTTTGGTCAGAAATAGTTTTATTTGTCGGGATAGAATTATTGCATATGATGATTTTAAGCTACTTTTTAAGTTTATTCCTAATTTTATTGGATTATAAACATTTGAAAAACAAATTATAGAATGATATAGAAAGATATATAGAAAATATAATTGTATAAGTTTTATTATATAAATGAAAGTAATATTTTGAAAAGATACGTTATTATATAATTATAATAGTATATTTTCAAAGAAATAATTTTTTATTCAACCTTTTAGTATTTTAAATTATTATTTAAAAGTTGTATATGTTTTTTTTTTTCATTTGTACTAAGTCGTTTTATCTATGAGTTGATATAATAAATATTAATCAATTTTTTTTTTCAAAAAAATAATTTTTCTAAATTAATTGTTTTATTTCTCAATTTTTTGTTTTTCAAAATTATTATTTGTTTTAAAAATTCTTTCAATTTATGATTGTTAATTCTGTTTAATTTAAGTTGCCTGAAAATTAGAAAACAACCCAACAAGTACAAAAGATGGTGTAATAATTAAATGTCTCTATAAAATTTAAATATGTAATAATAGGTAAAACGAAATTAAGAATGATAAGTACATGTAACTGTGTATGAAAGAAAGTTAAATAAGCTAAAAGTTAGAAGGTAGTTAACTTAATTCATAGATTATCAGCTTTGTATGCATTTCTGTCCACTTATTTAATGTCTTGAATATTAATTAAATACTTTTTTACAATAAATAAAATTATATTAAAGAAAACATGATATTTTTAAAATATTTAATTTTAAAATAATATAATTTTTTATTCAATATCGAATTAACATATATATATAATTACATAAATATTAAAATAAAATATTAAATAACAATTACATCATTGAAAATTTAAAATTGATAATGAAACACTTTCATGTGTTAAAAAATAAACTAATAGTAAAAATAATTAAATGTGTAATTTATAAACGATTAAAGTTTATGAGATCGTGTGTTACGTATTTTTTTTAAGATTTGATATATCTTTTAAACAAAACGCATAAAAAATAAATAAATAAGATTTTGATAAGAAAATGAAAAAAAATAATATAATAAGAAATATGATTCTTCTAATGAAATAAGCAAAAGACTAGACATCATTTTTTTTTTAATTTTGCTAATAGATTAAAAATATTTTAATAAATTAATATATAAATAAACATAACTAATACTTACAAATGCGAATATATATATATATATATATATATATATATATATAATTTGATAGAGCACTTATCCCATTTTTTAATTTGCCAATAGATTTAGATTTTGCTTAAATATGAAACACATATATTAATAGATTTTATGTGCATCGAAAAGTAGGTATAAATAATGTATTATCCAAGTCTCGTAATTTTGGTTAATCTAGTATTTGGGAATTTCGGATAACCTAATCACAAAGAATTATATTTACTTGCACATTTCCGTAATTATATATAGAATTCGCATAACACAACTTTATTAATAATCAAGTTAGTTGTTTGCGTTTTATAGAACAGGTAACATACCATTCAACTTGGGTCCAATGTATTATAAATACAATTCTAAAAAAGTACTTAATCTAAATGCATTATAAATACAATTCTAAAGAAGTAGTTAATCTAAATGTCAATATTTTATATTTATTGATCATTTAATTATTCACTACTAATTTGAGTATCCAGGTGAATTTCCTTTCAAGTTCTTGAACCTTTAAACTAAAACACTACTTTTCGAAGACTATCAACTAAGTTTAATCTTAAATTCAAATTTGGTCAACACTATATAAATTCAAAAAACTTGAATCCAAACTCTAATAAAAATAAATATAAAAATAATACTTAGTGTATTCAGCCAATTGATAAATACTTTTATAACAAAACTTTGCTTAAAAGTTGATTAAAAAATACATCATTCTCTTTCGAGAACAAACTAGAAAAAACTAAAGAATTGTCTCAAAAATGTTAATTAGGAGGTATACAAAGTTCTTAAGAGAGTATAAATCATTAAATATCTTTTATTCCTACAAACTTGTCGCAAAAATAAATCTTTTTTTCTATTTACAAAATTAAAGTCATGTCCAATATCAACAAGCTTCCAACTGTTCAGTCTGTGAATCAATCATAATTATTAATTAGAATTAGTAAATTATTGGTCACGTTAGACCCTTTGCACGTGGGCTAAGGTTATATAGACTACAATGTTGAGTTACCTTATTTAATTATTTAAGCTAAACACTAAAACTCAAAAGTATAATTCAATAAATTATATAAGAAAAATGAGTTGTATTATATTAAAACCATTATTTAATTTACTAGGTCTTTAAATTAATTTTCTGTTTAATTTATTCACTTGCACACAAGAAAAGAGTGAATTATTGGAGTGAGCTTGTGATGGTAACAAGGAGACATTAAGTACTAGTAAAATAGATACACATATATAAGTGAAAAAAATTATAATTCAGTCAACATGGGCAACAAAACAAAGTCCTTTATGCGACCCCATGTTAACTAATATTACTTACACCAACACCAACAAAAGGGACCAACAATACGTACAAAATTTGTATCTAGTTTAATATAAGATGAACGATCAACAATCAAATTCGTGTTTCTTTTTCAATCTGATTAAATACACGTGGTTTGTTTACTAGAGAATAAATGAAGAGGGAGTGAAAAGGAACGAAAAACATAATTTTTTTAATAATAATTTTGTTGAAAAAGTTTGATGATCGATTTTAACGAGATTTCTCTTCGAATCAATTTCAAATGCAAATAGAAAATTTTAAAAAGTTTAGATAGAAAAATTAAAACAGTAAATATATATATATATATATATATATATATATATATATATATATATATATATTAATGTTTTAAGTTAATAAAGTATATATATTATAAAACTAATTATTATTTTTTATTTAAAATTTTACCTATCTGACTTTTTATGTCAAAGTATTCATCTTTTTTAAGGAAGTTAATTTTAAAGAAAATGACTATGATGTATGGTATATAATTATATAGTGATTGTAATATGTTATATTTATTTGAAATATTGCTTTTATAATGTTTTGCATATTTGAGCCATGGTTTATTTCTTAAGGATATAGGGAGAATACTTTGTTTGTTGAAGTGAAAATAGAGGTTTTTCCATAAAAAGGTTTGTCTCGGCCTATTTTTGGTTAAGCAAAAGTATGGTATTGATATGATACAAAGTGGTATAAATTTTACTCAAGTGAAAAATTAGGTCTGTTTTAAGTGAAAAATAATACAGCGAAACTAGAATCAATTCAGGCTAATTTTTGCTTTCTGCCAAGCAACTGAATGTTGCTCAAGAAAAACTTAATCAAATTTTTAGGATGTTATATAAAATTGAAAAAAATAATTGAGTAGTTAAGCATAAATTCTTTGAAGTGATGTGAGGTTGAATAGGGTAATTGATGTTCATAACTTATTGATGATGTATAAGGTTGAATATAGTCAATTATTAATGTCCATAAATACTAAAAAGAAAATTATGAATTTCCTTTTTGAAAACATTAAAGGGCAAAATCTGTAATTTTTCTTAAACAACATAAATAGATTATTATATACTAATAGAAAGTGTCTACATTTAGTAAGTTAATAAAGAATACTTATTACAATAAAATAATGATTATCATAACAAAGAAATTATCAAATCAATAAAGATAAAACTATATAAAAATAAATTGTAAAAATAATTATCCTTAGTGTTTTTTGAAAAATTAGTACAAAAAAATAATAATGAACCTGTTTTATAAGGCAAGTTTTGATATTTGATATTTGTTTAATCATAAATTCAAATTCTAGAAACCCTTTTTACTAGTGAGGACCTTTATTAAGCTTCAAGCAAAAGAGCAAGTGAAATATTAAGTGGGATTATGATGGTTGGCCACCCAAGAAAACTGCATCATTAATGAGTTTGCACCAATAATTAACTAGTGTAAATAGAAAACAAAGTTTAGGGGCAAAGATGCCATGGAGTAGTTTGCTTTCAATCACATGTTTTCAACTTTTTTCTATGAAAGAAAAAGAAAAGTGATAGATAAGCACGTGTTTAAATGTTTGAAACAGTAACACCACTCTACGAATTACCATGCAAATTTGTTTTTTTTAAGGAAAGCAGAAACTATTTTATGTGAAAGATAACTCTGTTTTGAAACAATAATTTGCATGAGGCTAGTCAATTCTAACTTTAATACCACTGTAAAAATTTAAGAATTTTTATTTTTTTACTCATAATAATTTATCAATTAATAATATATTAATATGAAGTAATATATGCACTCTTATGCGTCTAAAATTTTTAACAGTATTACAAAGCTAAGACACATAATAATTTGTAAATATTTTTTCTTTAATATCTTTAACATTGTTTTAAGTATGTTAAAATTATTAACTACCAAAATATATAATATTTTTCTGACTACTGGCTTGGTCAACAGCTATGATAATCAATATTCAAATTTGTTAACTACTACTGATTTGTTTTCTGTAGATTAGACTAATGGTACTGTGCACTGTTTGACGATAAAGTAGCTTTGACACTGATGCATTTCATTTTGCTCATGCCAATAGAGGAAGACAACAACCTATCAGAAATATCATTTTTCGGAAAGGGATGGGTGACTTAAAATATATTAAATTTTAATAGTTCAACCAGAAATTTTGCAAACTTTTAATAAATTTAACTTTAATTAAGAAAAAATATTTTAGTTTTAGAGAAGTTTACAGCTAAGAAAGATAATGATCCGATTGATCTTGAATCATTTCAAAACATATTAAGAAGAAATAGATATTCATGATTAACGTCGTTATGGAAATGAGGTAGATGTTATCCTTGATAATAGTGATGGTGAACAAAAACATGAGATGTCACAAGATGAAATTTTTTTGTTGATGTAGTGAAATCCTTCCAAGTTCTGTCTAAGAAGTTCAACAGCTAATTAAAGGCTATATAATCTAATATAGGTATTTTCTTAAGAAGTTTGCTATACATATAAGGGAGAAACCAAGTGTTATTGAGAGTGAAAAAATAAAATAAAAGTGGTTTGAGGAAATGAAAGGTGAGATGAAAATTCTCATAAAATTCACACTTTTATTTGGTGATGAAAAAAAACTTGAATTATAAATGGATCTAAAGGGGTAAAGCGAGTATAAGTTTATGTAAATAGCAAGATTTGTAACCAGTAGATTTAGTTAAAAGAATGAGTATTTATTTTAACAAGATTTTCTTGCTTAAGTAAGATGTTATATATTACATTTGAATTAAGTTTAACTGCTTTTGGTTTGGGGTAGAGCAAATGAATTTGAAGATTGTAAATAGCTTTTTTCATCAAGTAATCAAAGATTGTATATGTTAGTTGAGAAAAAACTTGACAATTTTAAGACAAATCCACGATAATGATACAATAAATTTAATTTTTTTTTATGTATAAACATATTTATATGAAGATTACTTTTGATCATTATGTGTTTGTTAAAATGTATTTAGTGATAACTCCATTATCTTGTTGAATATTAATGATATGCTTAGAAGAAAGTTTATTTCCAAAATTGAATGTTAAAGAAGTGATTGAACGAGTTATCGTAATAAAAGAAATGAAAGCTACTAAACAAATTTTTGATATAAAAATTGTGTGTGACAAAAAAAAGAAAACTTTTATCTGTTACAGTAACGTTATATAAAAAAAAAGACTAAGATGATGAGTATTTCTCTAACTGAAATAGAGCCCGCAAAATAAAGTTAAGAAATTCAATATATAAGATGTGTTTCTTTTGGTTTTGTAGTGAATAATCTGATATATATATATATATATATATATATATATATATATATATATATATATTTATATATCTATATATTTATATATAATATGGTGTATAAATAATTTTTAAAACCTCTCCAAAGTGGTTACTTTTAAAAATGAGAAAAATCATGTTTACCATTTATTATTTTAATATTAATGACTTCAATTATTGTTAAGTGATATTCCATTTTCCTATTCTATCGTAGGTTAAAAAAATTGGTAATTGAATAAATTTCTATCAATAAATAACAAAATGACAAATTTCTTAGTGTAAAGTTTTTCCATTATTGAAGACGACTAAGGTAGATTTCAAAAGCGAAAAGAAAATAAATAGAAGGGAAAAACAAATAAATTAAAAAATTGAATGAAAATTCAAGTTGATTGATTGAAAAGAAAACTGAATTTCCCTTTTCACAGTGAAAATAATAAAGTTTGTTGATTAATAATAAAGTTGATTGTACTACAAAGTTGTTATCCTTCGGACAAGACTTGCAATGAAGATGCGACAATATTAAACCTCCAATTTAAGTTTCTGAGCGTGAGGCCCCCACTAATAATGTGAATTAAATTTCATTTAAGACTTGTCCATTATTACGTTAACTATGAGTTTGATTTAAGAGTATTTTTATCCTCTATAATTATACTAATACGTAATGTTAATCTTTTAAAATATGTAGACATATTTGTCATAATATCATATATTAAAATTAATTATCAAATTTTTTCTCAACCAATTTTAGTCTATGATTGTGCTTGTGTTTCTCGCGGATTGGATTCAATACTTTTTGTTGATTTTATTAATTTATTATTTATATAAATGTACACATATACAACTATTCTTTTACATAATAATAACGATTATATTTATTAAGTTTAATGAATATAATGGTAGTATGACCATACATAATGTCTTATAATTTTTATTCGACAGAATGTAATTTGAGGTGAAATAATTATTTATATAAATAATTCTGACTTGTATAATGAGATGTTGGGATTAGTATATGTTTTCAAGTTTTACATGGATATTAAGAAATTAGAATTGAGAAAAAAAATCTATTAATATTATATATATATATTCATACATATAGATCAGGAGAAGGTATGTTGTATATAGAATTGTATGTTTATCATCTTTATCTTTATTATAAAGTAAACTGGGTAACAATAAAAATTTAACAGTTTAAGTAAATTTCTATATTTTGATTAAACTTTTTCTTATTTTATACTGATTGGGAGAGTAATTGGCACTTGAGAAAAATTTTAGTTATGACTTATTTTAGGAGTGTTAGTTTTTTAAAGATTAATTTGCTTTTATAAGGGTTGAAGTATTCATTAAATTATTATTTTTTATTCAATTTGATGGTAAAATTGTAATTTTGTTAATTATTGTATTTATAACTTTGTTGACTTATAATTGAAATTATGAAGTTAGCAAGAGGGAAAATTTCATATTACTTGACTGAAAATGTAATAAATTAAAATATAAGTTAGTTAAAATAAAACAATAATGTAACAATATTGCTTTATTCAAGTCACAATAGTTAAAAATATTTAACAAGTTAGTCATTATTATTACAATAAACCATCATTTCTTATACCAATGAAGTTTTGGCTACACCATAGAACTACCATCTTAGATTAAAAATCAACTTGGTAAAAAATAAGTCTAACACAAATTTTAAAATGTTGAATTCCTTAGTGTCAGTGCAAATTATCCCTTATCTTTTACAAATATTCCTTAACCTCAATGGTTGAATTTTTAAGTATGAAAACATTTGCCCCATAAGTTGTATGATAACATTGTACTAACACCTAAAGTTCCCCCTAGAAAGTAAAAGGTTCTTCAAACACCCAAAAGCACCATATATGAATGCTCTACTCTTCTTTTTCTGTTATATCCACATTGAATATAACTACTCACATGTTATGCATTGCATCTTGTGGAAGCGTCATTGCCTTTAAGAAATTATACTAATAATTGTTCCTGAATGTTTCACAGTATATAAGATTTTATTGTAACAACCTAACATATAACATATATTAAGGTCGTTAAATCTAAAAGTAATTAATAAAAAATATATTTACTATAATTTTGAATGACAGTGTAAGTTTTTTTACAAATTTACTATATGTATAAAATTGAATCTAGAGCTTATACCATTATTTTTTTTTACCAAAGAAAATATCATTTGTATATTTTTTTTTCTATTTTTGTAAAATTTTGTAGGGCTATCACTCATTTGGCATTATAAGGCATGGGTAAGGTACATAGTAAAGTTGCCGACAAACAAAACTGTAACTAATTATATATTTGACGGATCGTAGGATTCCAATCTTTATTAGGATAGTACAACTCCACTTTTTTTTCTTTCCTTCTTCTAGAGTAACGTTGGAAGCCACGAATTTCTCGTGATTTTGATGTGTGGGGCAGTTTCTTTTAAAAATATTATTAGTTTAATTTTTTTATAAAATTTAAAAGTTATTTAAGACATTCTTATTTAGATAAGTGTTTTATTTTCAATTTAAAGATTCACTATCTTTACTTCCACTGCTTCATAAAAGAGATATGTTATTGTTGTAAAAATTGATACTCGTGAGAAAACTCAACAAATTTCTGAAATACTAGAAAGAAAGATTTGCTAGTAGAAATATAATCTTTGAGTAAAATGATATTAAAACTAGACATATGAAATATAATCTAACGGTATGAATGCCTAAATATGAGTATGATAAGAAGGTGATATACTCTAGTGGTGTATTAAAATATGTATTTTGAAAGTAATTGGTTCTCATAGTGTATTTGTAGTATTGTTAGTTAGATATTCTTTTAAAGAATTATATGTTTTTGACATTCAAGTGTATATAAAGAGATTGTCAAAACTTTTCTTATATGTTTTCTTAATAATTAGACTTTAAACCTATATTTTAAAATAATAAGTTAACTTAATCTTATAAAATTTATTTGTAAAATAAAATTTACATTCACTTATATATTATTAATTGATCTTGGTGAGATCTCAACACTTTTTAAATATATAATGTTGAAGAGGTGTATGTGATTAAGGGATATGTGTAACCTTTTATAAGTGTATTATTATTTTTTATAAAAAAATATGATCAAAATATAAATAGTTACAACATTAAGTACAAAACTCATTTAAAATATTGTTAAGTTTTATTTATAAGGTTTTTTTAATTGATTAATCCTTATATATTTATACGAATTGTTACAATAACATTTAATAGAATAACATATTATGTTGTTCTTTGTAAGAGATAAAATATAAAAATAAATAAATATTTTTGTTTTCCTAATATATATATATATATATATATATATATATATATATATATATATATATATATTGTTTTACGAACTTAATACGTAATATATTTTGTATTCATGTATGTAGAATAATATATGTGTGATGCATTATGATATATGATTACTAGTATAATTCGTTTAACGAATTTAGAAACGAAATGTAAATATAGTGTAAGAAATATACTCTCAAAGAAGCAAACGTAAAATGTTAAAAATGTCCAAACAAGTAAGTCGGCTAAGTATGTTGATGTATGACAAGTAAATAAAAAATATTATTATTTGACATGGAGAAAAACTGCAGTACGGTCAATTTTCACACAAGGGAATTCCAATAAAATTTTGTCATTTGTTTGTTATTATAGAAAGGACTTGTCTTCTAACTTGACAAATGCTAACCTAATCAACTAGGTATCCCAATTGGGACTTATGAATTTATTCTTTAATATACCTATATTTATTTAAAAACTAACATCTTAATAAATATACTTTTTCATTATATAAATTTAGAGATCAAACTTTTCATTTTAGAAAAAAAAAATTATGTACCAATCGTCCCCAGTACGTTATGTTGGAAAATACTTACAAAAAAATTAGTGAACGTTACTAGTCATTTAAAAAACAATATTTACTATATTGCTTATTTCTTTCAAAGACGTCTTTTTCAAGAAAATGGCTTTTTAAAATAAATAATTTCCTCTTATAGAAATAGAAAACAAGTTTGAACTGTACAGAATAAAAAAATAGCCTAAAAGGGTCGATGCGATTTAAGTATACCCAACACAACCGTAAGATCTTGCATCGTCTTTATTTTGGGACCACCAAGTGTGAAAGTTGTACAAGTTCACGATTATGATTGTGAATGCGAGAATCAGAGGGTTTAGTCAACACAAACGTGCGAGACTCGGATTTCGCAAAATATTAAACATGGTTGTGGTAAAAAATTAAGTAAATAATTTAAGTTACTGATTAAGGGTAAAGTAAATAAATTTACTCGTTGATGAGACAATTAATATATATATATATGGAGTTATCACTAACTAATTTGAAATTGTTTTTGTTTAAAAAACTGTACTTGACAACATTCTTAAGCAGTTGTGTTGAATGAGAATTGTATAATTCACAAGGTTAATGAAGTTGTATTAAAAATTAAGTAGAGCTCTTTAATGAATTTTATCGTTGCAGAATTTTTTTATATAAACATTTTTAATAAGAAAATATTTTAGATGAGAAAAATTAATAAAAAATACATTAAGTATTAATATTGAGTTAATTATAAGATACGTATAATTAGGTTAAATGTTCACTTTAACTAGTGTAATATTTAAGTGAATTCCTTTTGTAAAATAATAAAATCTACCTAACATTATAAAGTCAATGATATTTAAATAAATTATTCATTTAAGCAATTATATAGTGTAAATGCCGTAGTAATTTTACGTGACTTAAATTATTTTCACCGATGACACGACTCACGAGTAATTTATAAAATAAAATAGAGATATTAGTGTCATTTCAAAGGATAACCAGATAAATTATATGACGATACAAATATCATGAATGAAATAAGAATTACTATCAAGTATATAAATAAACTAATATGAAATTTTATCTCTTGTATGCTTTGAGTTTTATCAAGTTTAATAGTTGTTTTTAATAAACAAAATATATACTCACAAAATATCAATACTAATGTAAGTTTATTGTTTTGGAAGAATCTTTACAGGTGATTATTGGTATTAATAAAGACAAAATGGTCAATTCAAGTTTTATTGATTAAATATATTGTTGCCTATAAGAAATGAGGTCGATTAATTGATGTGTTATAGTTAGGTAGGTTATAAATGTTTTATCAAGTAATAAATATATTGTCACTAAACCAATATGATCTTAAAACATATATGTACAAAATTAAAATATAAGTTTCTAAAAGATAATTACTTTAGTAAAATGTTATTTTTTGAGTGATATATTTTCAATAGAAATAACTAGTATTCATTCTTTCTCACTAAATTGTAAATCAACCTTAAGTAAGCATTATTTGAAAAGAGAGATAATTGATTTAATGTTTTTTTTTAATCGTTTAAAAAAACTTTTGACGTTCAAACTTTAAGACAAGAAAACTAATTTAAACTTTTTATCTCTTAAAACTAAAAAGTATATGTGACTAAATGAATAATAGAGTGATAAAGTACTATATTATAACATCAAATCTTACTTTTTACAATTTGTTTAATATTTTTATCGCCTAAACTATTATTTTATTGCTTAAACGACATACCTAATAATAAAAACTTTGTTTGATTTGTAGTTAAATTAAGACAATAATTTTTAATGTTAAACATTATTTCTCAAAATAAAAATATTCTTATTTCCATTCGATTGAATTCAACAACTCTATTCAGTCAATAAAAAATAATAAATTTATATCCTAATCATTCATTCATATCAACATTACAATTTCAACTTCCAAAATTACACCGTCATACAAAACTTATGTATACCTTTTTAATCCAACAAAATTCAACACCATCAAAGGACATAAAATATTCTACTAGTTTATTCACAATGTGATAGAGTTTATAATTTGTTTCAATTATAATTTTAAAATTCACAAAATATATAATCCAACTAATCTTGAGACACCATTAAAATTTGAAATAAACGAATCAAAAATAAATTTATAAAAAAATTATAACAATATGTTAAACTAATAATAATAATGACGTTGTATATCTTTTATTCTTATACTTTGTTTTTATCTATTTCTATTCAATATGTAACTTCACGTTATATTCGATTTTAAGACGAAAGTTCTAATTTACTCAGAGAACCTAATAAAAAACTAAACATATTATTACAATTTAAAATTAACACATATTAATATTTTCTAGTCAAAATTCATACAAAAGTCAAAAACTTTATATGAAAAGAATAAAAATAGAAAATTCAAAATTTAAGAAATAAAAAGTTACTCATATATAAAATTTGATATCATATATAAATTTTGACGAGTTAGATTTGATATATTTTCTATGTCTTTATGAAGTATACACATATAATTTATTAACTTAAAATAATAAAACATTTATTATTAGTCTATTTTAAATGGCCAAATCACTCATATACATACATTGTTTCTGTTGTTTTTTGTTTTAAAAAATATTCAAAGATACAAAGTGCCGTCGTTCTGTCCTATTATTATTCCGTACCAAATTAAAATAAACTAAACACGCGTGGATATATTATTTATTTATGCACCTTTATTCATATTTTAAATAGTATATTATCTACTAAAACAAAATACTAAAATGAAAATTCAATTATTTTTTATTTGTATACTTTGTAGTAAATTTAATTTAAATCTCAACTGTTAAATTGATAAATTTTAAACGAAAAAGCGAATCTATATAAGTGCACAACTTTATCATCTAGAATGAATTTATTCCATCAACACAAATTTTTTTTGTTGAAAATATGTTTTGTAATTGATACTATTTATTACAACATCAATAGTAAGCAAGTAGAATTTTATCTTGTCAGATTATAATTAAACATTACATTGATTATTTGAGTTAAATTGTAAAAAAATATATGATTAATAATCAAATAGTTTATATTTTGTCTGTGTATATACGTATTATATTAATTTTGATATATATATATATATATATATATATATATATATATATATATATATATATATATATATATTATGACTACCAGACATTAAATAATTTTGATGTTATAAAATTTTTAGATCTAACGAATACTAAATTCTAATTTATATAGAGAAAGTGATTGAATATTAATTTCTGAAATATTGATAATTAAAATTGAATGAAAACTAGACAGTTCCTTAGATATCTACAACCAGGGACAACCAAAATAAATACGTTCATACTCATTCTGCCATATTAATTGGATAGCATTTTTTTTAATCTTTTTCATGTTCTAACCACAGCCGCTTGATCAGTAGTTTATCCATAACAACCCTCAAGTCCAAATCAAGGAAGAAAGAAAAAAGCGGATAGTTTCCTTCAACAAGACGGTGACCCTCGCAGAGAGAGAGAGAGAGAGAGTAAGAAAAATATCTTTACCCTTTTGTAATATCAGTGACCGGTAACCGAACCAACGGGTCTTCATCATGAGAGAGAAAATGTTTATATATTCCTTCCCTCTTAAAATGAGTCTCAGTACAAAGAAAGTGTTTCTTCCCTTCGCACCCCTCTCTCTCTTCCATGGAATCCAATAGTCGGCGACGATTTCACTTTCTCCGGCGACAATGAACTCATCGCCGGCGAAGTGCCTTACGTTGCTCTCTTCTCACTCGTTCCGTCAGTTCCCTCCTCTCACTCCTCCTTTTCCGGTTACCGGAAAATTCACCTGGCGTCCTCACAAAGACTGAACGAATCGGAAAACTATAAGCGATTCCGTTTTCTTCTTGATTTTTCTTTTTGCCTGTTTCTTTCTCTCCTTCTCGATCGGTAGCTCGCTTGCATTCGGTTGCTTTCGATCGGATCCATTTCTTCGTCGGAAACACCGTCGCCGGCGACGTGGAAGCGTAGTTCAATAAGCCTTGGCTAACGCTAGAAAACCTTAGGAATTATTAAAGAGTAAAGCGGAATTTAAGAGTTAGTTTGGTTGTTTAGTTAGTTAACGTCTTTAACGGTGTAACTAAATATAAACGTGACGATGTTAGATCTTAATCTCAATGCGGAGTGGACCGATTCGGCTCGTGACGGCGACTCGCCGTTACCGTTAGAGAACTTTCCTGAAGGTTCGCGGAACCAAATGGCGGAGTCAGGGACCTCGAATTCCTCCGTGGTGAATGCGGACGGGTCGAGTAACGGTGGCTGCGACGAGGACTCGTGCTCCACGCGCGCTGATGACGTGTACACCTTCAATTTCGATATCCTTAAAATGGAAGGCTCGAGCGACGTCGTAACGAAGGAGCTGTTTCCGGTGAGTGGAGTGGCTACGTCGTCGTTTTCAGCGAGGAAAGGTTTCGTGGATCTCGCGTTCGATCGTGAGGGGGGGAACAGTGAGATAAAGATGCTTCAGCCGCAACCTCAGACTCAGACTCAGCAACCGGCGAAGAAGAGTAGGAGAGGACCAAGGTCTCGAAGCTCACAGTACAGAGGGGTTACCTTTTACAGAAGAACGGGAAGATGGGAATCGCATATCTGGTTAGTGAATTTTTGTAGTGATATGGAGTTAGTTCGCTTGGATTTTGGTTTAGTTGCGTTTTCTTCCCTTTTTCACGGGGAAGGGAATATTTAAGTTTGTGTGAAGTTTGGTTTTGGTGATTCATGGTTGAATTGCATCTGACTTTTTGTTCTTCGGTCTATTTTTGTAATTATTTGGTGTAGGGATTGCGGGAAACAAGTCTATTTGGGTATGGATTTTGAATTTATGAATTTGTGAATTTCGGTGTTTTTAGGGTACATAGTTTTGTACTATTTGTAATCTTTTTCTATGGTTTACTATTTTAAGCATCTATTGACGGAATTGGTATTTGAACTTGTAGGTGGATTTGACACGGCTCATGCTGCTGCTAGGTAGAGCTTTGTGCTAATTTCAGTTTAAGAAATGGTCCACTGTTTTTTATTTTTGAGGATTAGATTATCGTGCTCCTCAACTGACTTGGGGTTTTCAATATTTTAGAGCCTATGATCGAGCTGCTATTAAGTTCAGGGGAGTTGACGCTGACATCAATTTCAATCTGAGTGATTATGAGGATGATCTTAAACAGGTTAGAAAACTCAGAAGACTTGGTGGACATGAAACTAGATGGTGCTTATGATTTCATTTTTAATCATTTTCTTATGGACAGATGAAGAATTTGTCCAAGGAGGAATTCGTACATATACTGCGCCGCCAAAGTACTGGTTTCTCAAGAGGAAGTTCTAAATACCGAGGAGTTACTCTCCACAAGTGTGGCCGGTGGGAAGCTCGAATGGGACAATTCCTTGGCAAAAAGTGAGGACCTACTTTTACAAATTAAATTTAAGTAGTGATCTACTGTGATTATTCTAGAAGTTATGAATTCGATTACCTGTTTGCCGCAAAATGAATTGGTTTCAACTTAGGTCGTAATGCATCTTTATGCATTTTTCCATGTTTGGAGAAACATGTCTAAGATGTAAGATGCATGTTTTCAACGAAACGATTGGAAGGTATTTTAGTTATAGAGATTGCAATGCTTTCATGCAGGTATATATATCTTGGATTATTCGACAGCGAAGTAGAAGCTGCAAGGTCCTATTGTTACATGAATTACTTTCTTCCTGTACTGAATTTATTACACTGAATTATCAAAACTCATTTGGTTCAATCCAACACGTATCTCCCTTTTGATTTTCTTAAATCAGGGCTTACGACAAGGCAGCTATCAAATGCAACGGAAGGGAAGCAGTGACAAACTTTGACCCAAGTACATATGAAGGAGAGATGAAATCTGCAGCCATTAATGAAGGTGATACTCTCATAGCAAATATCTTTTTTTTTTTTTAATTCCCAAGTGAATTTCTAAATGAAAATGTTCATTTTGTGAAATGTGGTTATATTTTTTGGAACACAGTTGGCAATCAGAATCTAGATCTCAATTTGGGTATAGCAACCCCAGGACCTGGCCCCAAAGAAAATTGGGAGCAACTTCAGTTCCGCTCTGTCCATTACAACACGCATGGCGGAATAAGTTCAATGGTATAATTGAACATACATATTTATTTATTTTAGGTTTCTTCTAAATTATGTGGAATGAAGGTGGATAACTTTGTTTTTCACAAGTTAGGGCTAGCTTGAATATATGGCGTTTGAATCAACACTGGAAAGTGGGAAAAGAGTAAAACAAACGAACTTAGTTTAATAAACTCTTTATATCATGATACCCATTGACAATATGTTTGTCTCGATGCAGACCTTTTGTAGCTTTTATAGGTTCACATGTAGCTAATTTTATCCTGTTTTCCTTTGATTTCATTGATCTTTGTAGAACTTTAGGATTTTGGTATTTTTTTGTTAACTCTAGACTTGCAATTTAGTGATCACAATTGGCATGGTTCTCTTTATTTGCAGATGGAAACCAATGGTAATTCAGGAATTGGTAATCCATCTTTGAAAAGACTGGTTGCCAGTGAAGATTGTCCTTCTGTATGGAATGGAGTGTGTCCTAGTTTCTTTCCCAATGAGGTAATCCATATGGTGTTCATTTCTTGTTTCTTTATTAGGTACTTCATTTAAAACATTTACAATTGTTTCCTTCCTAGGGTCTTCATTTTCATTAGAATACTGAAGAATGCTTCACTTTTAAATATGGTAATTCAGGGCAAAAATTGGTGTTTATGATCAGGATTTACTGCTTAACTTATACAACCTTTTGACGTATTTTTGGTTATTGGAGACTCAAGGGAATTGTCGGTATTATGTTCCATGTTACTTATTCTCTTAACAAAAATGAATTGGTCCAAAATTTGTCTGAAAAGCATCACTAGGAACGGTCAATCTTTGACACGGTTTTATTTTCTTTTTAATGCATGGTCAATATATCCATAAAGTAAGATAAGAATGGAGTATGGCTTGAGTTTGAAAACAAAGACCATCACAGCATCGTGTGATTTTCACTGGATGTTCTGTTAGGTTCATTTTATTCTTGTAACATTATTTGTGCATTGAACTTCGACTGTAAGCAATTATAATTGTGGCATGCAGTTTTGTGTCTGACTATGTAAGACTGTAAAAGATTGTTAATAATTTAGCAGGAAAAAGCAGAGAGAATGGACATGGATCATTCAAAAGGATTCCCCAACTGGGCGTGGCAAACACACGCCCAGGTGAATGCTACCCCAGTACCAACGTTCTCAGCTGCAGCAGCATCATCAGGATTCTCAATTTCAGCTACCTTTCCAACAAGATCTATGAACTGCAATCCCCAGAGTCTCTGTTTTACTTCATCCAGCGCGCATTCCAGCACTGCGTCCGAACATTATTACCAGGTTAAACCCCCGCAGGCACCACTATAGCCGATATTGTACTACTGATTAAAGCCAAACCATAAAAGTGTTTGCGCTCAAAATTCTTTGTATAATTCAGTAACTGATCATTGTATACTGAGATTTGATTTGACCACCTGTTGTGATAAATCATCTCTCAAGCAAATGCTATTTTTAGTGCACTAGCAAAACGACGTAGCTGTTTTTCTCAAGTTTGTTGGGAATCAAAATTGCTTCATGGCTTGCACACCTATCTTGAGATTATAGGTGTACTAACTAATTGTGCATCCCAGAAATGGGAGAAACTTTTGAGAGTATTTTTGTGTTCCGTTGTTTAGTTCATTGTGAATATTGCCAGTGGGATTTGGGATCTCTTCATCTAGTATGTGAGATCATTTTCGGGATCTCTTCACCAAGTTAGGTTTACACCAGTATCACTTATCGTTTTCCAAATGGCAGTTAAATCATATTCGTACTAACGTTACTAATTTTTTATCGGGGAGAATGAAACGGACCCAAAAGAAATGTTTAGAGTGGATAAAACACTGTTCTTTAAGAGTTTTCTTTTCTTTATCTTCATAATAGTCATTATTATTCTGGTTGGGTGATGGCGATACCTTCCGACCCATCATATCAAAATGAAAAGAGGAAAGAAAAATAGAACTGTATAATGAATAGTGAGCCACCCTGCATCCTTGTAGCAACGAGGATCGGTCTCGTCCAATGAGAATGTCAATGGGTGGCAAAAGTTATATTACACTTGTCGCGTTGACAAGTTACTAAATTGGTAAGAAGGCAGTTTCATTCAAAATTGATAGCTATTACAAGAGTGGAGCAGCCCAAACCTATAATGGATGTTACTATTCATATGCTCTCTGATTGTACCGTCAGAAAAATGTGCAGTCAATGACAAAGTGTCTGTTTCCCCGGGCCTACGGTTACAGGTGTAAAGGAGTTTGCCAAGAGGGGAAAGCAAAGGTTTTGACCCCTCAAGCCGTGGGAGGCAGGTCCATTAGGGCACTTGTCAGATCAGAGTTTTTACGTGTTTATATTCAGATGATAGAGTATCGCAAATAAGCATAACTATGTATTTCAGCTTCAGGTTACATTGCTAGCTAGGGAGTATAAACTAAAAAGGAAGACAATTTTTCTTTTTTCTGTGAGACCCAAATTGTTCATTACTGTCTTTCCCGGTCGACGGTATGGCATATGAGTAGTTTTGTCACCTCGAGGTATAGGAAGAAAGAGACAATACATAATAAGATTATAGTGCGCAAATTATATATATCTTTATAATAAAGAGAGAAATAATATCGGCACACAAATTATTAGTTTACTTTTCTTTGTTATAACAAGACAAACATTTATCGTTTTATATTGTTTTTCTATTTCATTTCCCTGACTTAAGTAACATGATTGCAATAAATATAGACTATGTTTTCTTCAGGTAAACAATTGCGGCTCTGTTGTTTGAATGTTACTTGTCAACGCAAAATGCGCCTACAGAAATTTAATGCAAGCACGTTGTTTATTTACGCAATGCAAGATGACTTGCTGAGTATTATTAATTATAGGTGTGAAATTAATTTCTTTTGTGGGAATATGAAAAAGTTAACAGATAAAATATGATTTATGGTCATTCAGATGTGAATGGATATGTTCTGGTATGGGCATCTATCCAAATTTAGACCATATTCTCCTATTCCCCACTTCTTCAATCTCTAAGCTATTGCTGCCAGTTCTGGCTGCTGGCAAATAAAGCTAACAAATCATGTCATTTTCATAAATGACAAATTCAATTTGCACCACAACTGTAACTTGTTTATATTCATTCAAAATACTTTATTTGATACTTGAGGTAAATCGTAAACATTTTGATGAGATTCCTTCGTCCTCTTCATTTCTTTTTTGCTTGTTATGGTGTTGATGAGGGACATTTAAGTGGCTCATGCTTTCACTCGTATTTTATATATTTTTGTGACACTTGTTGCTTTTATTTTTTTATTCTTTTCTCTATTTCTCATTTAAGTTATGTTCCATGTTTCTATCTATTTTTTTATTCTTCTATATATTTCTTTATATATAAATAACGAAGATAACTAAAGGGTAAAATAATAAAATTTAATGTGGTTTTATATTATTAAAAGGTTATTCTTCCAAATTTTAGTTACTAAACTAGTATCCATATTAAAAAAACTATGTCTGAATAAGTTTCTAGTGACTACATGATATTTCAGTAATTTTTTTGTCATCTTTTAATTGGGCTTGTCAGAATGATAAGTAAGGTTTGATTAGTTATTAATTATATAAAGAATTAAATTTCGACAATGTTGTCATTAAGTCAAATATATGGTGTTTAACTTTTTTTAGTCATCAAAATATATGTATCGATTCCGTCTATTTCTATTTTAAATAATTAAATAGATATTATATTGTAATATATAGGGGAGGCATTTTTAACTAGTGAAATCTTTAATATACCTGTGAAAGGTTGAGATTTAAATTGTGAAATCTTTAATATAATATGGAAAGTTGATATCTAAATTGTGAGATTTTTAATATAATATGGAAGGTTGAGATCTAAATTGTAAAATCTTTAATATAATGTGAAAGTTTGAGATCTAAATTGAGATGTGTTCGATGTCGTGTCAAGTACTTGTTGAATACTTAAAATAATTAATAAGCTTAATTATGATTAACAATAATCGTCTAAAATTTATTTGTACTATTAGAATTAATTTAGAAGGTCATGATAATTGAGACCTATTATGAACAGTGCATACAGTGATCTATATATTAGGGTACCATATGATGATAAAAGTTACATTTTTACACTAGTTCTCAAAACTCTCTGAATATTAAGTATTAACTCAAACATCAAAATACCTATTACAAGTATCACCGTCCTGAGGAGAGACAAAACATTTACATCAGATTGGCGCACCGATTTGAAAACCTAACTCATCCTGACTACTAAGAACAAAGAGCTCGACAAAAGACTGACTCACTAACCCTGTTATTCTGGAACAAGATCGACATCTCAACCTAGTCAAGGTTTGAAGAATGATTACTCATGAAAGTTGAAAGCGGTAAAGATTTTGGACAAAACTTAAAGAGCATCATGACCTTAGTAGAAGACTAACATTTTCTCCTGAACAAGAGCTGAAACCTCCATTGAAGATTGAGATTGAAAACTCGAACAGACACCGCAAACCAAACACATTCCAACTCAAGTTAAATTATGAAAATGCATAAAATGTTATTATTCTTAATTTGTTTATTTGTTGCTTAGTTCTAAAAGTTTTGTCTTGTAGTTTTTTTATTCAATAAATTAAAGTTTTGTTGCTTAGTTCTAAAATATGTATCTTTTAACAATTCTTGTAATATAAAATAGGATAAAGTTTAATATATATATATATATATATATATATATATATATATATATATATATATATATATATATATATATATATATATATATATATATA